>Ga0172371_10007283_pt1 | contig 15818 bp, 15 predicted proteins | sample Lak12m_FD_114543 | JGI IMG/M metagenome (GOLD analysis project Ga0172371, IMG submission 114543) | Freshwater microbial communities from Kabuno Bay, South-Kivu, Congo - kab_022012_12m | ecosystem: Environmental > Aquatic > Freshwater > Lake | place: Democratic Republic of the Congo: South-Kivu... | reverse complement strand
AGATTCGTCTCTAGCAATCTCTATCCGTCAGCTGACGGATGGACGAATCGCCTTTAAATAAAAAGCTCCTCTCTTGAAAGTTAGAAATTTATTCGTCACATTACAAGACTCTGGCCCCTCGGGTAATATTATGGCACAATTTACAAAGGGGTTGCCAAAGTAAGCTTTTTCTTGTACAATACCGCCTGTTGCCGACCAAATCTTTAATTTATGCTTAAAAAAGAGGAAAAACAGACCATTGTTAGCACCTACACCACCCACAAAGGTGACACCGGTTCTCCTGAAGTTCAAATCGCGCTTCTGTGCAAAAGAATCGATTCCCTAAGCGGACATTTAAAAGAGCATAAGAAGGATGATCATAGTCGCCGCGGTCTTTTACAGATGGTCAGCAAGCGTCGTCGTCTTCTGGCTTATTTAAATGGTAAGAGTGAAAAAAGATATAAAGAATTGATCAAAAAATTGGGAATCAAGAAGTAACTTAGAAGTTGGATGTTCGGAAGTTGGAAGCTGGATTACGGTGTTGGAAATTGGATGTTAGAGAAAATTCTAACCTCTATCTTCTGACCTCTTAGTCTAACCTCAAACCTCTAACATCAAACTTCTTGAGATATATGTTATCCGCACCCGTTAAAAAAACCACCCAGTTCGCTGGGAAAGAGCTCTCGTTTGAAGCCGGAAATTTGGCTTTTCAAACCAACCAAGCCATCCTTGCCCGTTATGGAGATACGGTAGTTTTGGCAACCGTGGTTTGCAACGAACCCAAACTCGAAACCGATTTCTTCCCTTTGCGAGTTGATTTTGAGGAACGACTTTACGCCGGCGGTTTTATCAAAAATTCTCGTTTCGTCAAAAGAGAAGGACGACCAAGCGATGAGGCGGTTATTACCGGTCGTTTGATCGACCACGCTATTAGGCCCCGCTTCCCCAAAGATTTTATGAACGAAGTTCAGGTTATCGTCACACCATTGTCTGTCGAAGCGGACGGGGATGTCGAAACTTTAGCCTTGCTTTCTTCTTCCGCCGTTTTACATTCTTCAAACGTTCCTTGGAATGGGCCTTTAGCAACAGTACGGGTCGGAATTAACAAGGAGGGTGTGCTCGTCCTTAATCCTGGTGAAAGTACTTTTGAGGATCTGGATTTAAACGTGGTAATGACAGTTTCGGCCGATAAGATTGTGGCTATGGAAATGGCCGCCAACCTCGTCCCGGAAGAAAAAGTTTTGGCGGCCCTGGAATTTGGTTTTAACGAAGCGAAACCTCTTTTGCAATTTGTCAACGAATTTGCCGAGGCTTGTAAGCAGACCAAACTGGTCTACGTCTCTCGCGGGGTAGCGAGCGATGTTTACGAAGCGGTCAAAGATATGGCTTTTGATAAGATCAAAACTTTGATCCAATCAACCTACATGGATCGAGTGGATCAAACTCTGGCTCTGGAGGAAGAGGTTTTTGCCGGTTTGGAAGGCAAATTTACTAAAGTGGACATGAAGAAAGCGCTTGAAAAATTGGAGAAAGAGGCCACCCGTCACCTGATCTTGGAGGAAGGAAAGCGTCCTGACGGCCGGAAATTTGACGAGATTAGACCGCTTTCCATGTCCATTGGTATTTTGCCAAGAACTCACGGTAGCGCTCTGTTTAACCGAGGTTTAACCCAAGCCTTAACTGTCACAACTCTTGGTTCTATGTCTCTCGAGCAAACCATACAAAATATGTATGGCGAGGATACTAAGCGTTACATGCATCACTACAACGGGCCAGCTTTTTCACTTGGAGAAATTAGTAAAGGGGGTTCGGTGGGGCGCCGGGAAATTGGGCATGGAATGCTGGCTGAAAAGGCTCTTAAACCAGTTATCCCTGGCAAAGAAGAATTTCCCTACGCTATTCGCGTCGTCTCCGAAATTTTGTCTCAACAAGGCTCTTCTTCTATGGCGGCTACTTGCGCTTCCACACTGTCCTTAATGGATGCCGGCGTGCCTATTAAAACTCCAGTTGCGGGTATTGCCATTGGTTTAATGTTAGACGCCGAAGAACAGAAGAGTGTGGTCTTAACTGATATCGCTAACTTTGAGGACTTTTACGGCTTTATGGATTTTAAGATGACGGGGGGTGTTGACGGAGTGACCGCGATTCAGATGGACATCAAAGCGACCGGAATAACTTTACCGTTGATGAAAGAGATCATTGATCGTTCCAAGAAAGCTCGCTTGGAGATTTTAGCCCAGATGAAAGCGGTTATTAGTGAGCCTCGTACAGAACTATCAAAGCACGCGCCGAGGATTACCACCCTCAAGATCAAAACTGATCAGATTGGTCTTTTAATTGGTCCCGGTGGTAAGACAATTCGCGACATAATAGCGAGGACTGGCGCCACAATCGATGTCGCCGAAGATGGCGTGGTTTCAATCGCCGCCGTCGATGCGGTTGGGGGGCAACAAGCAGTTGACGAAATTCTCGCCATGACCAAAGAGATTAAAGTTGGCGAGATTTATGATGGGACTGTTAAGAAAGTAATGGATTTTGGAGCTTTCACGGAAATAGTGCCCGGCAAAGATGGCCTGGTTCACGTGTCTGAACTGTCTCACCAATTCACTCCGGACATCAACGCGGTCGTAAAAATTGGTGATAAGATTAAAGTCCAAGTGTTGGCAATTGGCGATGACGGCAAGATTAGCCTTTCCAAAAAAGCCCTCGAACCAAAACCGGAAGGCCTGCCAGAGCAACCAAGTCGGCCTGAAGGACCGCGATCGATGGGACGATCCAGATTTGGCAGTGGGAATTTTAGACCAAGGCAGCGCCCTAGTAACGCTCCGTCAGGCGGGTCAAGTCGCTCTCCCTACGCCAGCAGATAAGATAGAAGTTGGCTGGATTGGAGAGAGGTTAGAAAATCCAACTTCCAACCATTTGCGTGGTAAACTTAAAGTGTGGCTGAAGATTTTCTACTAACCGAACTTAAAAATTTAAACGACAAAGTTAACTCTGCCGTAGGATTGCCGGAGGCTCTAAAGGAGCGGTTGTTGCAACTTCTCGAGCGGCTAAACCGAATTGCCAAGACAACTTCGTATGCGGCTGAATTTGACACTTTAAGTACCTACATTAGCACTGTTTTGTCGATTCCTTGGGATAAAGAGACCAAAGACAACTTGGATTTGGCGAATGCTAAAGCGCTCCTTGATAAAAATCATTTTGGTTTAGAAGAAGTTAAAGGTCGGATTCTAGAATACTTGGCTGTTCGAAAGTTGTTAGAGTCGGAAGGCAAAGAAACTTTAAGCAAGCGGGCTACCGTGCTTTGTCTCGTCGGTTTGCAAGGGGTAGGTAAAACGACCATTGCTAGGTCTATCGCTGAGGCTTTAGGACGTCAATTCGTCAGGCTTTCGATGGGAGCTCTCGGGTCCACTTTAGAACTGCGGGGTCGCAGTAAAGCCCTACCGGATGCCGAGCCTGGTCAAATAGTGAAAGCTTTAATTCGAAGCGGGGTCAGAAATCCTTTAATACTGCTTGACGAAATGGATAAAGTTAGTGGCGAGCAGGGTCTTCGGAGCGACTTTATGGCGATCCTCCTAGAGCTTTTAGATCCCGAGCAGAACACGAGTTTTAGGGATCACTATCTTGACTATCCACTTGATTTATCTGAAGTGCTCTTTATGGGAAGTGCCAATGGGATTGGCACTTTTTCGGCGGCTCTTATGGACAGGTTAGAAATAATTCAGATGCCTTCTTACTCTGATAATCAGAAAGAAGTGATCATTAAAAATTATTTATTGCCGAAGGTGATGGTGGCGACCGGTCTTTCGTCTAATCAGCTAAGCTTTAGTGATGACATCTGGCCAAAACTAATTCGTCCTTTAGGCTATGATTCGGGTATTCGAAGTTTGCAGAGAATTGTTGAGGGAATTTGCAGGAAAGTGGCACTGTTGATTGTCGAAGGCAAAGTCCAAAGTGTCACCCTCAACGGAGATAACTTGAAGGATTTCTTGCCTAAATATTAGTTATGGGAAATGAAGATTTATTAACAAGAATTAGTAAAACTGTTACCAAATGTGAGCGTTGCCGTCTCGCTAAGACCAGAATTAAAGCTGTTCCTGGAGTTGGCAATCCCAAAACGAAGCTTATCTTAATTGGAGAGGCGCCGGGAATGAACGAAGACCAGCAGGGTCTGCCTTTTGTAGGCCGAGCTGGGCAGTTACTTAATGAGCTTTTAGCGTCGATAAAAATGACTCGTAGCGATGTGTGGATTGGAAATGTTATTAAATGTCGGCCACCGGAAAATAGAGAACCGATGGTTGATGAATTGAGAAGTTGTGTTCCTTACTTAGATGATCAAATTAAGGCGATTAATCCGATGGTCATTGTCACCTTAGGTAAGCATGCGATGGAGCATTTTTTAAAAGATAGTAAAATTAGTCGCGATCATGGGGTAGCCAAACTGGTTGGTAATTTTATCGTTTACCCGATCTACCATCCGGCGGCCGCTTTGCGGAGTGATAATGTAAAAAGAGTTTTAAAGGAAGATTTTTTAAAGATCCCAAGCATTTTGGCTAAGGATCGTAAAGATTTTAAAGTAGTTGGCGGAAACGCCAAGAAAGGGGACGAGAATCAGATGAGTCTCGTCTAAAAATATGCAATTTATAAATAATAATGGGCAGAAGGGTAAAGGGGAACTCAAATTCATCCCGATTGGTGGGACCACTAACGTCACCAAAAATATGTACGTTTACGAGTATGGTAACGATATTATTGTCGTTGACTGCGGGATCGGGTTTCCGGATTCGGATATGTTAGGAGTTGATGTCGTTGTTCCTGATATCGGTTATTTACTCAAGAATAGAGAGAAAGTGCGGGGAATTATTATTAGTCACGGTCACGAGGATCATTTTGGAGCCTTGCCTTATGTTTTGCCGGAATTACCGGTACCGGTTTATGCTACCGAACTGGTCCAGGGTTTTATCTCCAACAAACTTCGGGATAGAAATTTAAAAAATGTTAGTCAAAAACTAATTGACGTAAATAAAACCGTCTTAAATTTAGGCGCTTTTGAGGTGTCATTTTTTCACACTAACCATAGTGTGCCCGAAAGTATGGGGCTCGTTATCAAAACTCCGGTAGGGACTCTTGTTCACGCCCCGGATTTTAAGTTTGACTGGACACCGGTGATGGGTGAGCCTTTCGATGTGGCGAGGGCCGTCCAGCTGACAGGTGGCAATGTCCTTTCTTTGGCCTCTGATTGCCTCGGCGCGTCAAATTCCGGCTACACCGCTTCGGAACGGGATATTGCTGATACTTTTAACGATCTAATGGATAAAGCCGTCGGTCGCCAAGTTTTAGTTACCACCGTTTCTTCGAATATCTCGCGTATTTCTCAAGCTGTAAAGGCTTCGCTTGATCACGGTCGAAAAGTGATTATAGCCGGAAGAAGTCTTAATCAAAATATTGGGGTAGCTACGAAACTGGGGCTTTTGGCCTTCCCACCGGGGACTTTTGTAGAGGAGGAAGAAGCTAAAAAATTACCACAAGGTAGTCTAACTTATTTAGTGGCCGGGGCTTACGGGCAGGTGGGAAGCGCTCTGTGGCGAATTGCCGAAGGAGAACACACCCATATAGAAATCGCGCCTCATGCCGCGGTAATTTTCTCGGCAGATCCCATTCCTGGCGTTCACGATCAAGTGGATTTTATAATCGATCGTCTAACATCCCTCGGAGCTGATGTTTATTATTCTCAAATTCAAGAGAATTTGCACGTTTCGGGGCATGGCAACCAAGGTGACCTTACAATGCTGGCCGGAATTTTAAAGCCGAAATACTTTACACCAATTGGCGGAACAATCCACCACATGCGAGCTTACAGAAATCTAGTAGAGAAGATGAATGTGGCTTCGGACCGCATCTTTGAATTAGTGGAGGGTCAAACCTTACTTTTTAACGGTAACGGCCAAGCTAGGCTTGGTCCCGTCGTCGAAACGACTAGCGTTTTTGTGGATGGTGGGCAAGTGGGAGAAATTGGAAATGTAGTCATCCGTGATCGCCAAGCTTTGTCACAAGACGGCATCCTCGTTATTTCTGTGCCTTACATTTCTTCAGAGAGACGTTATTTAGAAAAAGTCCAACTAGTCTCTAGGGGGTTTGTCTACGTTAAAGAGTCTCAAGAACTTTTCAATAGGGCGGCTAGGGCGGCTACTCAAGTCATCAAGAGCCTCAAACCGGGGGCCGACTTTGCGACTGTTAAAGCTGAAATCGAGCGCGATTTAAGTCGCTTTCTCTTTAAGCAAACCGGTCGGAATCCAATTGTGCTGGTTTCGATTGTAGAGATCTAATCGTTGGTGTAAAAGCCCCCTGTTAAAAGCTTTTCGTTGACTTTCGTCTGCGGGGTTTTTTTGAGGATATAGAGAGCGCTTTTGTTACTGATTGACTTGGCGCCGGTGTACTCGTTAAAGTCCTCGATTTTTTCAGAGATAAAAAACCCCCAATCAGAAAGCAACTTTTGGATTTTTAAGGGACGCCACAACTCTTTTTGGGTGTAGCCGTAACACATGTAAATCGTCGCTTCTTTCGTTGTGGCTTTATCGAGTCTCGCTAGAAAGGTTCCAAAACCTTGAGGAGTATACGGAGGGTCGCTAAAAGCGACATCAAATTGCTCTTGATAGTTGTTTGGTAGTGGCAGTTTGGCATCGTATTTTTGCAGGTTAATTTTTAAGTTCTCCAGATGGGAGGTTTTTTGAATAACTCCCAAAATATCGTTATCGATATCAAGTACCGTCACTTCCGAGGTCAAACCGGTCCTAGCTATAGCAATGCTGTCTAAATCGTCGTCCCCTAGAAACAGGAAGCGGTGACCTTTAAGGTTGTCCCGCTCACTAAATTTAGCCACTCGCTTGGAAACCGTTTCGGCGGTGGCGTAAAACTGATCGAATTCTCGTTTTGGTTTTGGCCTCTCCACAAAACTAGTCTCCCCCTCGATTTTTAGGCCTCTAATCTCAAAATCTTTAATAATTTGTCTTATTTGCTTTTCAGCGTCTTGGGGCAACTTTTTGCAAGATGTAATTTCAAACAGGCTCAAGTTTTGTTCCGGCCAAGTGTGAAGCGCCAGATGAGATTCGGCGAGAAGTAAAAATCCGGTTAAACCACGAGGTTTAAAATAGTGAAATTTGCTGTCAACCACGGTCATCCCCAGGTTAATTGCTAGGTTGTGACATATCTTCTCCCAGTCAATCGCTTGTCCGGGGAAGTTGGTTTTAATAGTGATGTGATTTAGAGCAACCATAGGGAGATTATATCAGTAGGGAATGGGTTAGAAATTTAAGCGATCGAATTCGAGATCATCAAGAAAAGTGTCCAACGCCTTGCGAGTGTTAATACCGATTTTGGTCACCATTTCGTTCTTCTCAAAATTAACATTTTCTTTAGGCAATTCGTCAAGAAATCGAGATGGTAAATTTACTTGATGGGCGCCGAAATAAAAGCGTTTACTAGCGTGGGTCAGAAATAAATTTTGTTTAGCCCGGGTTATACCAACATACGCCAAACGCCGCTCTTCCTCTAAATCATCCACACTGTTAAAACTTCGCTGGTGGGGGAAAAGACCCTCTTCGAGACCGACCATAAAAACATTTTCAAACTCCAAACCTTTAGCGCCATGCAAGGTCATCAGGGTCACACTGTCCCCACTGCTTTTTTTGTTTTCTAAGGTTTCCATTAACGCCACATTGGCTAAAAATTCGGTTAAATCGGTAAAAGCGGCGGCGACGGTTCTTAACTCTCTGACGTTTTCTAGGCGGCTTTGGCTTTCCTCATCTTTCTTTTGATATAACTCCAAGTAATTTGTCGCTTCTAGGATTTCATTAAGGATCATCAGTGGTTTTTTGGCCGTCAATTCTTTATTTGAATTAACCAAACTGCCAAAAGACTTAGCCCTAGCTTTGCCAATTTTCTCAATTCGCTCTTGGCTTACAATATCCAGGGGATTTAAAACCAGCCGCAAATAAGCCAAAACATCTTTAATTTCTTTACGCTCATAAAAGCTTAAGCCGCCAACAATTTGGTAAGGGATCCCGCTTTTTAGAAAGGCTTCCTCAACCGCTCGGGACTGGGCGTTGGTGCGATATAGCACGGCAGTAGCTTTGGGACTGGTTAAAGTATTAAGTTTATCAATTATAAAACCGGCCTCGTCCTCTTCATTTAACGCGGTGTAGACGGTAATCGGGGAGCCGTCCTTATTTCCGGTCCACAAGTCCAAATTCAAACTTTGGCGGTTATTACTAATGAGTTTGGCGGCGCTACTGATAATTTGGGGGGTGCTCCGATAATTCTGAGCCAGTTTAAACACCTTTGTGGCGGGATAATCTTTTTGAAAGGAGGTCAAATTTCGACTGTCTGCCCCCCGAAAAGAATAAATGGCTTGGGCGATGTCCCCAACCACGCATAAATTTTGCTTTTGATTTGTCAACAGATTTGTTAGCACATACTGGGCGTGGTTGGTGTCCTGATACTCGTCCACCAGCACATATTCAAATTGCTGGTGATATTTTTCTTTTATTAACGGTTGGTCTTTAAGTAAGCAAATGGTCTCGTTAATTAAATCATCAAAATCGAGGGCCCCGGCTTTTTTCAGCTCTTCTTGATATTTTTTGTAAATTTGCGATACAGCCCGTTGGAAAGGGGTTCTGGCAAAACCAACATAGTCACTAGGTGTTATCAGCTCATTTTTAGCGCTACTAATCATGCCCTTGGCCCCGCCTTCGGAAATTTTGATCGTGAAATTGCTGTCTTTAATAATTTTTTTGATAAGCGACTTGGAATCGTCTTCGTCGTAAATTACATAATTAGGCGAGATGTCGACATAGTGGCCGTCCCGTCTTAAGATGCGGGAGCAAATGCTATGAAATGTGCCACTATAAGGGAGTTTAGCTGGTAAGTTTAAAAGCTTCTGGGCTCGCTCGGTCATCTCTCTGGCCGCTTTATTTGTAAACGTCAATAGCAAGATATTTTCGGGAGCGACTTTTTTGTCAGAGATAAGGTAGGCAACCCGGTGCGTCAAAACCCTGGTTTTACCGGAACCGGGTCCGGCCAAAATCAGCGTCGGACCATCAACGCTCGTCACAGCTTCCAGTTGTTCGGGGTTTAGTTCGGAAAGAAGATTTGTCAACACCGGTTTATATTAACACTTGTAGAGCCGCCCCACGGGGCGGCTCACTAAAGTACGTAAAATCACCATCGTGAGCCGCGCGATCGCGCGGCTCTACAAAATATTTTTAAATTAAAATCTTACAAACGTCCACCAATCTACAGGAATACCCCCATTCGTTGTCGTACCAAGCGACGACTTTGACTAAATTCCCGCCAACGACCTTCGTCAATGGTAGGTCAACAATCGCCGAGCGGGGATCTCCAATATAGTCGGATGAAACTAAGGGTGTTTCTTCCACCCCCAAGATATTTTTGAGTTGCCCCTCACTTTCGCGCCTGAAAGTGTCGTTTATTTCCTGTATGGTCACATCTTTATTTAGTAGGGCAGAGATATCTGTCACCGAAGCGTCGATAACCGGGACTCGAAAAGCTAGTCCGTCAATTCTGCTTGCTAGTTCCGGCATTACTTCTACAACAGCATTCGCGGCTCCGGTTGTTGACGGGACGATATTAGCCGCAGCACTGCGACCTCTTCTCAAGTCTTTAGGGTCAGGGCCGTCCACCAGTTTTTGAGTAGCGGTATAGGCGTGACTGGTCGAAAGAAAAGCTTTAGAAATGCCAAAATTATCCTGCAAAACTTTTAAGACCGGGCAGGCGCAATTGGTGGTGCAGGAGGCATTACTAATAATGTGATGTTTGTCTTTTAGATATTTATCGTGATTAACGCCAAGGACGAGTGTTAAATCCGGATCTTTAGCGGGAGCGGTGATTAAAACTTTATGAGCGCCGGCGGCCAGATGCATCCCGGCCCCTTCGCGCTTAGTAAATAAGCCGGTGGCTTCAATTACCACATCAACTTTAAGGTCATTCCACGGAAGTTTTAAAGGGTCCTTCTCGGCGAAGAGGGTGGGGAGTTTAAAAGAGTTTTTATATTCGCGATAAACAGTGTCGTATTTTAAGAGATACCCCATCGTGGCTTTATCCATCAAATCATTGATGGCCACAATCTCAATCGCCGGGTCGCCGTTTGCGATCCTAAAAAACTGCCTGCCAATTCTCCCAAAACCATTAATAACCACTCTCATACTTAAAGATTAGCACAAAATTGCGTGGTAAAATAGAAAGTAATGCGATTGTTGTCACAACTAAGTCAAGATCAATTATTTGGGAAAAAAGTGCTCGTGCGGGGGGATTTGGATGTGGCTTTGTCAGAATCTGGTGAGATTTTAGAAGAATTTCGATTAGAGAAATTGGTTCCCACACTACAATTTTTATTAAAGAATCAAGTAAAAAAAATAGTGATTATCGGTCACCTCGGACGTCCGTGGGGAGATAAGGGGAATAAGGGTGATTGGGGAATATTGTCGTTGGATAGGGTGGCGGCAAAATTAAGTGAGTTACTCGGTCAACCAATCCAGAAGTTAGACGAGATTGTTCCATCAAATCTTCCCGAAGACAAAATTTTAATGCTAGAAAATTTACGCTTTGACCCCCGGGAAGAGTCAAACGACGAGGAATTTGCTTGCCAACTATCAAAACTGGCCGACCTATTCGTTAACGATTCTTTTGCCACTTGTCATCGCCCGCACGCTTCAATGGTCGGGATCCCTAAATTTTTACCCTCTTACGCTGGTTTACAACTAGAAAAAGAAGTTGAGGTTTTATCCAAAGTTATGACGAATCCGAAGCGGCCTTTAGCAGTTCTTATCGGTGGAGCAAAGTTAGAAACTAAAGTGCCTGTCATTGATAATTTCCTGGGTAAAGCGGAAACAATTCTGGTTGGGGGAAAGATCGGGTTTGATCCGAGCGTCGAGAAATATGGTCATACGCCGTTAGACCCTGTTGTCTTGCCGGTTGATTTCATTGGGGACAAAAGAGATATTGGGCCGGAAACCGTCAAAGTGTTTGCCGATATAATCCAAACCGCAGCAACAATTATCTGGAACGGACCTATGGGGATGTTCGAAGACCCGGCTTACAAAGAAGGTACAGAAAATATTGCCCGCGCTGTTGTTTCGTCGAACGCCTATAAAGTCGTTGGTGGTGGAGATACCGTGGAGGTTCTGCGGACGCTCGCTTTACTTGATAAAATGGACTTCGTTTCCACCGGCGGCGGAGCGATGTTGGAATTTTTATCCGGAAAAACATTGCCCGGAATTTCTTCACTAGAATGAAAACTCTAAAAATCACCGATGAACGTAAATGCACCGGCTGTCAGTTTTGCGCTTTGGCGGTTAGTCGTCGGCTGGGACTTGGTTTGTCGCTTGCTAAATCTTATATTGTAGTAATTTCTGGAGAAGCTGGCGCCTACAAAGTTAATATTGATGTTGGACACATGACCGAGGAGTTATCTAATTACGCCAGCCGTTTTTGTCCCCAACACATTTTGGAGGTGGTGGATAGTGATTAGTAACGGCGCTTTCGAAGTTGTTTTTTTTGAAAGAGGGAAAACACCTCAAGTTAAAATTTTAACCGATATTACTCCGTATGTTGGTGGTTTAGGCCTAGCCGCTAAGCTTAATTACGATTTTAAACAACCCAGTCTTGCCATCGGTCCTTTGACTGGTTGCTACCCTGGCGCTTCGGGACTGTTTTTAGCTTCTCAAGGGAAGCCCTATTTCTTGAATAGCCGTTTAGCTTTAGACCTTAAGTTAAAAGGTTTGGCCGGAGTAGTCAGCAACAATATCTCCTTGGCGGAATTATTGCCACTTCTTTCTAAATTTCTAGAAAAGCTTTCGGAAAAAGAGTTAAATTTTAGTGATAATTTGGCTTATGAGAAGCTTTACTCCGAATTGTGGGAACGCGTCGGCTCGGTTTGGGGCTATTCTTTAAGTAGCGACCAATCCCAGGTTAGTCCGCAACTTATTAAATCCGTAGATTTGTCAACGATTCTTGGCGGTAACCAAAAACTAGCTGGGGTTTATAATGATCCAGCTTTGGCTTTTGCGGCCTTGGGGGCTTTAGGTTATGATTACTCACACGAAGTTCTAGAGCAAAGTGTCGCCCACACCAAGAAACTTTTAATATTATGAAACCTTTAATTGTTGGCAATTGGAAAGCGAATAAAACCCTCGGTGAAGCTAGACTGTGGCTAGCGGAGTTTGGAAAAAAAACCGTCCCGGAAGATGTCACCGTAGCTATCTGTCCTTCTTTACCTTTACTTAAGGCTTTTGAAGGGGTGCCGTTTAAACTAGGGGCGCAAGATGTTTCTACAGTTAGTGACGGGCCTTTTACCGGCGAAGTCACTGCCGGCCAAATTAAAGACTTAGTTGATTACGTAATTATTGGCCACAGCGAGCGTCGACAACATTTCGGTGAGACTTTAGCCACGGCCAACCAGAAAATTCTGCGAGTTCTAGACGCCGGTCTAACTCCAATCGTTTGTGTTTCAGATGATTCCCAGGTCACGTCGCTAAAATCTCTAGGTTTGCCACCCTCAAGTTTTTACTTGGCCTTCGAGCCTTTATCGGCCATAAGTACTAACAAGGATGCTAAGCCCTTTTCGTCAAGCGACGTTTTAGCCTTTGTCACCAACGCCAAAAAGATTCTCGGCGAGGTGCCGGTACTTTATGGCGGGAGCGTTGATCCCAAAACAATTGGAGAGTACGCTAACTTGTCAGAATTAGCCGGCGTGTTAGTTGGCTCGGCCTCTCTTGATCCCGACACTTTTTGGAAAATAATTGATATTTATGCCCTACGTTGACCTTTCCGCCACCAGAAAAACTAGATCTATCTTGCCAAACCGACGGTCTGGTGTCAAAAGTTGTTTATTGATCAGTGTAGTTGTCGTGGCCGTAATTGGGGGGCTATTTTTTGTATTGACTAAATTCGTCAAGACGGCAGATTTAGTTGGCGCACCGGTGACCGTTTACTCCACTTTTGCTAAGCCTAAACCCCTAAATCAAACTAACGGTTTTACCAATGTCCTCTTACTGGGTGTAGATACGCGTCCCAAAGAGGGTGCTTTTCAATCAGGAACTTTGACCGATACTATTTTAGTGGCCTCCTTTAGTCAAGTGGCCAGTCGGGTAGTTCTGACGTCAATTCCTAGAGACTTGTACGTTAAAGAAACCGGCACCAAGATTAACAGCATTTATTCTAATAGCGGCTATGATGTGACTGCTACCAAAAGAGTGGTTGAGGAGGTGTTGGGAATTTCTATCCATTATTACGCGCTGGTCGACTTTCAGGGTTTTACCAAAGCTATCGACGCGGTGGGCGGCGTCACCGTGGACGTGCCAGAAGCTTTTGTTGATTATAATTATCCAATTGAGGGGCGTGAAGAATCAACTTGCGGGATGAGTTCAGAAGCGGCCGATCAGGCTGTAGGGGAGGCTTTAGCGGTCGGTGAAGACCCGCAATACCGTTTTTTATGTCGCTTTGAAGTTTTGAAATTTGCCCAAGGCTCAATTCATCTAGACGGTGCGACGGCTTTAAAATTTGCAAGAAGTCGACATGCCGATGGGGTAATGGGTAGCGATTTCGGCAGAGCTCTTCGTCAGCAGTTAGTTATGAACGCCGTAAAAGATAAGATTCTTTCGGCGGGAACAATTTTTAATATTGGTAAACTCCAAGAACTCTATCAAACAATTGCTGATTCTGTGACTACAGATATTGCGGTGGCTGATCTTCCAGAGTTTTTTAATGTTGCCAAGAAACTAAAAGACATCAAGCCGCAAAACATTGTTTTGAGTACAAGTGGGGCCTATGGTGACGGGTCCTTGCTAGTAGGAGACACTATTGATGGTGTAGGGTGGGTGGCAAGACCCAGAACTGGTGATTACTCGGAAATTAAAAATCTTTTGAACCAGAAGATGTTTTTGCCCCTTGAGGCTTCAACATCTGCTAAACTGCCTTAAGCAAACTATGATTTATCTACTCGGTGGCAAAAATAAGACCGTCTCTAGAAAAGCGTTTCTTGATCTTAAGAATAGCTATGAACCGGATCAAGTCCACAATATTGCTCTTGATAGCTCTTTAACCTTGAATCTTAAAGACAAGTTGTCCGCCCGTTCGCTTTTTGGTGGCAAGTCCTTATTTGTTATGGAGTTGGGACGTGATTGGAAAAAATTTGAGACACTTCTAGTTGAGTCCTTACCGGCGGCCAGTGGCAAGGAGCTTGATGCTTTGGTATTTTTAGATAGCTCCGTCCCCAAAACTTCGAAACTTTACAAAGTGGTGACGGAATTTGGTGGGCAAGTAATGGTTTTTGAAGAAGAGCCCTCGAAAGAATTGTGGCAATTTCTAGATGCGCTAGCTAACAAAGATTCTAAACTTGCCTTTACTTTACTTCATAATTTATTGGAGCACGGGGAATCCCCAATTGGCTTAACAATGATGGTGGCTTATTTAACTAGGAATTTGTTGTCAGCACTCTACAAAAATAATTTGTTTGAATCTCTAACACCTTTTCAAAAGAAGAAACTTCAAGCGGCTGTTAAGTTGTTTACAGAGTCGGAGTTGATATGGCTTTATAACGAGATTTTAGGAGTTGATATGGCTCTAAAGGGGAGTAATCTTTCCGAAGACTTAATCTTGACTAATTTAGTTTTTAGCTACACAAAAAAAAGACATGAAAAAACTGCCACCTAAAGGTTGGTGGATTTTTATTTTCCGCCCACTGCTTCGAATAGGTCTTTCTTTTACTCTCCTTTTCGTAGGGCTATTTCTTTTGATTTCTCAAGTTTTATTTCCACTTTTTCTAGGAGTTGCCACGCCAGCGACGACTTTGGCGCCAATTACTGACTCCTTATTTGGTTCTGCCTCACCTCTTGAGGGTTTACCGGTTTTAGCGTCATCTTCCTACGCTACTCCGCCCACTGTTTTGCAGGAGGCTACGGTATTATCAATTGAAGATGCCAGTGTAGGAGAGGTTCCGGCTCAATTTTACTTAACGGTACCAGCCTTGGGGATTAAGCAGGCGGTGGTTGAAACTAATTCGATTAACCCTACTCCCAGCCAAAGTCTCGGGCATTTTCGAGGCAGTAGATTTCCGGGGGAAATGGGTACTAGCTTTCTTTATGGGCACTCGGCTCTACCGTGGCTGTTTAATTCCAGCAATTACAAAACAATTTTCTCAACACTACCGGATCTTACAACCAGTGATAATTTTTACGTTCATTATAAAAGCTTTACTTACCAATATCAGATCGTCGGCACAAAGATTCTGGCTCCAAACGACGTTGATCCTTTAAAAGACTACGGAATCGAACTAAACAGTCCCTCGACTGTAGTTTTAATGACTTGCTATCCGCCTGGGCTTTCTTCAAAGCGTTATTTAGTGATTGGGAAATTAATTTTTTAGGAGTTTAAATCCTAATACTACAAACAGAGATAGGACAAAAGCCGTTAACAACGTAATTTCAAGACTACCTGTTTCCGGAGTTCCTGTAGGGGTAGTTTCTGGATCGGTTGGGATTCCTGACTCGGTAGCTTCAGCGAGGACCCGCGGTTCTGTACTGGGTTTTGTACTGGTTTCATTACTTAAAAGCTTTCCAAAAGGGCTGATGACGGCTATTTGGGGGGTGTCTTTTACTTCGGCGAGGGTTCTAAATGTAAAAGGTTTCGTTGAATTTTTATCACTGCCAACTTGGAAGTAATAGGTGGTACTGGGTTTTAGAGAATCAATAGTTATTAAATGCGCCAGCCCCAACCCCGGAACTTCCGCAGTTTTACCAAGGACCGGTGTTTCGCCATACATTATT
>Ga0172371_10007282_pt1 | contig 15818 bp, 11 predicted proteins | sample Lak12m_FD_114543 | JGI IMG/M metagenome (GOLD analysis project Ga0172371, IMG submission 114543) | Freshwater microbial communities from Kabuno Bay, South-Kivu, Congo - kab_022012_12m | ecosystem: Environmental > Aquatic > Freshwater > Lake | place: Democratic Republic of the Congo: South-Kivu... | reverse complement strand
GGATTGAGGATATCGTAGCCGACCTGGCTGTGCGTCTTGATGATCGCGAATTCGCCGCTCGACAGCTTGCCCGGTTTGCTGAGGATCTCTGCGGGGACGGCGATTTTGCCCAGGTCATGGATGAAGCCGGCCATGTGGATCCCTTGAATTCTGTCCTCCGGCATACCCATTTCCCCCGCAACGGCGGAGGCGATTTGAGCTACCTTCTTCTGATGGCCGGCAGTATACGGGTCTTTAGCTTCGACGGTCGAGGCTAACAGCAGCACGCTCCCATCGATAGCGTCTTTGAGATCGGCGAATGCGCGTTGCAATTTTTCTTCTCTCAGCTTGCGCTCGGTGATATCGCGGCATATAATCAACAGCCCTCTTTGGCCCTCCGTCGCTGAGGGCCAGGGCGAGGAGGAAATCTCGCCCCAAAAGGGCGCGCCGTCGTTCTTGAGGAGCTTGTATTCCCGCATTTCTGCTTTTTCCCGTCCGCTCAAAATCTCGGTGAGGCGGGCTTGCATGCGGGCGTGTTCCTCCGAGGCGATCCACCGGATCATATTTTTCCCGACGACCGGATGATCGGGAGGAATGCCGAACAGATCGAAGGCTTTGCCCGAGCCGAACGAGATCAGACCTTGGGGATCGACGATAATAATGGCCTCGGGCGAGGTTTCGACGAGGGTTCGGAAGTAAGATTCTGAAATCCGGAGCGCTTCCTGCTCCCGTTTCAGATGGTAGCGATGGAAGGCGTTTTCCAGGACGCCGGTCAATTGGAAGAGATAGCCTGGATTCTTGACCACGTAGTCAGCCGCCCCGAGCTTGATAGCCTGCGCGGCGACTTCCGCGGAGCCCTGCCCGGTGACCAGGACAATCGGAACGTCCACACCGCGCGTACGGATGGCTTCCTTGATCAGGTCCAGAGTATCGAGGCCCGGAAGCCGGTAATCCAAGAGGACGATGTCGCACCGTTCTCCGACGCGCGTTTCCAGTAAAAGACGGCTGATCTCCGTCATTGACGAAATCGCGTCCAGCCTGATATGGGCCGCGTAACGAGCTACGTGGCGCCTGGTCAGATCGATGTCCGAAACGACGTGCTCTCCATACAGCACGCGCAGCGGCCGGGTGTGGCGCTTGAATTCGGCCTCATGACTCTTCACCGAGCTTTCCAGGGTCATCGGCAAACGCTGCAGGTAATCCTTGCGCTTGACGATGTAATCGTCCGCTCCGGCCTTGAGCGCGGTGATGGCGCTTTCCTCGTCCCCCCGGCCGCTGACGACCACGACCGCCAGGCCGGGACGGCGCTCTCGGATATGGGCCAGCAGCGCCAATCCGTCCCCGTCGGGCAATTTGAGGTCGGTCAGAACCAAGTCATAGTCGCTCGTCCGTTCCAACATCGCAAGTGCTTCTTGAAAGGTCCGGGCGATTTCCAGAGCATTGTCCGGGGCGAGCTTGGCTAAGGACCTCCGGGTCAAGTCGGCGTCTCGTGGGTCGTCTTCGACGTACAAGATTTTCATCCGTCACCTCGCTCTCGTCCCGGCCAACAGGCACGGAGGATCGGCTTCACCTCGGCGGCGTATTCAGGACGAGCCAGTAGAGTTCGACCTGCGCGGCGACCTCCATGAACTTGTCGAAATCCACCGGCTTGACGATGTAAGAATTCACGCCCAATTCATAGGCGCCCTTGACGTCGGAATCCTCGGCCGAGGATGTCACCACGACCTCGGGAATTGAAGAGAAAACCGGATGGGCTTTAATCCGCTTGAGTACGTCCAGGCCGTGCACCTTGGGCAGCTTCAAATCGAGGAGGATGACGGCGGGCAGAGGCTCCCCCGCCTCCCATCGGGGGATCCAGGACAAGGCCTCCTCCCCGTCCCAGGCGATCAGGATGGGATTGGCGACGTTGCGCTTCTTGAACGCTCGAATCGTTAAATCCACATCCGTCGGATTGTCCTCGACGAGGAGGATGCAACGCGCGGGATTTTCTTTGTTCATTTCGGTATCTCCAAAAAGAAAGTCGCTCCCTGGCCGGGCCGGGCCTCCGCCCAAACCCTCCCCCCCATGCGCTCCATCGCCTTCCGGACAATGGCCAGGCCGATGCCCGTTCCGGGGAACTCTTCGGCTCGGTGGAGCCGTTGGAAGATCTCAAAGACGCGCTCGTGGTATTGCATATCGAAGCCGACGCCGTTATCCCGGACTGCGAAGGTCCAGGCGGACTCGCTTTCTCTTCCGACGATACCGATGACCGGCTTTTCGACCCCCTGTGTAAACTTGAAAGCGTTGTCGACGATGTTCCGGGCGGCCTGAACAAAGCCTTGGGAATCGGCGACGATTCCGTCGAAGGGGACCGCAATGCTCACCTCTATCGTCCGAGCCTTGATCTCATCGGCCCGCTCGGCCAGGAGTGCTTCGAAGACCGTCCGTGGGTTTATTTTCCCGGGCGCAGAAGGGCGGCGCTCCAACCGGGAATATGCCAGCAGGTCGTTGATCAACTCGTCCATCTGCTGGGCCGCCTTGCGGATATTCTGAAGGAAATAGCGGCCTTCTTCGTCGAGGCGGCCTTCGTACGCCTCTTCCAGCAACCGGCTGTAGCCGTCGATGCCGCGGAGGGGCGCTTTCAAGTCGTGCGCGACGGAGTAGGCGAACGTTTCCAGGTCCTTGTTGATCGCCTCCAATTTAGCGGTCCGCTCCCGGACGCGCTGCTCCAGCTCTTTGTTAAGCTGGCGGATCTCCTGTTCCGCTCGCTTCCGTTCGGTGACATCGCGGATGATGCCGAGGATATGGGGTTCGCCGTTCATATCGTACATCTCCGCAAAGAGGACGAAATCCCTGACGTCGCCAGCTTTCGTCCGGAATCGGGTTTCGAAATCGTTGACCGTTCCGCGCGTCCGCAGGAGTGAGACATAGCGCTCGCGGTCCTTCGGATCCACCCAGAAGCTCATGGCGACGGAAGTGTTACCAATTACCTCTTCTTTCGTGTAGCCTGAAATCCTCTCAAGGCTCTCATTGACCTCGACCAGCAGGCCGTCGGAGGCCCGGGTGATGGCGATCGCGTCGGGCGAGCTATGGAAGGCCTTGTAGAATTTCTCTTCGGATCGTCTCAAGGCCTCTTCCGCTTTTTTGATGCCGGAGATGTCGATCATCGTGGTCAAATGGCACGATTCGCCGTTCACGTTCATCGGTTTCGACGAGAACAGCAGGTGGAGGAGCCGGCCCGAGCGTAACCTCGCTTGGAGCGGGAAATTATGCATCCCTCCGGACTCGATCTGTTTTTCTATGATGCGCCTGCGCTCTTCGGGACTCCACATTTCCAAATCCGTCGACGTATGTCCGATCACCTGTTCGCGGCCGAGCTCGAACATCTCTAGAAAGGCATCGTTTGCTTCGAGGAATTTCCCGTCCGAAATGCTCGTAATGGTCATCGCGGCCGGTCCCAGATGGAACGCGTTGAAAAAGCGCTCGTTCGATTGGCGCAAGGCCTCCTCCACCCGCCGGCGTACGGTGATGTCGCTGATGGCCGCGACCATGCCGGCGAAGGCGCCGTCCGCTCCGCTCAAAGGGGCGGCGTTGATGGACAAGACCGAGCCGCGGCCGTCGGCGTGGACGATTGCATGCTCGACTTCATAAACCGGAGCGCCGGATTGTCGCACCCGGGCGAAGGGTAAAGCCTCTTCCGGGAATGGCCCTCCGTTCGTCGCCGTAATCCTCCAGGCAAGGTCGTTATACGTACGGCCGGCAATCGCGCTTCGCGATAATTCCAGAATTTTTTCCGCGGCGGCGTTGGCGAACGTGATCTGCCCTTCGGCGTTTACGAATACGATTCCGCAGGGAGCCGTTTCGAGAATCCGGTTGAGGCGCTCTTCATCTATCCGGAGGCTTTCTCGGCTGAGTCTCTGGGCGGCCCGGCCGCGCAGGCTGGATATGCCGTAGGAAAGATTGTCGGCCAGCCTCTCGAGAAGCATCATCTCGTACTGGTTGAAGGCATCCGCATGCCTGGAATAGATATTCAATGAACCGAAAGCCCGCCCGTCTATTCGCAAGGGAAGAGCGACCGATGAAGCATAGCCGCGCTTGACCGCCTCGGCCCGCCATGGTCCGAAAGCGGGGTCGGTGAGGATGTTTTGAGAGATAACGGGCTTCCCTCTACGGATCGCCGTGCCGGTCGGCCCGCGGCCCCGCTTCGTTCTCGCCCAGGTGATGTTCAAGGTCTCGAGATAGCCCGCTTCGAAACCCTTCTGGGCCGCCGGCCTGACGCTCTTCGCGCCGTCCGTTTCAGCGAATCCTATCCAGACAAGTCGATATCCTCCGATTTCGACAATCGCGCGACAAGTTTCGTCGAGAAGCGTTTGTTCGTCTTGCGCGCGGATTAAAGCCCGGTTACAGGCATCTATCATACGCAAGGCCCGCTTCATAACGCCGATTTTCATAGCCGATCGTCCGGTTTCGATGAAATTTCGGGTTTCATTCCACGCCGTCCTTGTGGACCGGGGACTCGATTTTTCAAGTTTCATTTTACGTCCGCCGCGCCGCAAAAGCCATTAGGTCTATTATAGGTCACTTCCGACCCGGGCTCAATTCCGCTTCCGCATGAATGGCCCGCCGTTTATTCCGGCTATCCGAACATTCGCTCCGGCGAATCCGCCGATTTTAAGCGCGCCGCGGCTGGAAATACGATTTACGCACGAGTCCGATCGGCCTGCCCGCAAACCTAACGTAGCTCCTGCCTCATTCCTCGCCCGACGCGCGGCCGCTTATAAACCATTCAAATTCAATAATAAATAAGTGGATCAAGGTCATGTTCGATTTTAAGACAACCGACTTATAAATACTTTAATTCTTTATATAACAATATATTATACAAAATAATAAGAAGCTATGTTCATTAATTATACATTAATATATTTGACATATAAAGCTTTTTAACCGTTTATATTGTTTATTATAATATAATTATATAACCATATATTTTATTGGCCCCGAATTTGCTTGTATAACGAAATGAAATGAGCAAACAAGGAGCTAAAACAATGAATAACGCATTCAAACTCATCGTCATCCTCGTCCTGATCACGAGCATCATTTCCGTTTCAGCGTTCGCCAACGAAGCGGAGCCCGGGTCCGTCACCGTTCTCGGCATCACGGCCTTGGCGCCGATGATGACATCGCCTCTCGCCAAAATGGACCTCATTCCCGTTCCCGCACCGATGCCGACTCCCGTTCCGGCCGGGCAAATCCATTCTTTCGGCTATTCCGTTCCGGACCTCAGCCCGAGAAGCGTCGTAGCTAAGTATACCCCCCCCCTTCACCGGCCGCGGTTTTCGAAATTCCTCGCTCAGCGACACGCTTTTCACCGTGTCACTCATATCTACGGTCGCCTTGAACGCGGCCGATTATTTTTCCACGCTCGAAGCCCTCAAGCGGCCCGGCCTCCAGGAAGGGAACCCCCTTATGAAAGGCATCGTCAAGAGCCCGGCCGCATTCGCCGCCGTTAAAATCGGCATCAGCGCCTTCTCCTATATCAGTTTGAAGAAGATGTATAAAAGCAATCGAAGCCTGGCTTGGGTGCTTTCCCTGGCCACGAACTTCGCCATGTCCTACGTCGTGTCCAACAATCTGCGGCTGATCAACAGCCATCCGCGGGCCATCTGACGGCCGCCGGATTAGGGGTCGCGTCTCCGCTTTCCATTTCTCGCCAGACACATACCAAGTCCGGTGCGTGTCTGCGACAATTTAGGCGGAAAGTGTAGACGGCGCCCCTTTGACTTTGATCGGACGGCCGGCCTACCGCCGGAACAAGCGGCCGGCGATCGAGACGAGACTCCGGACGGACAACCCGGCCCGGATCATCTTCAGCGAAGGCAGCAGGGCCAGGGCGGCCTTGAACCTGCGGCCGATCCCTTCCTGATGGAGCACGGTCAGGGCGTTCCGGATGACGCGCGGCTTGGGATCGCGATAGGGATACCACCACAGCGCCCCTTTTTCCCGGGCGAAATCCATGCTCACGTATTTGTTGTTGACGAGATGATGCAGTCCGTAGAGGCCGTGGGACCGGCCCATCCCGGTCTGCTTGATCCCGCCCCAGATCGCCTTCGGCTCGGTGAAGGAGAACATGTGGTCGTTGACCGTCACCGTCCCGGCCTCGATCCGCTCGGCCAGCCAGCCGGCCGTTTTCCGGCTGCGCGTCCAGACCGAGGCCGTCAGCCCATAGACGCAATCGTTGGCCAGCGCCACGGCCTCCTCCAGCGTCCGGAAGGACATGATGGGGAGCGTCGGGCCGAGGGGCTGGAAGCGGAACGAATTCTTCTTGTGGGCGAAGAGCGGCTGATGGGCCCGGCTTTTGTGGGGCCGGACGGCTACGTCCAGGTGGCGGGCGTAGTAATCCACGGTTTCCAGGCTGCCCAGGACCTCGACCGCCATCGATTCCATGAACGGCGAGCCCTTCTCGATCGAGATGAGCCGGGCCGCCTCATCGCTCCTCCGGAGGAGGGCCAATTTCGCCCGCCGGAAGACCTTCTTTTTTTCGGCGAGAGGAAGGTCCCGCCAGGCCGGGAAAGCGCGTTTCGCCGCGAGCACCGCCTCGCGGCAGGCCGGGGAAGCCGCAAGCGAGACCTCTCCGATCGGCTCGAGCGTCGCCGGGCTTTTCGAAACGAGCTTGTCGCCGGTCTCCCTACGCGTGTTGTCGATGATCAGCCGTCCGTCCATGATTTTAAAGCCTTCCTTTGACCAGCCGCCGCAGCCACGAGAAAAAGAGGCAGATATACGCCATGGGTACACCCACGGTGGGTGTACCCGCCCGATAAGGAGGCCAGTATATATGCGGAGATTATGGAATTTCAACTATTTGAAACATTTTCGTTCCTTTCATTGGGTACACCCACGGTGGGTGTACCCAATCTATGAGGGGGATTATCTCCCTCCCTTGGGCCAGGCTTGAGTCTCCAGAAACCCTATGTTATAAACGAGGTCCGCGTCGGAACGCCAAAAAGGAGGAAGACATGGGAAGAGTGTCGAAAATCGGTTTTTGGGCCGGACTGCTCGGCATCGTCCTGGCCGTCGCCGCCCTCTCCCCGGCGCAAAAGAAGACCTACGACCTGTTCGAAACGCCCAAACGCTGCGCTCAGTGCCACAAGGACATCTTCATCGAGTGGAAATCGTCGATGATGTCCCAGGCCTACACCCACCACTGGGACGAGATCGAATACTTCAAGCTGGCCGTCCCCCAGGCTGAAAAGGACCCCAAGGTGGCCGAGGTCAAAGCCGGCTGCAACGGCTGCCATACGCCGGCCGCGCTCTTTATCGGTGACGTGCCCCCTCCCCTCCCCTCGGCCGATTCGCGAGCCAACGATTCGGTCTCCTGCGACATCTGCCACACGATCTCGGGTTTCACCGGCGACACGCCCTTCAATTTCAACTATGTCCTATCCCCAGGCAACGTGAAATACGGACCGCGCCAAGGTGCCGTCTCCCCGCACCACGAGACGAAATATTCCGACTTCGTCAAATCGCCCGATTTCTGCGGCACCTGCCACAACGAGAAGAATCCGTTCGGCCTCTGGGTCAAGTCCACCCACCTCGAGTGGAAGGAAGGCCCCTACTCCACGCAAGGTGTCCGTTGCCAGGATTGCCACATGTGGCACGACCCCGGCAAGAGCGCCGACATGGGCGAGGCCCTGCCGGACATGGCCCATCACAACTTCCCCGGCGGACACGTCCCGGCCAAGTTCCGCGGCGTCATCGAGATGAAGGTCTACGCCGACGCCGACGAGATCGCGCCCGGCGAAAAAGCCGTGATCAGCGTCCATCTCTACAACGCCAAAGCCGGCCACAAGGTGCCGACCGGCTCGGTGGAGGACCGCATGCTCTGGCTCGAGGTGATCGCCACCGACGCCAAGGGAAACACATACCGTCTGCCCGTGGACAAGAAGGGATTCAAGGGCGAGGAGTATACGATCTCCTCAAACGAGCTCGCCTATCAGGACATGGGCGACATGATGATGGGCCAGCCCGATTTTAAGGGAGTCAAGCGCGACGACATTGAAGAAGGCCAGAGGGTCTTCCGAATGCCCTATTTCGACCCCAAGGGCCGGATGACGATCGGCCAATGGAACACGGCGACCCAAGGAGTGGACTACCGGATCGGCCCTCGCGAGACCAAGATCGAAACGTACACCTGGACCCTGCCCCAGACGCTCCCCGAGGGCAAGCTCAAGATTTTGGCTCGGCTGAATTACCGTCTGCTGGTGAAGTCCGTGGCCGAGTTCCTCAAGGTCCCGGCCGAGGAGGCCGCGGCGCAGGAGATCAACTCCGCCGAAACGGAAGTCAAGATCGTGTATTAGAGCGATGGGGAAAAAGCGGAAGGGGACATGTATCCTAATTCTCTGGAATTAGGTACGTGTCCCCGATTTGAAGAACCACAGTATGTGTCTGCTGAAGAGGAGCTTCCAATGAAAAAAATAATCGCGACCGCCTTCGCCGTCCTCGCTCTCGCTCAGGCCGCGGCGGCCATCCCCGCCTTCGCCCGCAAATACGGATATTCGTGCGAGGTCTGCCACGCCCCCGCCCCCAGGCTCAAGGCCTTCGGCGAAGAATTCATGGCCAACGGCTACCGGATCCCCGACAAGGAGCCGCCCCGGGCCACGGTCGACACGGGCGACCCGACGCTCCTCCTCCAGCGCGACCTGCCCCTGGCCATGCGCTTCGACGGCTTCCTTTCGTATGAGCCGAACGGCGCGGTCAAAAGCGACTTCCGGACGCCCGTGGCGATGAAGATCATCAGCGGCGGCAACATCTCGGAGCACATCTCCTACTACACGTATTTCCTCATGACCGAGGACAGCAAGATCGTCGGCCTCGAGGACACGTATCTTTATTTCCACGACCTCTTCGGCTCCTCGCTCTCCTTTTCCATCGGCCAGTTCCGCATCACGGATCCGATCAAGCCCACCGAAACCCGCCTGACCTTCGAGAACTACATGATCTACAAGTTCCGGATCGGGGCGAGCAAGATCAACATCGCCTATGACCGCGGAATCATGACCGGCTACGGAACGGACTTCGGGACGGAAGCCGTCTTGGAGCTCGTCAACGGCAACGGCATCGAGGAGGCGGAGATCTTCGATTCCGATAAATACAAGAGCTTCGTTTACCGGGTCGCCCAGAATCTTTGGAAAGGCAATCTCCGGATCGGCATCCTCGGCTATACGGGTAAGGAGGAAGGCGACGGCGGGGCGCTCAACAGCGTGACGTATTTCGGGCCGGACCTCCGGCTGAGGCTGCCGAATATCGAGCTGACCCTCGAATACGTCCGGCGCAAGGATTCGAACCCGCTCTTTGTCCGCATCGACCGAACGCCCGAAGGAGAGAGCCACTCGACCGACGCTTATCTCGTCGAGGCCATCATCGCCCCCAAGGGCGACAAGAGCAAGACGTTCTATACGGTCGCCTACAACCGGGTCGATTCATCCTATGATCCCTCCGATTACCAGACCCTGACCTTCAACATCAGCCACCTGCTGCGGCGGAACTTGCGCCTCGTGGCCGAATACACGCACGACCTGAACGGCGACTTCCACCGCTTCATGGCCGGCCTTATGACCGCGTTTTGAACTGTGATATAATATAAGTCATGAGGGAACAAGACGATATTCCTCGCGAGTTATTCTGGGATACCGACGTAAGCCGCCTCCATCTCAAAGAAAATAAACAATATATCATTGAACGCGCTTTGGAACTGGGAGACGAAAAAGCCGTGAGATGGCTTTTTTCGAATTACACCCGGAGCGACATCAAAAAGGTCCTCCGAACGAGCAGGATCATCTCCCGCAAGAGCTCCGATTACTGGACTCTTGTCCTGGGTAAATAGCCCATGGTCCACAGCGTTCTTGGAGCCGAGGCCGAAAAGGCCCTGCAGGTCCTTTCCCGTCAGGAGGCCAGAGCATGACAATCACTATTAAAAGATCGCGATTCATCAGCCTGCTCATTTTCTTCGTTTTCATCGTCGCGGCTGCGCCCGACGCCCGCCCCGACGAGGGCATGTGGACCTTCGACAATCCGCCCCTCAAGCTGTGGAAGGAAAAATACGGCTTCACCCCGCCGGCCGGCTGGCTCGACCATATCCGCCAGGCCAGCGTCCGGTTCAACGACGGCGGGTCCGGCTCGTTCGTCAGCCCCAACGGACTCGTCCTGACCAACCACCACGTCGCCCTCGGTCAGCTCCAGAAGATGTCCACGGATAAAAAAGACTACGTCAAGGACGGGTACCTGGCCAAGATGCGCTCCCAAGAGATCAAGTGCGCCGACCTGGAGCTCAACATCCTCGTCTCGACGGAGAACGTGACCGACCGGGTCCTGGCCGCGGTCAAGAAAGCCCCGGACGAGAAGAAAGCCTTAGAGGCCCGCCGGGCCGAGATCGCCAAGATCGAGAAGGAAAGCCTCGACGCCACGGGATTCCGGTCCAACGTCGTCACCCTCTACAGCGGCGGGGAATACTGGCTCTACCGCTACAAGAAATACACCGACGTCCGGCTGGTGTTCGCCCCGGAGAACCAAATCGCCTTCTTCGGAGGGGACCCGGACAATTTCACCTATCCGCGCTACGACATCGACTTCACCCTCTTCCGCGTCTACGAGAACGACAAGCCCGTCGTCAGCAAGGACTACCTGAAGTGGAACGTGAAGGGCGCGGCCGAAAACGACCTCGTCTTCGTCTCGGGGCACCCCGGCTCGACCGACCGGATGCAGACGCTCGCTCAGCTGGAGCTCCAGCGCGACCACATGTATCCCTGGTACTTCAAGATCATCAACCGCCGCCTCGACGTCCTCCGGCGCTACTCCGCCGGCGGGGCCGAGCAGGCCCGCCAGGCCATGGACCAGATCTTCGGCCTGGAGAACAGCCTCAAGGCCCTGACCGGCGAGTACAACGGGCTCATGGACAAGGCCCTCATGGAAAAAAAGAGGAAAGAAGAGGCCGATTTCCGCGGCCTCATCGACAAGAACGCCGAGTGGAAAAAAGCCTACGGGAAAGCCTGGGATGACATCGCCAAGGCCCAGCGCGAGTACGCCGGCTTTTTCAAACAGGCGATGTACCAAACGGTGCGGACCCAGCTCCCGGGATTCGCCAATCAGATCGTCAAGTATGTAGCCGAGGTGAAAAAGCCGGACGGCGAGCGCCTGCCCGGATATCATGATTCCGAGCTCGAAGAGCTTAAGTTCTATCTTTTCTCGCCGGCCCCCATATATCCGGAACTCGAGGAAGCGCTGCTCGCGGACGGCCTCCAATCATCTCTCGAGGAGCTGGGGCCGAACGACCCGTTCATCAAGATCGCGCTCGGCGGCAAATCCCCCGCCGACGCGGCCAAAGACCTCGTCACGAAGACCAAGCTCGTCGACCCGGCCGTGCGCAAATCCCTGCTCGAGGGCGGGGAAGCGGCCGTGGCCGCCTCGCAGGATCCGTTGATCGTTCTGGCCCGCGCCCTCGACCCCATGAGCCGGGCGATGCGGAAGCGCCTCGAGAACACGGTCGAATCCGTGGAGAGCGCCGCCGGGGAGAAGATCGGCAAGGCCCGCTTCGCCGCCTACGGCAAGGAGGCCAGCCCCGATGCGACCTTCACGCTCCGTTTATCATTCGGCGCGGTCAAGGGATACCCGATGAACGGGACAAAGGCGCCCTATAAGACACTGCTCTACGGCTTATACGAGAGGTTTTATGCGTTCGACAAGAAGCCGCCGTTCGACCTTCCTCCGGTCTATGTCGAGCGCAAGGCCAGACTGGACCTTTTGACGCCCGTGAATTTCGTCTGCGCCTGCGACATCATCGGCGGCAATTCCGGCTCGCCGGTCATCAACCGGAACGGCGAGATCGTCGGGCTGATCTTCGACGGAAACATCGAAAGCCTGGTCGGACGGTATGTCTATAACGAGGAGAACAACCGCGCAGTAGCGGTTCATACCGCTATCATGACCGAGACGCTGCGCAAGATCTACGACGCCGCGCCGCTGGCCGACGAACTGGAGGGCAAAAGCCCCCGGGCGATCCGGTAAATACGCTCGGGAGGCGCGAATTTCATTAAAGAGGCCCATACCTAATTCCCCATTTCCCGGCCTTTCCAGGCCACCGCTTCTCCCCCCTGTTGACAAGGCACCGCAGTTCGCCCATACTGGAATCCGTAATAATGCCGTGGGGGAAGGGTACCCAATCGGCTCCGGGCCCATGAGCTTGTCGCATTCATAATCTCTCTTAAACTCTCGAATTCGACGTTCTCATTCGGGCATGACGGGCGAGAAATGAGAAAGAAAAAAGCCCCGCTCCGGGACGATCCGGCAAAAGCTCTCCGGTCCGTCCGCAAGCGGGAAACCAGGGCTAAAGCCCGCCCCGCTCGAACCCGGCCCGCGGAAAAGACGAGTCTCGCCGAGGCGATCCTCCAAAACATCGCCGAAGGCACGAACATGGTTCGCGCTAAGGACGGCATCCTCCTCCATGTCACGCCCCAGTTCGCGAAGATGTTCGGCTACGAGCCGGACGAATTGGTCGGCGAGCCCGTCAGCATTCTCAACGCTCCGGGCGATGAATCCCCCGAGGAGGTGGCCGCCCGAATCACCGCCCGCCTGAAGAAACACGGCACTTGGAGCGGAGACATTTACAATCGAAAAAAGGACGGGACCGAATTCTGGTGCCACGTGAGCATCTCTTCGCTCAAGCACCCCCTCCACGGGGACGTCTGGATTTCCATTCATGAAGACATCACCGAGCGGAAGCTCGCGGAAGCGGCGCTCCTGGAGAGCGAGGAACGATTGCGTTTGGTAAACTTGGCGACCAACGACGTGATTTGGGACTGGGATATCGTTAAAGACCTTCAGATTTGGAACAAGGAAGGGAGCGCCGTTTTCGGCTGGTCCGATATCGTCGACCATCCGCAAAGCGCTGCCTGGTGGGTTGAACGCGTTCATCCCGAGGACCGGCATAGAGTCGAGACCGGCTTCTTCAAGGTCATCTCAGATCCAAAAGCCGATTTCTGGAAAGACGAATACCGCTTTTTAAAAGCGGACGGAAGCTATGCCAAAGTCATCGACCGGGGGCACGTCTTGCGAAACGCCGGGGGCCAAGCGGTGCGGATGATCGGCGCCATGCTCGATATCACCGAGCGCAACCGGGTGGAAGAGGAATTGATTCAGTCCCACGAGCAACTGCAGGCCCTTTCCGCCAAGATGGATTCGATTCGAGAGGAGGAAAAAGCGAATATCGCCCGAGAGATCCATGACGATTTAGGCCAACGGCTTACCGGCCTCCTGATGGACCTGTCCCTGCTGAGCAAGAAGCTCCCAGAGAACCTGAAACCCTTGAAGGACAAAGCGGAAGCGATAGCCGAGGAGGTCGGCGCGTTGATTAAAACCGTCCGGCGGATCTCCACGGATTTACGGCGCGGTATTCTCGATGACTTGGGTCTCGTCCCGGCGATCGAATGGCTGTGCGACGACTTCCTCGGCCGTCATGGGATCCCGTGTTCCATGGATTTCGAGACGAAATCCGTCGAGATCGGCCGGGAGCGTGTCATCGGCGTTTTCCGCATCGTGCAGGAAGCGCTGACCAACGTGGCCCGGCACTCCGGGGCCGGCAACGTCGCACTCGAATTGAAAGTAAAACCGGCCGCTTACGTTTTGACGATCGAAGACGACGGCCGGGGATTCGACCCGGCGGAGATCCCGAATCCCACATCGTTGGGACTCCTCGGAATGAAAGAGCGGGCGCGCTATCTTGGAGGCGATATCACAGTCATCAGCGCTCCGAAAAAGGGGACGAAGATCGTCCTGACGATTCCGAAAAAATCCGGACCGAGAGGAAGGTCTTGACGGGCATCCTGATCGTCGACGATCATCCGGTCGTCCGGCAGGGATTGCGTCAAATCCTGGAAACGGAGTTCGATGCCGTGAAGGTCGGCGAAGCCGAGAACGCGTGGCGGGCGCTCGAGCTCGTTCGGGCTCAGGAATGGGATGCCGTGATCCTGGACATCACGATCCCGCCGAGGAGCGGGCTGGATATCTTAAAAGAGATCAAGAACGAGCGGCCGAAACTGCCGGTATTGATCCTGAGCATTCATCCCGAAAACCAATACGCCGTTCGAGCCCTTCGAGCCGGGGCGTCCGGCTACATGACCAAGGAATCCGCTCCGCGCGAATTGGTGAGCGCGCTCAAGCTGATCCTCAAAGGCAGGAAATACGTCAGCGCGACCCTCGCCGAGAAATTAGCCGATCACCTGGGATCCGACGCGGAGGTTCAGCCTCACGAAAAACTGTCCGACCGCGAATTCCAGGTCCTGTGCCTGATCGCCTCGGGAAAATCGATCGCCGGGATCGCGGCCGAGCTTTGCTTGAGCGCGAAAACGATCGCGACGTTCCGGGCGCGCATCCTGGAAAAGACGGGCATAAAGAGCAACGCCGAGCTCATCCGCTACGCGATCAAGCGCGGGCTTGTCGAATGATCCCCGAATAACCCTCCCCTCGCCTCCGTGTCGGTAAAAAACCTACACGGCTAAGCGTCATTTTCCGATTCCCTCGAGCCCGGCGATGCCCTAGATTGAGAGAGCGCGGGTCTGAAGAGAATTCCGGGCCCGACCAAAGGATTGGAATCGGAGTGTTGAGAGTCTTCATCGTCGACGATTCGAGGATCATCCGGCAGAGGCTGGCTTCCCTCCTTTCCGACCTGCCGAACGTCGAAATCGTGGGCGATGCCGGAGGGGCCGAGGACGCGGTGGCCGCGATCCGCACCGTCAAGCCGGATGTCGTCACCCTGGACATCCGGATGCCGGGGGGCAGCGGCCTTGATATCATCAGGCCGATCAAGAACGCTCTCAGAAAGGTCGTTATCATCATCCTGACGAATTACCCCTATCCTCAATACAGGCAGGAATGCCTGGACAAGGGGGCGGATTTTTTCCTCGACAAGTCTACAGAATTCGGGAAAATCCCCGAGATATTGGAGCTTTGTGAAGGGGCCTGGTTCGCAGGCCGACAATGAAATGATGCTTGTGAAGAAACGGGCGAAGTCCGCAGAGGGAAGCGTCCCGCGCTCGCCGGAGCCTTTGGGCCGGACGGCTTCGCCGCGCATCGGCGGCCGGCCGCCGCAGGACGAAGCTCTGTTGGCCATCTCCTCCCACTTTGAAGAAATCATGCAGCTGATCCCGGACATCATCGCGGAAGTGGATCTCAACAAGATTTATGTCTGGATGAATCAAGCCGGGCGCGAATTCTTCGGGGATGACGCGATCGGGAAAGAGGCGGCGTTTTATTTCGAGGGCGAGCAGGACGTCTATAATCAGGTCCAACCTCTGTTCGTAGGCTCCCCCGACATCATCTATGTCGAAAGCTGGCAACGGCGGCGGGACGGCGAAAAAAGACTCCTGGCCTGGTGGTGCCGAGCGCTCAAAGACGAGGCAGGGAACGTCACGGGCGCCATCTCGACGGCCCGCGACATCACCGCGAGCAAGCGGGCGGAAGAAACGCTGCGCGAAAGCGAAGAGAAGTTCCGCTACGTCTTCGATCGCTCCGTCATAGGAAAATCCATCACCCTTCCTTCCGGCGAAGTCAACTCCAATCGGGCCCTGGCCGAGATGCTCGGTTATTCGCAAGACGAGCTGAACACTATGAAATGGCAGGATATCACCCACCCCGGCGACATTGAACTGACCCAAAAAGTCTTGGACCCGATTCTGGCCGGCCTCAAGGATTCCGTCCGGTTCGTCAAGAGATACATTCGAAAGGACGGCGCCGTCGTCTGGGGAGACGTCAGCACGTCCTTGCGCCGGGACGCCGACGGCCGGCCTCTCTATTTCATGACGGCCGTC
>Ga0172371_10007281_pt1 | contig 15819 bp, 14 predicted proteins | sample Lak12m_FD_114543 | JGI IMG/M metagenome (GOLD analysis project Ga0172371, IMG submission 114543) | Freshwater microbial communities from Kabuno Bay, South-Kivu, Congo - kab_022012_12m | ecosystem: Environmental > Aquatic > Freshwater > Lake | place: Democratic Republic of the Congo: South-Kivu... | reverse complement strand
GTTTGACGCTTTGATGGCGTTTGTTGATTCCACTCAAGAAAATATTACGGGAACAGTTACCGTTGAATTTTATAAAGGAAACATCACCGTTCATTCAAGAAGTTCAATCTATAGTTTGTACAACAAAGATTTAGCAACCTACACCATAGAAGATAAATTTGATCACAAAGCCGCCGAAGGTTTCTTAGCCTTGTATGGGTTGCCTTATAAAACGTTAAGCCTCGTTAAAGCCGCAAATATTCCAAGCGAAGTGGAAGCGCAGTAATGCTCTGGGGCGGAAGATTTTCAAAATCGTTTAATAAAAAAGCGTTGGAATTTTCTTCATCGCTTTCGTTTGATGCCGCACTCATTGAAGAAGATATTGAAGTAAGCATTGCTCACTCGGCAATGCTTGCTAAAATTAATATTCTTACTCATGAAGAAGCGAAACAAATTCATGACGGATTAGAAAAAATTCTGAATCAATTTGTAAATGAAATATGGAAACCCGATTCCGCACAATTTGAAGACATTCACTCCGCCATAGAACATCGCTTAAAAGAACTCATCGGTGAAACCGCCGATAAACTGCACACCGGAAGAAGCAGAAACGATCAAGTTGCCGCCGATTTACGTTTGTGGACGAAAAAATATTCGCTCCACCTAAAGGAAGCCATAACAGAACTTCAACGCCAATTAGTAAAAACAGCGGAAGAACATTCGTCAACGATTATTCCCGGTTATACTCATTTGCAAAGAGCGCAGCCAATTTCGTTTGCATTTCATCTGCTTGCGTATGTTGAAATGCTGGAACGCGATAAACAAAGAGCGCAATTTGTTTTAAATGAAGCTGATGTTTCACCGCTTGGATGCGGCGCCTTAGCCGGTTCAACGCTTCCGCTTGATAGAAATTTTACCGCGCAAAAACTCGCCTTTGCAGAAAATTCCGCAAACGCTCTTGATGCAATTTCCGACAGAGACTTCGTGATTGATTTTCTAAACGCTTGCTCGGTTGGAATGATGCACCTTTCGCGGTTAAGCGAAGAAATTATTTTATGGACTTCGCAAGAATGGAAGTTTGTAAGATTAAGCGATGAGGTTACCACCGGTTCTTCTTTAATGCCGCAAAAGAAAAATTCGGATCTTGCCGAACTTATTCGCGGCAAAAGCGGAAGAGTTTTTGGCAACGCGTTCGGGTTTCTTTCAACGATGAAAAGTCTTCCGTTAAGTTATAACCGCGATTTTCAAGAAGATAAAGAACCGCTCTTTGATTCTGTCCGCACTTATTTTACTTCGCTTGAAGCAATGCGGCTTATGTTTATCGGAATGGAAATTAATACCAATAGATTTACCGAAGAGTTAAACGGCGATTTTTCACTCGCCACAGATTTAGCTGATTGGCTTGTGTTGAAAGGAATTCCCTTTAGACAAGCGCATCATCTTGTTGGCGAAGTTGTAAAGTTAGCGGAAACAAAAAAATGCAAGCTGCATCAACTTACGTTGGAAGAATTGAAAAAAATTAGTACGATGTTCGATGAATCAGCGTTAGAAATTTTCGATGTTACGAAAGCGCTCTCCAGAAAAAAAACTTTCGGCTCGCCAAATCCAGAATTTGTTAGCGAACAAGTTACCTCATGGAAGAAAAAGCTAAACGAAGATTATTGAATAAATCTTTCTGCGTTTTAGCGGCAACGCACTGATAAATCCCCTACGTTCATTACGAAGTAAATAAAAAAAAAGTTAATTTTGCACGCAAAAGTTATTTGCCAAAAAACGAGCATAAAACACCTTAGGCTTTGCAGAAAAAAAACATGTCGCACAACCATAACAACACGGCAGAAACTTCCGATAAGAATTTGTTCATTACTATGGCGCTGAACTTTTTTATCACGATTGCCGAAGTTGCCGGTGGATTAATGTCCGGAAGTTTATCTCTCGTTTCAGACGCGCTGCATAATTTTAGCGATGGCATAGCAATTATCATTACTTACGTTGCGGTAAAGCTGAGCAAAAAACCGAGAACCGTTAAACACACGTTCGGCTTAAAACGCGCTGAGATTATTGCCGCAATAATAAACGCAAGCGCCTTACTTATCATCAGTTTCTTTTTAATAAAAGAAGCCATCCTGCGATTTTATACTCCCTCTCCAATCACCGGCGGTTTGATGTTAGTTGTCGCTTCTTGCGGATTGATTGCCAATATCGCCGGAACGGTACTTCTTAAAAAAGGTTCAAAGAATAATCTTAATATTCGCTCTGCGTACGTTCATTTGTTAAGCGATGCTGTTTCCAGTGTTGCCGTAATAGTTGGGGCATTGTTTATAATTTTTCTGAAAATTTACTGGATTGATCCCCTCTTGACCGTAATAATTTCGATGTATATTTTAATGATGACGTACGAAATTATCAAAGAAGCGATTGATGTAATTATGATGTCTTCCCCGGCAGGAATAAATTTAGATGAATTAAAAATTCTGGTGGAAGAAATTCCGGGCGTTGTTAACATTCATCACGTGCATCTTTGGAAACTGAACGACAACGACACTCACTTTGAAGCGCATATTGAAGTAGAAGATATGGCGGTAAGCAAAACAATTGGCATACAAAAACTCATTGAACTTGAACTCCACGAGCGGTACGAAATAAATCATACTACGCTTCAGTTTGAATGCGACAAGTGTGAGACCAAGAAATTAGTATAATAATCTCAAATGATTTCTCTTATAAAATTTTTTCGTTGATCAAACTCCATCGGCGGTTATCCTTCTTTTACAGAAAACATACTTCTCTTTGCAATTTCCATTGCCGGATTTTTATTTTTTTTGGAAATAATTCTCTACGGATAAAATTATTCTCTATTTTTGAACAGTATTTTATTAATAAAAAGAAAATAAGAGAAAATTAACCGGCAGTACAAAAAATAGTAACAGTCCGCTGGTAAGTTCTTGCTCTTATTGAATGCTTTAGCATTTAATTCACAAATTTTTTAAATAACTCAATGACGAAAAGAGAAAAATATGAATACCAAAAATCTGGGATTTAACACAAAGGTGATTCACGGCGGCAGCTTTGATGATCAATTCGGGAGCGCAACCACTCCAATTTATCAAACTTCAACGTTTAAATTTAAAGACGCGCAGGAAGGCGCAGATTGTTTTTCCGGCGCAAGCGATGGATACATTTATACAAGAATTGGGAACCCGACAATCCGGGTGCTTGAAAAAAATGTTGCTGAGTTAGAAAATGGTTTTGATGGAGTTGCTACAAGTTCGGGAATGTCTGCAATAACAACGGTTTACATGGCGCTATTAGGGGCTGGCAGTCACATCGTAAGCACGGCGTCTGTTTATGGTCCGGCGCGAGGAGTGTTGGAAAAAGATTTTTCCCGCTTTGGCGTAGAAGCTGATTTTATAAGCACCTCCGATGTAGATGCGATTGTAGCCGCAATAAAGAAAAACACAAAAGTACTCTATATCGAAACCCCAGCTAATCCAACCATGGAAATAACAGACATCAAAGCATGCGCTGCTATTGCACAAAAGCACAATCTGATTCTGGTTGTCGACAATACTTTTGCAACGCCATATTTACAAAAGCCACTTAACCTGGGAGCAGATATTGTACTTCATTCCGTTACAAAATTTATTAACGGACACGCCGATATAGTGGGCGGAGTTGTTGTTACAAAAGAAAAAAATTTATACGGAAAAATCCGCCATGCTATGGTGTATATGGGCTGCAATATGGACCCACATCAAGCCTATTTGGTTATTCGCGGTTTAAAAACGCTTGCTCTTCGTGTAGAACGTAATCAAGAAAACGCTTTAAAGGTTGCTCACTTTTTAGAGACTCATCCCAAAATTGCTTGGATAAAATATCCGGGGCTCGAATCTCACCCTCAATTTGAATTAGCAAAACAACAAATGACCGGCGCCGGATCAATGATTAGTTTTGGTGTAAAAGGTGGATTGGAAGCCGGTAAAAAATTGATGAACAGCGTTCATCTTGCAACTTTAGCTGTTTCTTTGGGTGGAGTTGAAACGCTTATTCAACATCCTGCCTCTATGACTCATGCAGCCGTAAGCAAAGAAGATAAACTTAAAGCCGGAATTACAAATGATTTGGTTCGTTTATCTGTTGGGATTGAGGATGTTAATGATATTATTTCAGATTTAAATCAAGCGTTAGAGAAATCTTAACGTAACAGTTGGGTTGAAATTTATTGTTCTGAGATATTCAGAAAGAACGCCGCACGATGCGGTGAAAAATTTTTACCTCTGCACCGCTGTAATTCCACAAATCTTTTTATTTTTGCTTTGCAAATAATTCAGGGAACGCATGTATAATTCTATTGTATTAGTTAAGCAAGTGCCGGATACCGCAAATATTTCCGGTAAAGTTATGAAGGAAGACGGAACGGTTAACCGCTCAAAACTTCCGGCAATCTTCAATCACGAAGATAAAGTTGCGCTCGAGTTAGCTCTTCAAGTAAAAGAAAAATATGGCGGCAAAGTTACTGCAATTACTATGGGACCGCCGCGAGCTTCCGATATTTTGCGCGAATGTTTGTACATGGGCGCAGATGAGGTTTTTCTTATTAGCGATAGAAAATTTGCCGGAGCTGACACGCTTGCCACTTCCTATGTGCTATGCGAAGCGGTCAACCAAATAGGAAAGTACCATTTCATTTTTGGCGGAAGACAGGCAATTGACGGCGACACGGCTCAAGTCGGTCCGCAAACTGCCGACAAACTCAACATCCCGCAAGTTACCTACGCCGAACAAATCCTTGACATAAAAGAAAATAAAGTTACCATAAAAAGAAAAATTGACGGCGGACATGAAATTGTTCAAGCTACCTTGCCGGTTTTGGTTACGGTAATTAAAGAAGCCGCCGAAGTGCGTCCCTTCAGCGCAAAAAAAGTTATGGCGTACAAAGGGGCAAAGTCGTTAACCGACCTTGAAAAATTAACCGAAGGAAATTCGCTGCTTTATACCGATACTCTCATCCACGAATACAAAGAAAGAAACTTATTTATTTCAACGCTAACAATGGACGATCTGCAGCTTGATGTTGACCGATGCGGCGTTAAAGGCTCGCCGACGAAAGTGCACAAAGTTGAATCGGTCGTTCTGGCAGGTGGAAATCAAGAAAAAGTAGAACCGACAAAAGCGGGAATTGGCGAACTCATTGATAAATTATTGGAAGACCATATCTTAGGTTAAAAATTCGTAACCGCAGATTTTAATCTGTGGGAAAAATGTAAACAAAGAGAAAAAAAATTATGCAAAATCTCTCAAATGAAGTTTGGGTTTTTATTGAACATCGAAACGGAAAAGCTGCGGATGTAAGTTTAGAACTTCTCTGCAAAGGAAGAAAATTAGCCGAACAGTTACGCGGTCCATTAAAAGCGATCGTAATCGGTGAAGACGTACAGGCGATTGCTGCCGATACTTTCAAATATGGCGCAACAGAAGTTTTGCTCATTCAACATAAAGAATTAAAAAACTACCGCACGCTTCCATACAGCAGAATTTTGAACAACTTGATTTCTGAACATTCGCCGCGCATTGTATTATTCGGCGCAACAGTTATCGGAAGAGATTTGGCGCCGCGCGTTGCTTCTAATACAAAAAGCGGATTAACCGCCGATTGTACCGAACTGCGGATTGACACCATCACCTACCTCGGAAAAGAATGCAAAGATATTTTGCTTCAGATTCGTCCAGCTTTTGGCGGAAATATTATTGCCACAATCATTACACCAGATAACCCTGTTCAAATGGCAACTGTTCGCGAAGGCGTAATGGAATTAACCCCGCTCGCAAAACCGAATGAAATAAAAATCACAGAAATTCCATTTCTTCCAGATTCAACGGACGCTCTCGTTGAAATCATCGAGCAATTTCATCAAGAAAATAAAGTTAACTTAAAAGCCGCGCCGGTTATTGTTGCCGGCGGATACGGACTCGGCACTAAAGAAAATTTCAAATTGATTCATGAACTTGCCCACGTTCTTGGAGGAGAAGTTGCCGGAAGCCGCGCCGCCGTTGATGCGGGCTTTGTTCCGCATGAAAGACAAGTCGGGCAAACAGGCGTAACCGTCCGTCCAAAACTTTATATTGCCGTCGGAATTTCCGGAGCAATTCAACACCGCGCCGGAATGCAGGAAGCGAATAAAATCATCGCCATTAACACTGATCCCGACGCCCCCATTTTTCAAATAGCGCATTACGGAATTGTCGGCGACGCAGCCGTTATTATTCCAAAATTTATTGATGCCTATAAACATAAATTGAAATAGAGGAACTATGCCAAATTTCTTTTTAGATAACAGCGATTTACAATTTCATTTTAACCAACTTGATATTAAAGAAGTGGTTCGCATTGCTGAAGATAATTACGAAGAAGCCAAAAAATATAATTACGCTCCGGTGAATTATGAAGATGCGCTTGAGAATTACAAAAAAGTTTTAGAAGTAACCGGCGATTTAGCCGCTAACTTTATAGCCGATAGAGCCGCCGATGTGGATATTGAAGGCGCTATTTTTGCCGATGGAAAAGTTACCTACGCAAAAGGAACGCAGGAAAATCTTAAGCAACTTTCTCAAGCTGACTTAATGGGAATGATCCTTCCGCGCAAATACGGCGGATTGAATTTTCCGTTTACCATTTATATGATGGCTGTAGAAACGCTTTCGCGCGCAGACGCATCATTGATGAACCTTTTTGGGTTGCAAGATATTGCCGACACTATTAAAAAGTTTGGTAACGAAGATCAACGAGAAGAATTCATCCCGAAATTTTGCACCGGTGAAAATACCGGAGCTATGGCTCTCACTGAACCGGATGCAGGCTCTGATTTGCAAGCAGTTAAGCTACAAGCTTACCAAAATGAAAAAGGCGAATGGTTTTTGCGCGGCGTAAAAAGATTTATCACCAACGGAAACAGTGAAGTTCATCTGGTGTTAGCTCGCTCCGAAGCAGGAACAAAAGACGGTCGCGGGTTAAGCATGTTTGTTTGCCGAACAGATAAAACTGTTGTGGTAAGAAGAATTGAACACAAACTTGGTATTCACGGCTCGCCTACTTGCGAGCTGCAATTCAACGATACTCCGGCGCAATTAGTCGGACAACGAAAATTCGGATTAATAAAATATGTTCTCGATTTAATGTTCCGCGCTCGCATGGGTGTTTCGGCTCAAGCGCTCGGAATTTCTCAAGCAGCCTACGAAGAAGCTGTAAAATATGCGCGTGAACGCGAACAGTTTGGAAAAGCGATTTACAACATTCCCGTTATTGCCAACATGTTGATTGAAATGAGAGTTCTGTTAGAAAGCAACCGCTCCCTCTTTTACAGCGCCGCAAAATCAGTTGACACAAAAGAAAAACTTGAAGAGCATATCGGCAAATTGAAAGCCGAAGGAAAATCTTTCTTGGAAGAGAATAACAAACTAAAACAAGCGACCAAAATCGCAAACTTTTTAACGCCGATAAGCAAGTACACGCTAACTGAATCAGCAAACAAAATAACTTACGATGCTTTGCAAATACACGGCGGAACCGGTTACATGAAGGAATTTACTGTTGAACGCCTTGCCCGCGATGCCCGCATTACAAATATTTATGAAGGAACTTCTCAACTGCAGATTGTTGCCGCTGCCGGAGGCGTTATTAACGATGTGATGAAAGAATACTTTGAAACAAAAGCGCTTCACGAGTATAAAGGAGGTTTGGATAAACTCGCAACTCATCTAAAAGAAATCCGCGAAATTTACCTTGATTGTGTTAAGTATGTGATTGATAAAAAAGATACAAGTTTTCAAGATGTTGCCGCAAAAGATTTAGTTGAACTTTATTCCTATTTATACATCGGCTATTTGGTTTTAGATGAAGCCGAAATCGAACAGAAAAAAATCTTTATTGCAAACCGCTACATTATTAACTCACTCGCAAACGCCAGAAAAAATGCAGCTTCAATTAAAAATGAATTGTTCTCCGATCTTTTACACGCAGATAAAATTTTAGTTTAACAACGCTTTACATGGGAGATATTATGGAAAAGAAAATTTATTACTACCGCGCCTATGACGACCAAGAAGAAAAAAGCTATTTCAAATGCTCGTTCGACCACGCCGCCATTGAAACACTTTTGAAAGATTTTGAACAAACCCACCAAGCTTACTATAATTATGATTTTGTCAACTTTCTTAAAGAAAAAGACACAGACGCAGAGTTGATTGAAATTACGAACATTTATTATTGAGATATTTTTTTTAATCGTAATCGCTTACTGTTTGTGCGGTAAACTCGAGAAAAAATTATGTTAAAAAGACGGGCAACTTATAACTGAAAAGCGTTTGAGAGTTCAAATAATTTTGTACTGAATTGCTTTCTTTACGGCAGTCATTTTATTATGCACTTGAAGTTTTCGGTAAATGTTTTCGATATGTTTTCTTACGGTGAAAGGAGAGATAAAAAGCATATCGGAAATTTCAAGATAATCCAGCCCCTGACTTAGTTTGCTTAAAACTTCGGTTTCTCGTTTGGTTAGAGCAAATTCTTCCTGTGGTTCTTCTTTAATGAACTTGTTAGGATTTTTTAACAGCGCCAATGATTTTGCCGCGATGGCAGGCGACATAGGCGCGCCGCCTTCCATAATTTCTTTAATCCCCTCGCAAATTTTTTCCGGTCTCTCGTCTTTTAATAAATATCCCATAGCGCCTGCTTGAATAGACCGAAAAATTTTATCATCATCGTCAAAAACAGTTAGCATTATTATTTTTATTTGCGGGAAGAGTTGAGCGACTTGCCGTGTGGCTTCAATGCCGTCCATTTCCGGCATTTCAATATCCATTAATATCGTATCAACCGAAGAATCGGCGTTCAATTTTTTCAGAAGATCGTTTCCATTAACCGCGCGGTATTTGAACTCAATATCGTTCGGAAACAACTCAAGCTTTTCGCGGATTGAGCCGGCTAATAAATTATTATCTTCGGCAGTTGCTACTTTTATTTTCATAACTAAATTTATTCTATGCTGCGTTAGTAAAAAATAGGGCAGATGACTTATTTTATTTTGATAACGCATCGAATAGTTGTTCCGCCGGAATCGCTTTGCAGTTGAAAATTGCCACCGGTTTCTTTACAGCGCAGCTCCATATTGTTCAGTCCATTTCCTAATTCTGCATTGTGAATATCAAACCCTTTTCCGTCATCTTTAATTTCCATAACAAATCCTTCCTCGTTTTCTTCAAAATGAACGGTAATGTTTCTTGCGACGGCGTGTTTAATGCTGTTTTGAACAGCTTCCTGAACGATTCGGTATAAATTTAAAAGTTGCACGGAAGTAAGCGATATAGTGCTTGAAAGAGTGCTGTTGATTTGCAAGTTTAAATTATCTATCTGGTTGGTAAGCCGATGTTTTAAATCGGTAAGTTTAATAAATAATTGCTGCACAGTCGAATCTTCTTCTTTCATTGCCCAAATGGTATTTCTTAATTCGTTAAGCGTGTCTCGGCTGAAAGCGCACAAACCATTTAGCTTTTCAACCACCTTGTCTTCTTTTGCGCCATAGGTAACATTATCAAGGGAGCTGATGATAAAGGTTAAATGCGATCCAATGTTATCATGCAGTTCGCGCGAAATTCTTAGTTTTTCCTCCGAAGCCAGTTTTTCTACTTCAGCTTTGCTTAATTGATTTTTAAGCTCAAGTTCTCTTTTCATCCTTTCGCGCTTTTGTTTTTGAAATTGATACGTTCCCCAAATGACGAAGACAAGCGTAACAACAAATCCCAAGAGCAACAGAAGTTGATTAGATTTCCGCTGAAGCTCTAAATTGCTTGCGGCAAGCTGGTGATCTTTTTTTTCTGAATCAAATTTAATTTCGAGTTCAGCTATTTTGGCATTTGTTTCATAATTCAAGACAGAATCTTTCAAAGCAGAAAGTTTTTGTTGATTAAAAAAAGCGTTTCGGTAATCCTTTTTTCCCTCGTAACACGCCGTCAATTGTTCCAAACAATAACGGAACAAATAGTTTTGTTCGCGGGCGTGCGGAAAATTTATTACAAGCAAATATTTCGCTATTGCAGAATCAACATCACCTTTATTAAAATACGTGTCGCCCCAGCGAACCCAATTATCGAGTTTGCCATAATCAGCTTTTTCTTTTTCTCTATACTTATCAGATTGACGAAGAAGTTTAAATGCCTCATTATAATTTCCTCTCATCGCCTCGATACCGGATAAATCGTTCAAGCAGTAGGGAATTCCTTCAAAATCAGAAATTTCTATTTTGAGTTTCAACGCCTTACGATAAAAAAATGCCGCGCTATCAAGATTATTGTTCATCTCTTGAAGCACGCCGTAATTGTTATACATTGACGAGAGTTCGCTTTTATAATTATTTAACTCTGCGATGCCAATGCCCTTTAGCATATATTCCATCGCTTTTTTAAGATTTCTTCTCTTTATTTGATACCCGAACTCTCCGTAAGCCAAAGCCAATTCTTTGTCTAAACCCAACCGCTCCATCAAGTTAATAGCTTTAAGAAAAATCTCTGTACTTTCCTCATACTTTCCATAGAGGTAAGTAACAATTCCCAGATTAAAAAGAGCAAGCGCCTCGCCTTCTTTGTAGTGAAGCAAACGGGCGTTGTTCAAATTGGTTTGAAAAATTTTAATGGATGCTTCCAGATGAGAAACCACACTACTGCGCGATTGATGATTAATGGAATCTATTTTAGCTTTTTCATTGTTTCCAAATACTTTGAGCTGGGCAGAAAAAATTAAAACAATTAGCAGAGCCGATAAGAAATTCTTGTACATGGATAATTTTTTTTAGATTTTAAGATAAACTCTTTACTTTTGCTCTATAAAATAGCTATACTTTACTTTTTACCAAACAAAGTAACATCGGATTTTTGGAGAATAACGAGAAACATTTTTGAAAGAATTAGATTTCAGACCTTATAAGTCAAAAGAAAAATTCCGAGCAAACTATCACCTTCATGATTTGGCGGAAACCGTTGGGAAAAATCTCTTTACCCAATGGGGAATTGATTTTAAGCCTTTTGGCGAAGATAACCGCTTTACGCGCGTTTGGGAAAAAGGAGATGACAAACCCGACATGATTATTTCTCATCAAGGCAAAGATGCGTTTCTTGATTGGAAAGGGAAGCATTCCGAAAAATGGTTGATGAACAAACGGGCGGCGGTTTCTTATAAACATTGGGGAGAAAAATTTTCAATTCCGGTTTTCATCTGTTACGTAATTTTTAACAATGAAAATATTCTGCAAGACGTTCGCTTTGTAAATTTAGCCGTTCACCAATACCAAAACGCTCAAGAAAAAGCATGGGACAAAAATGAAGTGGTTGTACTTTTAGAGCCTCCCCCCAGCTTTACAAAAGCTAACTTATTGAAACTTTGGAAGTAAAAAAATCTCAAAAGACAACGTATTGCATTAAACTAACCGCGCCTCACCGCTTACGTTTTCACCATTCCACTTCTTTTTAGTATTTTGCCCGCAGAAAAATTAAAAACTTAAACAAAAATTTGAGGCGTATGTTAGAGCAGCAAAGAACTATTAAAAATGAGGTCTCTATTACAGGAATTGGACTTCACACGGGCACTACCTGCACCATGAAATTTAAACCGGCTCCCGAAAATTACGGCATTCGGTTTGTCCGCACTGACTTAGGCGGAAACCCCGAAATTCCTGCGCTTGCAGATTATGTTGTTGACGTTTCCCGAGGCACAACTCTTGGAATCGGCGAAGCAAAAGTTTTTACCGTTGAACACGTACTTGCTTCAGTTGTTGGGTTGCAGATTGATAATATTATTATCGAATTAAACGGGATCGAACCGCCTATCGGCGATGGCAGCGCGATGCCGTATGTTACCAAACTTCTCGAAGCAGAATTTGTTCAGCAAGAAGCCCCGAAAGATTATCTGATTATTGATGAAACCGTAACTTTTCATGACGAAGAAAGACAAGTTGATATTGTTGCGCTTCCGCTTGATAGTTACCGCATTACCGTTATGGTTGATTATCAAAATCCCGCGCTCGGAAGCCAACACACCGGAATGTTCGACCTTGAAAAAGAATTTATTCCTGAATTTGCGCCGGCAAGAACATTTTGTTTCCTGAGCGAAGTTGAACAACTCTCGGATCATGGGTTGATAAAAGGCGGCGATATTGATAACGCAGTAGTTATTGTTGATAAAACTGTTGTTGCGGGCGAACTTGATCAATTAAGAAATAAATTGGGTATTGAAAACGAAGTTACAATTGGAGAGAACGGAATTCTAAACAACAAAACTTTGCATTTCAAAAACGAGCCGGTACGTCATAAACTCCTTGATTTAATTGGCGATTTAGCGCTTATCGGCGTTCCTATTAAAGCGCAAATTTTAGCCGCACGCCCGGGACATAAAGCCAACGTTGAATTTGCAAAAATGATCCGCAAACTGTACCAACAGAAAAAACTTGTTCGCAAATTTCAACACGTGAAGAAAGAAGGCGTCGTCTTTGACATAAACGCAATTATGAAAATTCTTCCGCATCGCTATCCTTTTCTTTTAGTTGATAAAATAACGCATCTCGATTTAGACAAAAAAGTTATCGGAGAAAAAGCCGTTTCAGGTAACGAACCTTTTTTCCAAGGGCATTTTCCAGGGCAGCCAATTATGCCCGGCGTTTTGATAATTGAAGCAATGGCGCAGACCGGCGGAATTCTTTTGCTAAATTCTTTTCCAAACCCCGAAGAAAAACTTGTCATGTTTATGCAGATAAATAACGCAAAATTCAGAAAGCCCGTTGTTCCCGGAGATCTTTTAACGCTTGAAATTGAATTGGTAAACAAAAAAAGCAAAGTTGTAATGATGAGCGGAAAATCTTTCGTGAATGAAACGCTGGTTGCAGAAGCAGATTTTATGGCTGCAATTATTGATAGAGATAAAAAACCACAAAACTCGTAGAAACACAAAATGACAGAAATTCATCCAACCGCACTTGTTAGTTCTAAAGCCCAATTAGGAGAAAACGTCCGCGTTGACGCTTTTGCCATTATTAAAGATAACGTGATAATAAACGACGAAACGTACATCGGTCCGCACGCGGTAATTTATGACGGCGCACGAATCGGCAAGAAAGTAAAAATTTATCAATCGGCTTCCATTGCCCATATTCCGCAGGATTTAAAATTTGACAACGACGAATCAATAGCGGAAATTGGAGACGAAACGGTAATTCACGAATTTGTTACCGTTCACCGCGGCACCAAAGAAACGCGATTAACCAAAATAGGCAGCAATGTTTTATTAATGGCATATTCTCATGTTGCGCACGATTGCCACATTGGCGACAAGTGTATTCTTGCAAACGGCGTACAAATTGCCGGGCATGTTTTTGTTGACGATTGGACGATCATCGGCGGAATGACTCCAGTGCATCAATTCTGTAAAATTGGTAAACACTGCATGATTGGCGGCGGTTTTCGCGTTACGCAGGATGTTCCACCCTTTATTCTTGCGGCTCAAGAACCATTGCAGTACGAAGGGTTAAATGTTGTCGGGCTTCGCCGAAGAGGATTTTCAAATCAAGAAATTCAAATGTTGAAAAATGTTTACCAATTCATATACCGCTCGCCAATGAATGTTTCTCAAGCGAAAGAAAAAATAATCCAAGAATTTGGAGCCGAGCCGCTCGCTAAACAAGTGTTGGCATTTCTTAACGAAAGTAAAAGAGGACTCATCGGAAAGTGAAATGGCATTTCATTAATTCCGGCTTTCAAACCGGAATGGTTAATATGGAAGTTGATCTTCAGCTTGCACAAAGTTGCAAAGAAGACGAAGCCCATTTCCGGTTGTACCGATGGAAACCCTATTGCATTTCGCTTGGAGCAAATCAATCTTTTGACTCACTCGATTTAGAAAAAGCAAAAAAAGATTTAATAGACGTTGTTCAGCGCCCAACCGGAGGTAGAGCAATTCTTCATGCAAATGAAATTACCTATTCAGTAGTACTTCCGTTAGGCTCGTCATTTACCCCTTCAGAAATTTACCGCGAAATAAATTTTGCGTTGCTGCAAGGATTATTTTTGTATGATGAACGCTTATCAGAAGCTGAACTTGAAACACAACAGCCTGACTTTTCATCCATTTATAAAGATGGAAAAGGAATTGCCTGTTTTGCCGCTTCCGCAAGAAGTGAAATAAAATATGAAGGGAAAAAATTAATCGGCAGCGCGCAGCGGAAACTTGGACATATTATTTTACAACACGGCTCAATTCTTTGCGGAAAACAGCACAACCGGTTATTTGAATATCTTCACGGAAGCGAACAAGAAAAATTTGAAGTGAAAAATGAATTAGAAACAAAAACCATTGAGCTTGAAACCATCCTCAACAAACAAACTGATTATGATTTTCTCTGCGAATCTTTAAAAAGCGGTTTTGAAAATCATTTTAAGATTACCTTTTTAGATGTATAAAACACTTCTTTCCCTTCTTCCGATTTTTCTTTTCTTTCGACTTGAACTTTCCGCACAAGTTGAGTATGAATCTTTTTATGAAGGCGCAACCGTAAACGATATTGCTTCAGACGGAAGCTCTCTTTGGTTTTCCACTTACGGACAAGGAATATTTCAATATCTTCAAAAAGAAAACAAATGGATTACTTATTCAACAAAAGATAATTCTTTAACCGAGGATTTGTTTTACTGCATCGCCGCCAGCAAAGACTACGTTTGGGCTGGCACTACCGATGGACTGATGACCTTCGACAGAAAACGAAAACTGTGGCGAAAAAGAAAATTTGCTGCCGGCGGCGATTACGGCAACTGGATTCGTTCTCTTTACTATGATGAAAAAGAAAATACGTTATGGATTGGAAGGTTTATTAATCTTACCCGATTTGATATTGATAAACAAAAGTATGACGACTTTGATATCACCAACGGCAAAGATGCGAGAACCAACAATGTAAAAATTATTCGCGCAGACGGAAATGAGTACATCTGGTTTGGTACGGAAGGAGGCGTCTTTCGATACGATAAATCGCGGGCGCTGGAAGATAAATCGCAAATGATTTTTTACAACAACCAGCGGAACGCATTCCGCGGTGTGGGCGACGCAATTTCTATTTCTGATATTTTGTTTGAGAAAAATTATATCTGGTTTGGCACAGACGAATTTATTACCAGCGATAACCCGGAGTTTAACGTCGGCGGATTGTTCCGTTTTAACCGGAGAGCGTTGTGGGAAAGAATTGATAAACGAAACGGTCTTCCGGCAAACGGAATTTTTGCTCTTGAAAAAACCGGCGGTTTAATTTGGGTGAGCTGCTATCAGTTCGATAAAAAAAATAAAAAAGAATATGGGCGCGGACTTGCGCTCTTCAATATGGCAACGGATAAAATATCGCGCGTAAACCCTGACGATATTAATCTTTCTTCCAACACCATCCTTTCTCTTTACTTTGACGGAGTTTCGATGTGGATTGGAACCGAAACCGGACTGACAAAAGTTAAAGTTGCTAACCCTTTAGCTTTTTGGGGCGGAAAGCGAAAAGTTAAAACAAAATAAACAAAATTTGCATTCTAAGTGAAACTAAGTGTTCTTAGTGCCTTAGTGATAAAAAAAAATTACCACTAAGACACTAAGGTCACAGAGAAACACTAAGGAATTTATCTTAACAAAATCATTTTTTTTGTTTGTATAAAACTTCCAGCGCGAAGTTGGTAGAAATAAATTCCGCTGGAAAGTTGTTCGCGGTTGGTTGATAGTTGCGTGTTGAAAGAAACTTGATAAGTTCCTGCCGGTTGTTCTTCATTCAC
>Ga0172371_10007278_pt1 | contig 15822 bp, 12 predicted proteins | sample Lak12m_FD_114543 | JGI IMG/M metagenome (GOLD analysis project Ga0172371, IMG submission 114543) | Freshwater microbial communities from Kabuno Bay, South-Kivu, Congo - kab_022012_12m | ecosystem: Environmental > Aquatic > Freshwater > Lake | place: Democratic Republic of the Congo: South-Kivu... | reverse complement strand
TATTCAAATAGGTTTTGTAATTTTTGAACCTGGGATTGTAGAGAACTAAATTCACCAAAGCTGGAAGGATGAAGCCCAAAACCATATATGGATAAACATCTATTGTATTTAGAAGAAATCTATCATTGGTATTACTCGTGCCAAATGCAAAAGCAGTATATAAAGCGAAGAGGTCCCCTTTTTGAAGCTTGAATCCTCCTTGTTCATAATTTATCAAAACTATACTCGCTATGATTAATACTAACCCCAGAAAATTCTCTATAGTGAGAGATTCATTTAGCAGAATTGAGCTGAATATTAAAGTGAACACAGCCCTCAAAGCAAAGAGGATAGCAAATCTCGAGGGATTCATGGTCTGATAGGCCTTGAACATGGCAATGCCACCAGTACTATAGAGGATTATCATTAATAAAAAGTTCCAGATCACAGGACCATAATCCTGCACCATATTAAGTTGCCCCGTGACCAGCCCAACCAATCCAATAATCACACCACTGATAATTTGTAATAATACTGAGGCTACAATGGCATCATTCTTCTGCTCACGCATCAAAAATCTCTGCATGATTGCAGATACTGATGCTAAAAACACACTTATTAAAATCAATGCTTGCCAGCTCATATCATTGATTATATTTCATTGATCAGAACAATATAAGGGAGAAAAAAGGAAGAAAAATGGTTGCGGGGAACGGATTCGAACCATTGACCTTCAGGTTATGAGCCTGACGAGCTGCCACTGCTCCACCCCGCAATTAATGCTAGTGAATAATACTAGATTATCTTCCAAAAAGCAATTTGATCCAGTAACTGGCAGGATCGCTGAAGGCTATACGCATTGTTTCTTCCTCAAGAGGCTCTATCTCAGGAAGATCTTCGGGTCTGTTAACATAGTATATGGTCTCATTATCGTGAGCCAGATTTAAATTCTCTCTGGCATACATTCTTTTATACTCTAATGAATCATACTCCTTAACTTGCTCGATCAAGTACTCATTTTCTGCCACAATTGCATCCAGCTTGGCCTGTTCTTCCTCAAACCTGGCTAAAGTGGTAACTCCCTTATCAAAGGTAATATATATATTCACGATCAGTAGAACTATCACACCGAAGAATATACCCTGGACAAAGACTCTACTCCAGTCTATCTTGATCAGTTTGAATCTGGCTAGAATATGGTTAATTCTAAATTTTAATTTGGATGCTAACATTTTATCTTATAGTGTTTGACCGGTCTTGGAGTCTGTAATATAATTACCCGGAATACTCCCTAAAGACCTGAATATAATTTAACCTATTTCGCGATGAACTTTCAAGCACTACTAAAGGATTTCATAGCATCACTAGACCAGAAAGGAAGAGCCAAGGCTACAATCATCGCATATAAAAAAGACCTAGAGCAATTATTCTTTCATTTAGAATCCCAAAAGATCACCGAGATTGAAAAGGTAGAAACAAAGCATATAAAACAGCATTTAAAAAATATTCAGGAAGAACAGAAACTAACACTAAAGAGCATTTCAAGAAAGATAAACAGTATCAGAACCTTCTTCAAGTACTTGGTAGAAATAAAGGTCATAACAAATAACTACGCCCTGGATGTAAATCATCCTAAATTAAAACTGCATGATCCCAGAGTTCTTAGCTCACTGGAGTACAGAGCAATCAGAGATGCGGCCAGACTTAATCCGAAATACTACACAATAATTGAATTAATATTACAAACTGGATTAAGAATAAGTGAGATCGCTAATTTAAAAGTAGAAGATATTAAATTCATTAATGACACTAAAGCTACACTCACTGTCACTTCATATTCAAATAATGCAGGAAGGACAATTGAGCTTAATCCCCTGGCAATTCTGTCTATTCAGGAATATTTCAATAGATTCATTAAAGATAAGAAGCGACCTCAGGATCATCTCTTCTATACTAAGAATGGTGGAGGGATAATGATCAGAAATATTAGAGCCAGTCTGGAAAACATCTTTAAGAAAGCAGGCATTAGTGGCGTAACAGTTAATGATCTTCGAAATACATTCATTGTCTATCAGCTACAAAATGGTCTTCCTTTAGCTAAGGTATCTGAAATTGTAGGACACCAAAAGGCAGCTACAACAGAAAGATATTTGAAACTACTCAAAGAAGAACCACAAAGACAGCAAAGCAGAATCATTCCACTTTAATATTACTCGACATATAATTGGGGTTTCATATGGGCCAGGGTGGACTCGAACCACCGACCCCCGCTTTATAAGAACGATGCTCTCACCGGCTGAGCTACTGGCCCATCAATGAATAGATTTTATCATTAGCAATCAAATTATTAAAGACGCTTCTTCATTTCCATTCTTTATTAAACCAGCCTCAAATGCTATAATTGATATATATGAAAAGCAAATTCGAAAGACAAGTTGGAGGTCCGGAACTATACAGCTGGATTCTGGACAGCCGTAACACGCAAACAAGGGAATTAGCACCTTCTCTGTCCTATTCCCGAATTGATACAGAGCATCCTTTTGATCCTGAAATATTTAAAGGTTTCCCGGCAATTGTCTGCCCAATAGAGGAACGTAACCCAGCAAAACTCGCATCAGAACTACTTAAAATGCAATCCTCCTGGGGCAGTATCACACCTGCAACTAAATATGAAAACAGTTACGTCATGCAAGGGACACCAAGTGTAAACCTCGAAATAGCTAATGTTGATCAAGTCCATAATCCCGGCTCTGTCTGGCTTCTTTATGAGCATCGACCCGCAGGCAGTAACAGAAATATTACATCGGCACTTCCAGCTCAGCCACATATCTTACAAAACTTACCAGCAATTTTAAAAGGAAAGAGGGTGCTGTCCACTGTGCTTCTTCCTGCACCACTTGATAATTACCATAATCTGGTGCAGGCAACCGTTGCTACATTGTTTGAAGGCCATAATTCTCCTAATCCAAGAGATCTAAGAGCTTTATTAACTGCATTAAGATCCACCTACTTTACACCTGGCGTTGAGGGACAGGATCCATTAGCCAGATTAGATGCTAATCTGGAAATAGCACTTTCAAATGAATCACAAAGAGCAGCCAGGAATCCAAAGATCCCAGCCTATGATCCTAATCCTTTACGTAGATATTTTCAATCACAAGCTGGTATTAGAGAATTCCTGCAACAAAGACTGGCAGGAAGAGAAATAAGCTTTGGAGATAATACTGAATATCCAATCAATGAATATCTAAAAACGCATCCTTTAAAACAGACCTTAATTCTTTTAGCATCTGAGCTTGCTCTAAGAGGAATTGACTTCGGACTTGGTTCTATCCCCTATTTTGGAGCACTTACAGATGCTTATCAGTTCTTTGCTGGATCAGAACTTCCAGCTGGAATCTCAAAAAAGATCTTAAAAACTGTATGGCAACATGGAGGTCATGTTCCTTTAAACATGTTAAGAAAAACAAAGAACGATCGACTTGTAGAAGGTGTGGACTTAGCTGCAGAATTAGTAACTAATCTTGGAGTGTGGTTAAGTACTATCAGTAATATTTCCGGCATAGGCCCCGTGACTGAGGTATTTACTCAAGGTATTAAGTTCTTAAAAAGAGTACCCAATACCTGGAGATATGGCAAAGAACCCATAATACTGCATTCTAGACAACAGGACTTCAATGATCCAGAGTGGCTGCAAAACCCAAATAATCAAACCCTAAGAGGTACCATTAAAAAAAGAGCTATTGATCCGGCCAGAAAAAAGATTGCCGATACTGCAGCAGCGACTACAACAAAAGTTAAAGCTATAAAGCTCCCAACTATAAAAAGGAAATAGAATTACTTTCCAGGAGCTAAGGGAGCAGCACCACCCCAACCCCCTGATCCATAAGGACTATTTAAAGCAGGTTTAGCACTGACTGATTCGCCCATCATACCTCTCTCTCTGATCTCTGCTTCCACCATGGCTCTATCTCTTCCATACCTGAATCTTGATAAATTCTTCACAATTTCAGCAATCTTAGGATCTCCATCCATGGGCAACTTAAATGGCGCATTATTGTAATCAGTACTGATTGAAAAAGCAGGCGGCGACTCTCCTTTATTAATTATTTTCACGTAAGCATTCCTATTCTCAAGATTCACTAAATCAGAGGCATTAAATACAGGTGTGAACAAAGTCTCTAAGAATTGAGCATCAGTTGTACCTACTTTCATACTTAATGTAGTACCAACATTTCCAAATACAGCATTTCTGATCTTCTCATCTATCTGTGAAATATACTGATTACCCACAATTAAATTAAGCTTATACTTTCTAGCTTCAGATAATATTTGGGCAAAATCCTCGGTCGAAAAATTCTGGAACTCATCAACATAGAGATAGAAATCTTTCCTGTCTCGCTCTGGAATATCAGCTCTGCTCATAGCTGCTGATAATATTCTAGGAACTAATAACAAACCTAAGAATTGGGCATTTTCCTCTCCAATTAATCCTTTACTAAGATTCACAATCAATATCTTTTTATTATCCATCAACCATCTCATGTCAAATCCCGATTTCGATTGCCCAAAAATATTCCTGGTTAGCTTATTGGTCACAAATCTATCAAATTTAGAAACTATATACCCTAACACTTCAGATTTATGAAATTCCTGAGTATTAGCCATTTCATCTGTCCAGTATCTTTTTACTAGATCATCCTTGATCAAAGGAATTAATTTCTGTTGATACACTGGATCTGAAAGGATTCTTAATACCTCTATCAAAGTTGCACCCGAATTCTCCATTACGGTCAACATGGAGTTTCTGACAGCTCTTTCAAATCTTGGACCAGTAATACCTTGATTATGAGGATCATACATCTTGGTCATCAACCCAAGAAAGGCGTTGACCACCCTATGCTTATCCTGCTCGTTATAGAATTCGATAATATTAAATCCAATAGGTCTCTCCACATCTCCAGGATTCCAATAAATAACATCTTCCAGCCTATGGGCTGGGATCCTTTCGATCAACCATTCGGCTGAATCTCCATGGGGATCAAGAAAAGCCAATCCTTCACCATTAACCATATCCTGATAAGCCATTTGCTGCATAAACCATGATTTCCCAGCGCCAGTTTTACCGATCAAATACATATGTCTGCGCCTGTCGTCTCTATCGATATAGACATGTCTTTGGACATCTCTAAATATATTCATTCCTAACCAAAGATCTCCTGTTGAGGGAATCTCTCCAGATACTGGAGCTCTTTTAGCCATAAGCCAATTAATATTTGGTACATCCACCTTATTATTCGGGAAATGCATCACAGTGGCTAACTCTCCTGTATTCAAAGTCATAGTTTCATCAGGGACCCTGTTAATGAACTTCTTCAGAATGTCCATCTTTTCATTTGGTTTAAGTTTTAGTTTCTTAAAACCATTACCACCTTCTTTCTTAAATTGAGAGAAAATTGAAGCCATAGTATCAACATAGGCTTTCGCATTATCTTTATCAGGTGCAACTGCTACAAATCTGATATCAACATCAAATCCACCCTTTTCACACTTTCTTTCTATTGAGGCTAAAACATCATCATTTACCTTGGGTTTATCCTTTTTCTCAGGATCAGAAAAAGCCGCCCTAATTTTTTGGACATATGATTTCCCTTTATTTCTCCAACCTCCACTGCTTTGCGATATCAACACCTGATAGGCAATGGCCTCGTTCGGACCTAATTTGCTCATGGGAGAAAGAATGGTAGCCATTGTATCTGTTGAAAGCTCATCATATGCTCTTATTGGCTTAAAAGCATCTGATTCCAATTTCAAAGCAGCATACTCAACACTACTCCCATCAGAAAAAATATTGTACTCCTTTGATATTATGACCTCAGCAGATGGATAAGATCCATTAATTGCCTTTTCAACTGTATTAGCAACATTTTTCGAAGCCACTACAAAAAACCTGATACTTCCAGGAAGTGAAACGATTTCAAAACTTACAAAAGACTTTGCTTTAAACACATCTTTAAAATTATTGCTTTTATCCCCTGCTCCAATACTTAATAGACTAGAAAACATTTGATCAGCAGCTTGACTCTCGACCTCATTATTCTTAGGGACGCGGATTTCAAATATAGCAGCATTCAAGGATTTTTTTTCAGCAGAAGCATATTTTACTCTTTCAGCAAACTTTTTATAAAGAGCTCTTAATCCAAACCACAAGAGGACCAACCCAATAATTACAAGGAGCAAAGTTAACCAGAATACTGGATCTAATAATTTGAGAATATTAAACTCGAGATCAGCCATTTTTCAATCCCTTTCTTACAATATATTAGCATACTGAGAGGACTTTGAAAGTGTTAGAAAGTTAAGTTTAAGCTATTTTGATTCTTTGTTTAACAGTCTTGCTAACAATACCATTATCGCTGTTCTTGCAAGACCAGGATCACCTTTTGCCGCATTCTCCTTAATTTTTTCAACATCACTGTATAATTCAGGTTCGATCTTGTGACCGATTACTTCGGGTTGAAATGATGGTTTTAATTCTTCCTTTTTTTCTTCCTCCTTAACTGCAGCGGCTATTTGCTGTGGCTGAGGAGTTTCGGTAGCGGCAATGGAAGCTTTAGGTTCCTTTACATCCGCTCTTTCATAAGACTCTAAAGGCTTTTCATTTTCCTGCAGAGGCACATCCGCCTCAATTGCAGGTCTTACAGCAGTTTCCACTTGGATTTGAGCACCACCCTCTACTCCTCCTACTCGGATCGTTTGTTTATTGGGATCGGACATTTTGGGGATGAAGGGTAATACAGGTTCTACTATTGGCATTTGTGGATCCTGTGGTACTGGTTGATTGTTATTTTGATAATTATCCTGCATACTCTTGAAATTTTATTTTACCATATTCTTCAGGTCTCTTTCGATCTCTCTCTTTTGATCCTGCTCCTTAAGCTTAGCCCTTTTATCATAAAGTTTCTTACCTCTGACTAAGGCAATCGCAGCCTTGATCCTATTCTTTTGCAAATGCACATCAATTACTGCTATAGTCTGTCCTTTGATCCTCACACCGGTCTGCAGCTTGATAAGCTCATGCCCATTTAGTAAAAGCTCTTTTTCTCTAGTCTCATCACCAAGAGGGATCTCAGCACCAGGCCATTTACTGATATGAGCACCAATTAATAGTACTTTTCCATCCTTAATGACCACATAACTTTCCTTAAGCGAAACACTTCCCCTTCTAACTGACTTCACCTCCCAGCCTTTGAGTATCATACCAGCTTCAAACTGCTCCAGCAGTTCATAATTAAATAAAGCCTTTTTATTCTTTGCTAATACTTTCATAGACTTACAAATTTGAAAGAGATTTTAACACGCTCCCACACCTAATTAATAGTAAACTGTGTAAGAAGGCCCATATCTAAAACCATAACTCTATCTCCCTCCAGAACAAACAATTTATTAGCATTACGATCTGCTGCAACTTCCTTTATGGAACTGAAAACGCTTTCATCCTGTCCCTCATATACATATTGAGCAATAAGAGCGATATCTGGGGCACCTTTTAGAAACACTAGCACTCTTCCATTAGAAGGATCGGCAATATATACATAAAGACCATCTATAAATAAAGCTGTAGCATTTATAAAGTTATCGCCCTCGCTCATTCTGGTAATATTAATTTTATCTTCCTGTTTGTTGAAATCCTTAAATAACCCACTATACTTTTGCATAGTGAAATATATCCTGCCTTCATCGATCTTAAAATCAGTTGCTGTAGCCAAATCATCATTGGTATTTCTTTGTACCAAAGTACCGTAATTACTTCCTGTCCTGACATAATAGGAAATCGCTTTCTTTTCAGGATTTAATAGATACAATCTAGGCTCTTTACCATTTATGATCGCTGTCTCGATCTGAGTTGTACCTGAGATCTTGCTAAGTGAAGAAGCAGCCATCCTGTTAACACTATTGTTAGCTAAATTAATAATACTCAAGGCATTATCTGGATTATCATCTAAAACAATCAATGTATTATTATCAGCATCATAACTGATTGATCTGGGATTAGTGAATCCTCCAGCGATCTCAGCTCTATTATTTCCAGAATAATCGACAGAATATATAGTCCCGTATTTTTGATCAGCAAAATAAACCTTCGAATTTCCAACAGCCATATCACTCAAACTGGCATCAGGATAAAGACCTCCCAGATCTGTTAATACCATTACGTCTGCTAGTTTGATTATTCTATTAAATCTGTTTTTTATCTCCTCTATCCTCGACTTCTCTGTAGCAATCTCATTAGTGATAACAGTATAACCTTCTAGGGATTGTAGGTCAGTCAAAGCCTGGTCTAGACTGCTTAAGGCTTTAACTTTTCTTTCATCAGCACCATTCGCAGCTACTAAATATTGGGCTTGCTCCTCAATCCCATCAATCACAGTAACGATCTCTGCTAGTTTGGACTTAGCCAGCTCCTCTTCTTCCTTGTTCTTCTGATTGTCTACTGCTCCTTGAATGCTGTAATACAAGAGAGCCAAAACTACGAGTATCAATATTGCAAGAAAGCCATATCTTCTCTTCCGGGCAGCACTACGTAAATACATATCATCCGTATTCATACCTAGTCCCAACCATTTATCCCATACCAATTCCTTGATCCCTTTCAGAATTGAAATAAATCCATTTTTAATTCTTAGCAATATTACTTGATAAGTCTTTAGACTCGACTCATCAGTTTGAGTTCGGGATAACATTTCACTTCTTGTCTTTGGGGCAGGTCTAAATTTTGAACCAAGCTTGGTACCAATACCTTTAAAGGCATCGCCAATCTTAGCCAAAGGTGAAACCTTTCTTGTTGATATAGGTTCAGGTTCTGGACCAAGTTCTTCAGCCTCTTCCATTACCTCTTCCACATCCTCTATGCTGGCAACAGGTAAGGGCTCAACTGTTTTCTCCATTACGGCGACTTCTTCATCCTGATTTACAATCTCTACCACCTCTTCATCTTTATCATCTTCCTCCACATCATCCTCTTCTTCATCAATCTCAACGTCTTTGATCTCCTGCTCATTTTCTGAAGCAATTACATCAGCAAGCGTTCTTTCATCTTCCTCTTCATCATCCATTTCGACTCTTTCCTCTTTATCTGTCTCCTCTATTGGCGCGGTTATAGGTTTAGATCTCCTGTCGATATTTTGACCTATCAGCATTATTGCTACTTCCTCTTCATGCTCGTAAACATGATTTTTGAAAGGCATATCAGTAAAATCTTCAGTCGCAGCAAAAATCTCTTGTTTTAAGATCTCATTATCTAATTTGGGTGTGCCTAACAAGAATACATCCCCTCTATTGCTAACCAAACTTGCCACCTTAACCATTCCTTCTCCAGTAGGATCTTTCAATTGATCACTTATTTCATTTAATTCATCCTCCCGGTATACATAGACCTTACTATCTCCCATAGAGGCTATATATGAAATATCCTCGATAATAACAAGACTGATAAGATGCAGATCTATCCCATCCTTATCAGCTTTGTCATTCTCCAATATCTTCTGCAGAAACTTTGAGGTCTCAATTGAGGCCTTCTCTAAGGCAATTAAGGTAGTATCAGTCCTATTCTCAAAATATGCCTCATGGAATCTATCAAGCAATAGCCCTCCAGCCGTTCCCAAAGAAAAATCTTCAGGTCCCCTAAGAAGTATTACAGCAAATATCTCCCCCCTTATCCTTCTCAGTTCACTATTATGTGGCTTGTATGTATAGACTGTAGACCAAACACCTTTTTTTGATCTGCCTATAAAATACTTTTTTTGGATCAATGCTTCATTCATTGGGGCAAGAATATTATATAAATTAGGAAAATTATCATGATCAGTATCTGAGTAACTCCCAACCCTTCGATCAATATCTGATTAAATGTTGATAAAAGCTGCTTCATAGTATGCACCTGTTTTAATATAAATAACAGGAAGAATAGATGGATCACTGTAAAGATCATAATACTGATCTTAACCAACACAATTATGGCCGGTATCAAATCAATGCTAAAAATTGGATTCATGGCTCAATATATTTAGAACTAGATTGATTATGCCTCTCCTCAATTACTGACTCCTCATTAAAATCAATCTTATTTGATTGATCGAATTGCACTTTCCTATCTTCACTTACATCCTGTAATTGCTTATCTAACAATTCCTCAAATTCCAATCTATCATCCTTTTCCCTTTCACTATCTGGATTTTCAACTTTAACGTCCTTCTTTGCTCTAATAAATTGGATTAGATCAACAAAGCTATCTCTAAACCAGGTTGGATGAGGAATATTATCTAGAACAATGAATTTTTCTGACAATGTCTTGAATTCGATATTACCATACCCAATTATTGTTGGTAGGAAACCTAATACCTTCTCTGACACATCAATTATATCTGAAAGTGGTATATCAACGATCGTTCTTCCATGTAGGATATCAAAATCAATGGAGATATATCTATCGTTCGTTATTATAAACACATCATAGAACCAGTGAATAAAACTAAAATAAACATATGTAACTACAAATCCATAATAGAATAACAAAAGAGCACTTAACATTGGAGAATTAATGCTCTGCATGATATCACTGGTCAGAAAAAGGTCCTGATTAAAATTAGTATCCCAGAAACTTATTAGAAACGATATTAACAATGGCGTTAAAAAAGCAACCGCAGCCGAGAACATCCATGAAGCATTCCTGAAGATATGTTTCCTAACTACCATGACCACTTGCTCATCTTTATTCTGGGTAGCAAAAGTGGCATTTTTAGGATAAGTATTTATCATACCTAAAAACTTCATTATCTCCTTGCTTGGAGGATCCTTAATAACATGTTGTGTCGCTATTTCTTCTAATATATTCATTTATTGAGCTACTGCTACATCAAAAGTAATTCCTTTAATTCCATCATCTTTAAAGGTCCTGCCCGCCCAGGTATTAAAAAGCATCCTAAAAAAGATTCCAGATACCCTAGCCTCACCATTAGTTCCTCTAAAAACAACTTTGTTCGCTCTTCCTGAAGCATCATTCTCCACACCCATTTCTGTTAATGTCCCGATTTTACTATTGATTTGATATCTAACAACATCGGCATTCCAGGAATATGATTCCACATTACTTTGATCAGGCCAATTACTCCTTTCCTGTCCCCACTGGAGCATACTTCTTAATACGTCTATTGAATAGGAATTCGTCCTGAAATTTAACCTTCTGTAATCCTGATTACAGAGACGGGGAGTATAAGTAAAATCTATGTCTTTTACAGCTGTAAGATAGGAACGAGGACTGGATTTTGTCCAGACCGTCTCGATATTGGCACTGCCCCACCCATTACTGTTATAACCGGAATAAAAAGCATCTATTACATTACCCCCTGACACAATAACTTTATCCTTGGTCTCCCAGGCAGCCCAGGCTTTATCAAAAGGACCACTTTGGTCATATACTTGACAGGAATCAGAGGTGCAAATGGAGCTTGTCCTGTTATAGGCATAAGTTCTGGCTGCAATAATCTGTGCTTTGATCGCTTCCTCTGGCCAACACCCTGAGAGTCTGTATTTATCACGTTTTGGATCACTCGGCGACCACCCCTGAGTATCAGCGTAAGCATTCCATGCTTCGATCTGCTCCATTGTCCCACAAGCTTTGTCTGGAACTTCTCCCAAACCTGAAACATAATCCTCCATGCTCATCTTACCAACGCCATTAACTGTAATCATTTTTGGCTCTCTAGCCTCAATACTTGTGCCCTGATAATAATACTTCAATATAGAATCTGCACTCCATCCTTTATTGGCTGCACCATACGCCCCCCATTGAGACATACCCAAACCATGTCCAAAGGCATCAGTCCCAGGATTGATACCATAATATTTGAATGAGCCTGTGCACTCGATAGTGTTTCTAGGCAAGCCTACTGACCCAAAAAAATATATTTCTCCGGACACCAAAGGCTTAGACCCGCTATTTGCAGCGGCAACAGCTTGTTCTAATTCGGCATTGAAATATTTCTGTTGCTCCTCTAATTGGGAATTTATCGAGCTTAGTTGAGTTTGAGTATTCTTAACATTTGCCATAGCTTCATCAGCCAGCTTTATCTGCTCTTCCCAAAATGCTTTTTTCTGATCAAGAGCAACCAATTGTTCTTCTAGTTCACTTGCTTGTTTCTCATATTCTAAGCTCTGCTGATTTAGTGATTCGATCTCACCTGCCAACGTCTTAACCCCTAGCACTGTTTCCTTGGTCATAAAATCAAAATACAGCATATTTTTAATAATATCCCCGGTACTGCCTAAAAAGGCCGACATGGAATCATCACTTTTCCAGGAGATATATGTACTTACTATTTGTTCATCTTGTAACTTCTCTTTTTCTTCCTTCTCTAGGGATTTACTTTGCAACTCATTTTCCAGCATCTGTTTTTGCAATATTACAATCTCAGTTTGACTCTCAATACCAGCTATCTCATTTTTAACTTTATTGATCTCACTTAAAGAGGAATTTTTATCCGATTGGGTCTTTTGAAGTTCTTGTGTTACCCTATCTAATTCAGCCTTTACCCTAGCTATTTCTTGTTCATTCTTTTCTTTATCAGCATTGATTTCTTCAACTGTCCGGGCTTGGACATCAACCACAAATATATTGAATAACATCAATATTAGGCAGATGAATAAATTGAACTGTCGCAAAGCCAATTCTTTCATAACTTCATTGTAGCCTTTAATAGGTTAGCAAATCAAGCTTAAGCAAGCTCTATGGTGTTACCCCAGTCTCTATATATCGGATTATGGGTGAAAAGCAGAATCTGAATATCTTTGCTTAAATTCAATAAAAGGTTCTTAACAGCTCTTAATCTTATTTCATCATAGCCGGTAAATGGATCATCTAGAATAAGAGGAATATATTCTTTTTTATGAAGCATGATGAAGAAAGCTAGTCTGATAACAAAAAAGATCTGATCTACAGTCCCTTTCGACAATTCTTTAATATCCACAACCCAGTCCTGTTTCTCATCTGAATATACCTGAACCGATAAATCTTTACCTATTTTAACTTTACTGTATCTTCCCGAGGTTAATTCTGACAATGTTGAGGCTATGAATGCAGAGGATTTGTTCTTAAAATTCTCAGCCGTTCTTGTTAAGGAATACTGCATTCCCTCCAGTACCACTTTTAGGACTTTAGATTTCTCTTCCCAATATTGAATCTCCGACTCAATCCCTTTTTGCTGAGCAATAAGATCCTCAACATTTATCCCGTCTTCCAACTTATTGGCAAGAATAGTTCGCAATTCAATTCTTTTAGTCTTCAACCTCTCAAGCTCAGTTTGATTTTTCTCAATCTCTTTTGATTTGTCATAATATTCTTTACTGGAAAGCTCCAGTTTAAGCATTTGAGGGGTCAGATATTTTAACTCCAACATATTGATCTTCTTATATTGTTCCTTACGCTGTTTTTCAAGATCAGTTTCAGTATCCCCCATTAATATACCATTGCGTTCACCCAAACTCTGCTGTACCTTTCCAGATTTAATAATTAGCTGTTCAAGCTCAAATAAAGTAGAACAGCCCCATTTATTCAACAGCTTAATACTCTTATTACTTTTCTGTCTTTGTTGTAATAGAACAATCACACCAATAAATATTAGAGGCACTCCAATTACTAAAAGCATAACCCATTCACTTTTTATTAAAGCAATTAAAGATATTATTAAACCGCCAAATAAAAGTGGAAGTTTAATATTTGTGTATATCATGGCTCTTTTCTGCTCATCAAGTAAAACAGCCAGATCTTTATTAGCCTTTTCAACATCGATGCCTAAGCCTTCATCAATAGGTAACGCTTTTAAACGCTCCAACTTCCTTTCAATCGCATCTAATTCATTATTTAACTTAGTATTATCCTCTTTGGCTTTAATGATCTCCTCATTGATTTTCACAAGTTCAATCAGGCTATTGGTATCGGGTTCAAGGGCTTTTATTCTTTGTTCCACTTTCATTAGCTCCACCATTTTACCCGTCATTAGTTCACTCGCAGATTGTTTCTTCTCGATCTCCAATTTAATCTTTTCAAGATCAGATTCCAATTCTGCTAATCTGCCTTTATTAATGGTCAACTTACCTCTTCCTTTCTCGATATCTTTAATCTTATTCTCTACTCCCTTTATTATTCTTTTTAAGGAGATATTTTCATTTGATTCAGCAGCTAGACTTTGGACAGCATCCACAAGATCAGCATCATTTTTTATTAGGGCCACATCATTCTGGGCTATATGGGCTGTATTAACGTACATGCCACTAGAACCTATACCAGTACTTTCTTTAAAGAGCTGGTTCAACTTCTTCTGATCATCGATCAAAACATTTCCTTTCTCATCTGTCAGTTTTAAAATCCCATTCTCAAAATCTTTAACCAATCTATATTGCTCTTGATTTAACAATATTTGTAGCTCCAAAATCCCAAGCCTATCCTGATTCCAGGACTTAGCTGCTTTAACATCCTTAGTCTTAGCATTGGAGTTTAAAAAAAGTCCATCTAATATTGCAGAACTTAGCGTGCTTTTCCCAGCCTCATTATTACCTATCACAATATTTAAACCTTGCCCAAATTTCAGGCTCTTACTTTTTATCTTCTTGTAATTATCAATTTTTATGCTGTTAATTAGCATTGTTTCCTTTTAATAAGTTAACCCCCATCTGTATTCCCTGCTGATAAATATCCTCAGTTATATCTCCTGATTCTTTTTTAGCCTTCAGAAATTCAACATAACTGCCAATAAGCATATTATTTGATAAATCTTCAAGTTCTTCCTCAGATAATTTGAAAAGGGTCGTGTCTTTAATATTCACATGATAGTAATATTCCTCAAGATAACTTTGAATGCGATCGATATCAAATACCAGATCAAGATGCCTAAAGCCCTTAAGTTCAATATTCCCAACAATATTGCCACTACCTTTAGTTTTCAAATCGTTTAATAGTGTCTCTATTGAATTGAAATTACCAACATCAACCTCTAATTTAACGGATTCAATGCTTCCTACTTTGATCTTTTTTACATTTACATCCTTCTCAGCAATTAAAACCTCTAAAACATATCCAGCTCCATCTTGGTCACTACTTAGTAATTCTGGACTTCCGGAATAATATATATTTTTATCAACTTCTAAATATCCATGCCAATCACCTAAAGCTATGTATGAAAATCCATAAGACTTTAATTTTTGGACATTTATATTTCTGCCAGTTGCTCTACCCATATCAATAGATGCATGAATCAAAGCTATGTTAGTTAAATCATCATCCTTAATTTTAAAATCCCCAATGTTATCAAAAACAGTTAATGAATAGAGCCTTATACCCAATTCTCTAATCTCCAATCCTTCAAGGCCGTTAATATCTAATAGCATTAACCCATCAGGTAACCGGTTTAAAAACTTACTATCTTCATAAATTCCTCCTTCAGCATGATCATGATTGCCAGGCAGAAGGAAGGTTTTAATACCTGATTCTGACAGTCTTGTTAATTCGTCTATTACTATTTGCTGAGTATATTTATCTGGATAAGGTGTATGGAATAGATCACCGACAATAATAAATGCCTCTGCTTTTGATTTGATTGCATGATCAATGGATCTTTTAAAGGCAGACTCTACTTTCGTGCTATGTAAAACAGCCTTACTCTTTATAAAAAGAAAAGGTGCTCCAAGATGAATATCTGAGGTTTGGATAATCTTAATAGCCATAAGCTAATCAATTATTGTAATAGTATATATCATAATCATTAAATTTTCTGTTTACCTATGAATCTG
>Ga0172371_10007277_pt1 | contig 15823 bp, 15 predicted proteins | sample Lak12m_FD_114543 | JGI IMG/M metagenome (GOLD analysis project Ga0172371, IMG submission 114543) | Freshwater microbial communities from Kabuno Bay, South-Kivu, Congo - kab_022012_12m | ecosystem: Environmental > Aquatic > Freshwater > Lake | place: Democratic Republic of the Congo: South-Kivu... | reverse complement strand
AATCATAACCCATTTGAAAATAAATATACCAAGAAGCAATTAAGGCTATTGTCCCTTGAATAATAAATTTTTGATGCGTTTGTATTCCTACATCTGTTTTGCTTCCAACAACTCTCCAAAATTCCTTAAACACACTCCAAGGGAAAATTAGTATTTGGTAAATTCTTTTTAATAAGGTGGGTTGTTTAACTACCGAATTTAAGCCAGTTCTAATAGAATCTTGTGCATACGATTTGGAATAAACTTTATGCAAATCTTCTAATAATCCAAATAATCCAGATAAAAGAACTATTCCGCTTAGAAAGTAACCAGTACTTCCTTGATTATTAAAAAGGAGTGAAAGAATACTAACCGATATAACAAAGGCTATTCCACCCATAGTTGGAGTTCCTTGTTTAATAAGATGGGTTTTTGGACCATCTTCTCGGATTTTTTCTCTAAAGGAAAATTTATAAAGAATATTTATAAAAAAGGGATAAAGAAGCCCTGTAATTACTGCATTAAAAATTAACAGAAACAATGCTTTTATCATATTTTTATATTATAACAATTTTACACATTGCAGTTTTAATAGCATATATGTACTATTAAAAAAGGAGGTGGTTTTTTATGAACACAGTACTTATTATTGAAGATGACGAATCTTTATACAAGATGTATTCTACCGAGCTGGAACTTTCTTCCTATAAAGTTTACTGGCAGAATAAAGGATCGGGTGTCCCAGAAAGAGCTAAGGAGGTAAAACCAGATATAATACTTTGCGATATTATTATTCCTGAAAAAGACGGTCTTTCGGTACTACAAGATTTAAAAAGCGACCCCGATACAAAAAATATTCCAGTTATTATGCTTACAAATTTTGGTAGTAACGAAAACATTACAAAAGCTTTAGAAGGAGGTGCCGAAGACTTTTTGCTTAAATACAAAATTGTCCCTTCGGAAGTGGTATTAAAAATAAAGCAAGTATTAGAAGCAAAGTAAATTTTTAAAAAATGTCGGTTAAAATCCCCCACTTAGCTAGAGTTACCGATTTATGCTTATTTTTTAAGAATATCTTGGGTTTTGATATTTGTTTTGGCATTCTTTTAAAAATTAAAGATTTTTCATTTGATAAAAACTTCAAGATTGTTAAAATTTCGGAAGGTTATCCGGAAGAGCAAATTATTAATAAAATTTGTAACGAATTCTTTTTTCTTTATCCCCAAGTATCACAGATTGCCCAAAAGAAATTTCAAGTTAAAAGCATAGAAACTTAGATTGCCATGTCTATTTTTTTTAAAAAAAGCACCCCACAAGAAAAAGTATTTTCGGGATTTGAAGTTATTAAACTTTTAGATTCCCTAATATCCAATGTAAATTATTCCTTCAAGGCGCCAACTCTACTTTCTATTTTCCAAGAAAATTTAAATGGTTTTTTTAGTTACGAGGCTATTGGAATTATGTATTTTGAAGGCGAAAAACTAAAAAAAGATTTTATTTCCCTATCGCCAATTTCCCAAACTTACTTAAATAAATCATCTGCAATCCTAGATGAATCGTTTTTAAGTCTTTTTTTTAATAAATTTAATAATCTTAATTCCTTTGTAGAAACTACTTGTGTTGGAAAAGGGGTAGATTCTAAATCTAAAATTTTAGATGTTAATTCTTTTTTAACTCTGCCCTTTTTTTTGGATGATGAAATATTATGTGTTGTTGGGCTTTATTCCCAAAACAAAAACTCCTTTTTACTTTCGGAAAGCACCAAAAATTTAATATTATCGGCAAGAAAAATATCGGCAATTTTATCTAGAATTGAATCAATTAAAAATTCCAATGCCCTACTTCTTGAAAAAACCTTTGGTCAAATAAATAAACCGCTACAAGACCAATCTTTAATTGATGATTACTACTCACTTGTTGTGCATGATTTAAGATCCCCACTTACTGTTATAAAAGGAACTATAGACATACTTCTTTCCAGAGATACGGAACTTGAGCAAAACAAAAAAAAGGATCTTTTGCAACAAATTTCTTTAGCGTCATCCCTAACAATTTCAATAGTAAATGATTTGCTAGATGTTTCTAGAATAGAGGCAAAAAAGCTAGACCTTAACATAGTGCAAAACGATCTAACCGATCTGGTTACTAAAACTGCCTCTATTTACAAAAATTTCATTAATTCTAAAGGCTTGGAATTAAAGCTAGATGTTCCGCCAAACAAAGTCTTGGCAAAATTTGATTTTGAAAAAATTGAAAGAGCTCTTTCCAACTTTATTTCAAATGCAGTTAAATTTACAACCAAAGGTCGGATTCTAATTTCGTTAAAGGTTGAGGGTGATAATGCAATGGTTTCGGTGGAAGATACTGGGTGTGGACTTTCCGAAGAAGAGCAAAAAAATCTATTTAATAAATTTAAACAAATGAAAAACGCAAAAGATACAAAAGAAAAAGGTAGTGGTCTTGGTCTTGTGATTGCAAAAGGGATAATTGAGGGTCATAAGGGAGAAATTAAAGTGGAAAGCAAGGAAGGCAGGGGCTCCACATTTTCTTTTTTACTTCCTTTGGAGTGATATAATAAATTTCTATGAAAATAACAAACAACATAAACCCAGTAATTTTTAGAGGTTACGACATTAGAGGTGTTTCAGATGTTGATATTAATGAAGATGTTTTTTACACAATTGGTAGAGGCTATGCCACATACCTGTCGCAAAGAAGAATTAAAGAGGCGACGGTCGGTCGAGATGGAAGATTAACAAGCCCGTTATATTCAGAAGCTCTGATACAAGGCTTGATAGATGGAGGTATTGATGTTTATGACTTAGGAGAAAGCCTTAGTCAAATTGTATATTTTTCTCTATACGAACTAAAAACAAAGGGCGGTGCCATGATTTCGGCATCACATAACCCAAAGGAATTTAATGGGGTAAAGTTATGTACCGGATATTCCGAAACAATGGTCACCGACGACATTAAGGAATTTAGATCTTTAATAGAAACAGGAAAATTTACCTCAGGAAAAGGCACTAAAACCAAATACGATGTTTTCCCCGCTTATAAAAAAGATATTCTAAAAAGAATTAGCTTAAAAAAGAATTGGCGTGTTGTTATAGATTCTTGTAACACAGTTTCTGGATTATTTTATCCTGATATTTTTAGAAGTGCTGGGTGCGAGGTAATAGAAAATAATTCCAAAGTAGATGGTAATTTTCCTCTTGGTGTGCCAGACCCAACAGAAGAAACTGTTCTTAAAAGAGTTGCGGATTGTGTAAAAGAAAATAAGGCCGATATAGGGTTTGCTTATGATTCAGATGGAGACAGAATGTCGGTGGTAGATGAGTTAGGAAATGTTCTTTGGATGGATATCATAATTTCTCTTTTTGTTAAAGATGTGTTGGAATTTCTACCAAAATCTCCGATTGTATTTAATGCTCTGTGCTCTAAGGTGGTTTTAGATACAATAAAATCCGAGGGTGGAACACCTGTTATGGGCATTACCGGCCATTCTTTTATTAAAGTTAAAGTACGTGAATCTAAAGCCCCTTTTGGTGGTGAGCTTTCTGGCCATATTTTCTTTATGGACGACTTCTATGGTCACGACGACGGTGCCTACTCTAGTCTAAGACTGCTTTCATATTTAGAAAGAAAGAACTCAACCCTATCCAATGAAGTATCAAAGCTTTCAAAATATATTAGCAGCCCAGAGATTAAGCTGGGAGTAGCAGATAGTATTAAACTTGATTTTATAGAAACATTTGTTAAACCACAATTTAAGGATAACTGGAAGAATGGAAGTTTTAACGAAATGGACGGAATTAGGGTAGACACTGATAACGAAATGGCAATAATTAGAGCTTCCCAAAACGGTCCTTATATAACAGTAAAGTTTGAAGCTAAATCTATGGAAAACTACGAAACGATTAGAAAATTTTTATCTGAAATGCTTCATTCAAACGAAATTGTTGATTGGAAAAAGGGAGTTAATACACACGCCCTGTCATCTTAATTACAGCTTGTTGAATTGTCCAAAAAAAATTGATTAACTATAGTTAATAATTTAGTTAATTCTGCCCAAGATGTTTAATAAACCAAAATACTGCCTTAACTTTTCGGAAATTGGAAAAAAAGACATTCCTATTGCAGGTGGGAAAGGTGCCAACCTTGGCGAAATGTACAATGCAGGATTTCCCGTACCACCCGGTTTTGTAGTTTCTTCTAAAGCCTATTTTGATTTTCTAGATAAAAGCTCTTTACGAGAAAAAATAAAAACTGAAACTAAAAATTTAAACATTCAAAACACCGATTCTTTGGAAAAGTCTGCCAAAAATATCCAAGTTGCCATAATGGAAGCCAAAATTCCCAAGGAAATAGAAACGCAAATTAAAGATTCTTATATAAAACTTTCTGGAAATAAAGACCGCTTTGTAGCAGTTAGATCGTCCGCCACGGCGGAAGATCTTCCCGATGCTTCTTTTGCTGGACAACAAGAATCTTACTTAAATGTATTGGGGTGGAAAGCTGTTGTTTCCAAGGTACAACATTGTTGGGCTTCTTTATTTTCTGCTCGGGCAATTTTTTACAGACAGGAACAAGGTTTTGATCACTTTAAAGTTGGCATAGCAGTTCCTGTTCAAGCTATGGTAGAAAGCGATGTATCTGGAATAATGTTTTCCGTTAATCCAATAACCAACAACAAATCCCAAATATCTATCGAGGCGGCCTTTGGGCTTGGACAACCAGTAGTTTCTGGAGAAGTTACTCCCGACCAATATTTAATTTCTAAATACGATTTTAAAATTCTAGAAAAAAATATAGCAAGCCAAACTTGGAAACTTACCAAATCAGGAAAATCGCCAATTCTAAAACTTTATTCTAATAAACAAAAGTTAGAAGATTATTACATAGAAAAGCTTGCCAAAATTGGCAAAATGGTAGAAGACCATTATAAATTTCCACAAGATATGGAATGGGGCATGGAAGCTGGAAAATTATATATTGTGCAAAGCCGACCCATAACCACAATTAATAAAGAAAACCGCGATGAAGAATTTACAATTAAAGAAAAAGATGGCTCTAATCCACCAATTCTTGAAGGACTTGGTGCTTCACCCGGTGCAGTAAGTGGAAAAGTTAGAATTTTAAAATCTCCAAAAGAAATTGGAAAAATTAAAGTTGGGGATATTCTGGTTGCCCAAATGACAAACCCCGATTTTGTCCCGGCCATGAAAAAAGCCGGAGCAATAGTAACCGATGAGGGCGGAAGAACTTCTCATGCTGCAATTGTTTCTAGAGAACTTGGAATTCCCTGTATTGTTGGAACCTCTCTTGCAACTAAAATTCTTAAAAACGGCGAGGTTATTAGCGTAGATGGAACATCAGGAAATGTATTTGAAGGATCGTTAGAGGGAAAAAACTTACAAAAAATTAATGAATTTAATAAATACAAAGATATAAAAACTGCCACAAAAGTTTATGTAAATTTAGGAGAGCCGGAACTGGCTCAAGAAGTTTCTTCTAAAAATGTGGATGGGGTTGGACTTTTTAGAGCGGAGTTTTTAATGGCTCAAATTGGTAAACACCCAAGATTATTTATTAAAGAAAAAAAGGAGGAGGAATTTATAGAAAAAATGGCAGAAGGCATGGAAAAAATTGTGTCGGCGTTTTATCCAAGGCCAGTTGTGTACAGGGCATCAGATTTTAGAACAAATGAATTTAGAAATTTAATAGGAGGAGCAGAATTTGAAGGTCACGAGGAAAACCCCATGATTGGTTTTAGAGGGGTAAGTAGATATGTAGATCAAAAAGCTGTTTTTTCTATGGAACTTTCTGCTTTAAAAACTGTGCGAAACAAAAAGGGTTTTAAAAATCTTCACCTTATGTTGCCCTTTGTAAGAACGGTGGATGAGCTTATAGAATGTAAAAAAATTATTTCCGAAAACGACTTAAGGAGAGGTCCTAATTTTCACCTGTGGATAATGGTAGAAGTTCCCGCAACAGTAATTATTCTTGATAAATTTATAGAATGTGGAATTGATGGCGTTTCAATAGGATCTAACGATCTAACTCAATTAATATTAGGGCTTGATCGTGATAACAGTAAAATTTCCCACCTTTATGATGAGCGAAACGAGGCTGTAACTTGGGCTCTGGAAAAGGTTGTGGAAACTTGCCAAAATCATAAAATAACCTCTTCAATTTGTGGTCAAGCTCCTTCCGACTACCCAGAACTTGTTTCTAAACTTGTTAGGCTTGGAATAACCTCTGTTTCGGTAAGTCCAGACGCGTTAGATAGAACAAGAGGAATAGTTTACAAGGCCGAAGAAGACCTTCTTAAAAAGAAGTGAAAATTGCAAGTATTAAACCTAGAAAAATACTAGATTCCAAAGGAAATTGGACAATAGAGGTTGTAATTACAACAGCAAACGGCATTACTGCTTATGCCAGTGTACCTTCTGGAACTTCCTGTGGAAAATTTGAAGCTGTTAATCTTCCAGCCAATGAAGCTGTACTTTCTATAGAAGACATTTTTCTGGAAATTGCCGGAAAAGATTTTAAAAATCAGCTTGAATTTGATAACGAGCTAATTTCGCTTGATGGAACAAATAATAAATCCAAACTTGGCGCAAATTCTATTTTGGCTCTAAGCTTAGCCTTTTGCAAAGCTGAAGCTCAAGTCAAAAAGGTTCCCTTATACAAACATATTAATGAAATTGGATTTTTTTCTGGCAGTTTAAGTTTGCCAAAAATGATGGTTTTAATGTTCGAGGGAGGTAAACACGGAAGTGGTGGGATGTTGTTTCAAGAGTTTATGTATATAGTTGAAAATGTAGATGAAGGGTTAATGCTGTATAACAAAATTAAAGAGCATTTAGAAGATGAGCATTTACCAACAGAAGTTGGACTTGAAGGGGCTTTTAGCCCACTAGAACTGGATAACACCAAGGCATTAAAAATAATGACAAGAATTTCCCCCAAAACTCCTATTGCTTTGGACATTGCATACTCCTCAAGTAATAATAAAGACCCTGGTTACGAAAAAATAATTAAAGAAGCCAATATTTTTTCCTTGGAAGATGTGTATGGTGAAGAAGATTGGGAAAATTGGGAAGCTTTTAGCAAAAAATATCAAATAAAGCTTTTAATTATTGGCGATGATTTAATTACTACAAATCCTACAAGACTTAGCAAGGCAATAGATAAAGACTGTATTGGTGGTGTAATAATAAAACCTAACCAAATTGGTACTGTTTCCGAAACTTTAACTTGTATTAACCTTGCTAAATCGGCGGGTCTCGCCACAATTGTAAGCCACAGATCTGGGGAAACAAACGATACTTTTATAGCCGATCTTGCAGTTGGTAGCGAGGCTAATTTTGTTAAATTTGGGGCTCCAACAAGGGGTGAAAGAGTTTGTAAATATAATAGACTTCTAGAAATTGGTGGCGAGCTTTTTCAATCTATTTTGTAACTTGCAAAGTTCTGTGCCGTGGGGTTTTCCAAAGTTAGCATTTCTTCTTTAGATAATTTTTCAAAATACATTCTTATTAACCTCATTGTGTTATTGGTACAACAAATTGCAACCTTAACATTGTTGGAATGAAGCATTTCTTGTAATTTTAAACAGAAGGGATAAATGCGATTTTCCCAAACTTCTTTTAAAGATTCACCCTTGGGGGGTGGGAAATCCCAAGAGCGTCGATATTTTGCAGTAAGAACTGGATCTTTAAGAGCGAGTTTAATTTTACTTTTTCCAGTAAGAGTGCCGTAATCTCGCTCTAGCAATTCGTTTTTAATTTCTACTTTTAATGATTTTTGTGATTTAAGAGCTATTTGGGCAGTTTTTTTGCATCGCTTAAGATTTGGAACCATTAATATATTAATTTCTATTTCCTTAAATTTTTCTCCGAGAAGTTCGGACTGTTTAACACCCTCTGTTGTTATTGTGGAGTTTCTTCTTCCAGAAAAAATTCTACGGATATTGTCGTGGGTCTGGGCGTGGCGAAAAACAAAAAGGTTGGCATTTTGTGCTTTGGGGAGTTTGGATTTTACAGTACCTGGGTGTGCAAGCGATATTGTGGATGCTTTAAGCAAATTATTCATAAGCCTACTTTACACTTTTACTATTTAATTTTAAACTATAAATATGTTTGATGTAATTACAATTGGTGGAGCAACTCAAGACATTTTCTTTATTTCTAAAAATTACTCTGTTTTTCAAGATAGACTTATATTAAACTGGGGCGAAAAATTTTTAGCCGATAATCTTTTTTGGGATGTAGGGGGTGGGGCTTGTAATAGTGCTGTGGCACTTTCTAGGCTAGGTTTTGCTACGGCTTTTTTTGGAAAAGTTGGCCTTGATATCCCTGGGCAAGTAATTGCACAAAGGCTAAAACAGGAAAAAGTTTCCTTAAAATTCTTGGTTGTAGATGAACAAGCTCAAACTTCTACCAGTGCCGTTCTTGCTGGAAATTGCGGGGAAAGGAGTATTGTAATGTACCGGGGACACAATGATAATTTGCTTTCCCAAACACAACATTTTTCAAGTCTTTCGGAAACTAGCTGGATTTATTTATCGGACCTAGGATCAAGCACTGAACCTTTGGTTTCTAAAATTGTAGATTTAATAGATAAAAATAATATAAACCTGGCTTTTATTCCTGGGCAACACCAATTAAAAACTGGGCTAAAATCCCTATCGCCAATTTTAAAACTATCCAAAATTCTTATTTTAAATGCCTTTGAAGCATCTACTCTTCTTGGAAGTACTGGTCAAAACCCAAGGGACATAAAAGAAATGCTTAGAGAATTTTCGGTTTTAGGCGCAAAAATTGTTGTAATAACAAGAGATAAACAAGGGGTAGATTGTTTTGATGAGGTTAATTTTTATCACCAAGACGCACCCCTTGTTAAAGAGGTGGTAGATACAACAGGTGCGGGGGATGCATTTTCTAGTGCTTTTCTTGCTGGAATTATAAATAAAAAAGATATTAATACTTCACTTTTGTGGGGAAACAAAAATGCTGGGTCCGTAATAAGTTTCTACGGAGCCCAGCACGGCCTACTAGGATCCCTCTAAGATAACTTATTGTTCCCTCCTTACGCACGCAACTTCTTCAATCCCAAGCGCCGACAGAATGTCAGCAACCACAGTAGTCCTGTGATAAGAAATCCAATCCCCGGGTAGAACCATAGTATCCCTATCACAAATCTCATACTCTGGGGGACACGGATCGCATGAAACTACAACGATCCTTTCGACCCTTCCACCAAGCCGATGCCAGAAAGGATGTGCCGCTCCCCATCCGATGATACAAGGTCCGGCAAGTATCACAACAACGCAAGGTATGTGTTTGGTTGTTGCCACTTCTTTGATAACATCAAGAAGTTGGTTAGACGCATAGGGTTTCACCGACCAATCAGCTCCGAGTGCTTCCTCAAGCGACACATCAAGCAAATGTGCCGAAACCTGCCATTGAGCGTTTATCAAATATAAATTTTTCACGGGTTCCTCCTTTAACCGTTTGATAACTATGGGAATTTTAACAAATATTTATTGTACAATCAAAACACCAGCGTTATTTCGCCTTTTGGTGGGGAAGTTTTATATTTCTCTATAAAATAATCTATAGGCTTAAGAGATATTTCTTCAAATTTTTTGGTTAGTTCTCTACAAACACATACCTCTGTTTCCCCAAATATTTCTTTTATTTCCAACAAGGTACTAAGAATTCTATAAGGGCTTTCGTAAACTACAACAGTATGCTTAATAGTTTTTTTTACTTCAAAAGAATTTAATAATAACTTTTTTCTTTTTCCCTTTTCCCTTGGCAAAAATCCCAAAAACATAAATTTATCAGTTGGCATTCCACAAGCACTTAACGAGGCGGTTATTGCCGAAGGACCTGGAATTGGCACAACTTTAATTTGCTCCATATGACACTCCCGAACTAATTTAAATCCCGGATCGGAAATTAAAGGAGTACCAGATTCGGAAATTAGTACAACCTCCGGTTCTTTACTATGTTGCGTAATATCCTTAAGGTAGTTAATAATCTTAGGAGTTCTTTCCCTCTCATTGTGCTCAAAAAAGCTTTCTACTTTTTTATTACTAATTTCTAAATGGTTTAAAAGCTTAAAAGCAGATCTGGTATCTTCGGCCAATATTAAATCGGCGTTTTCCAACACCTCTTTTGCTCTTTGTGAAATATCCCCTAAATTTCCAATTGGAGTAGCTAAAATGTACAGCATAAAAATTACTAATTTTTAATTTTTAATTTCTAATTAATGTCAAATTACAAATTACTAATTCGGAACTAAGAATTAATTAATAATTAGAATTTAGGAATTGGAAATTAATTAATAACTAGCCATTAGTAATTAGAAATTTATTAATAGTTGCTCTTATTTTAACACCCCTGTACTATAACTTACATGAATCTTACGGAAATACTTCCAACAATCGGACTGCTTGGAATATTTGCAATTGTTTTTGCCGAAAGCGGTTTGTTAATTGGCTTTTTTCTTCCTGGAGATTCTATTTTATTTACCGCCGGTTTTTTAGCCTCCCAAGGAATATTTAATATTAAACTATTAGTTCCCCTGTGCTTTGTTGGAGCAGTAGCAGGAGATAGCGTTGGTTATGAAATTGGAAAAAAGTTTGGTCGCAAACTGTTTTTAAAAAAAGAAAGCGCCTTTTTCCACAAAGAAAATTTACGTAAAGCCGAGCAATTTTACGAAAAGCACGGAAAAAAAACTATTATCCTTGCCAGATTTATTCCTGTAATAAGAACATTTGCTCCAATTGTTGCTGGGATTGGAAATATGCATTACAAAACATTTATTTCCTATAATGTGTTTGGCGGATTTTTCTGGGCGGTAGGAGTAACAATGGCTGGGTACTTTTTAGGAAATTTAATTCCCGATGTAGATAAATATCTACTTCCAATAATTGCCATAATAATCATTGTTTCCGTGAGTCCCGGTATTTCCCATATCCTTAAAGATAAAAAGCAAAGAGATGCCATAATCTCTTTTGTGCGTGGTAAAATATTTAAATGATCTATCTAATTTTCCTTATCCTTCTTATCTTTGTAACCATTGTTAGCATTGTATTACAGTTAAAAAAACCCCATGAAACCACCAATTACGAAAAGTTAATAAAAGACGAGTTTCAAAGAAGCAGGGAGGAAAGTGCAAATTCCCTTCGGACAAATCGAGAAGAAATTGCAGGAAACTTTAAAAACTTTGGTGATTCCCTTTTTAAGCAGATTCTTGGATTATCCGAAATTGTTGATTCCAAACTAAAAAATATCCAAGAAGATAATAGTAAAAAATTGGAAGAAATGAGAAAAACCGTGGATGAAAAACTACACGAAACTTTAGAAAAAAGATTAAGCGAATCCTTTAAACAGGTAAGCGAAAGACTAGAGCTTGTACACAAAGGCTTGGGAGAAATGCAAAATTTGGCACTTGGTGTTGGGGATTTAAAAAAAGTTCTTTCTAATGTAAAAACCCGCGGAGTACTTGGAGAAATTCAACTGGAAAACATACTAGAGCAAGTACTAACTCAAGGTCAGTATAGAAAAAATATTGTAACTAAAGCAGGATCAAACATGCCTGTGGAGTTTGCAATAAAAATTCCCTCTAAAGATCCAGCAATATCAGATATATACTTACCAATAGATTCTAAATTTCCCATGGATAGATACCACGCCTTAGTTGAATCTTACGAATCTGGAGATCCCGAAAAAGTGGACATTGCTTCCAAAGAATTAGAAATGGCCATAAAAAAATCAGCCAAAGACATATTTGATAAATATCTAGATCCTCCCAATACCACCGATTTTGCCATTATGTTTTTGCCAATAGAAGGTTTGTATGCAGAAATTGCCCGAAGGGCAACCTTATTTGAAAGTTTGCGTAAAGAATACAAAGTAATTATTTCTGGACCAACAACTTTGGTTGCAACTTTAAGCTCTCTTCAGATGGGATTTAGAACACTAGCAATAGAAAAAAGAACTGGAGAAGTTTGGCAAATTCTTGGCGAGGTAAAAACCGAGTTTGATAAATTTGGTAATGTTTTGGAAAACGCCAAAAAGAAAATAAACGAAGCAGGAAACGAAATAGATACTTTGGTTGGAACAAGAACAAAAATGATCCAAAGCAAATTAAGAAAGGTTGGCGAGCTTCCATCTGCCGAAGATTCTAAAAAACTAAATTAAGCAATCATAATAAATTATGACCACGGTTGTAGATAATATAATAACAAATTATAAAATCTTTCCTTGCCAAAACTCTAAAGAAACTCTTTTAATACTTCATGGCTGGAAAGGTAGTTTGCTAGATTGGGAATTTGTTGCTTGCAATATTTCAAATTCAATAAATGTTATTACAATAGATCTTCCGGGCTTTGGACAAACACAATGGCCAACTCTTCCATGGGATATTTTTGATTATGCAAATTTTGTAGAGAACTTTATAAAAAAATTGGAAGTTAAAAATATTTCAATATTGGGACATTCTTTTGGCGGAAGAATTGCAATTATCTTGGCAAGTAAAAATATTTGCGAAAAGATTATTCTGGTTGACTCTGCTGGATTAAACATTGGAAATTTGCGAACTACAATCTTAAAAATTGGATCAAAAATTGGCACCCCATTCTTAAAACTACTGCCAAAAAAATATAAAGACCTTGCTATAAAAGCTTTTGGAAGCGACGATTACAAAACCGCAGGAGAGCTTACTGAAACATTTAAAAAAGTAATACTAAGTGATTTATCCGAGTATGCTAGAAAAATAAACCTACCTACTTTGATAATTTGGGGAGAAAAAGATAGACTACTTCCAATTTCCCATGGTCTAAAATTAAAAAACCTAATAAAAAACGCAACCCTAAAAATAGTTTGGGGATCCAATCACTGGCCTCACCAAGAAAAACCCCAAAGTTTTATAGAAATTGTAGAAGAATTTATTTAAAATGTTAAATTTCATTTCTTATTTTCATATACTGCAACTTGAAGAATACAACATTGGAAGATTCTTAAAGTGGTGCCAAAAAAACCCCTTGGGCAAAAAATTAGAAAATAAAAAACCTTTGGTTTGGACAGAGAAATTAAGATTTATTGCAGTATTTTCATTTTTTTGTGGTATTGCTTTTATATTTATTCTTTATAAATTTGTCGGACTGGCCTTTATTTTTTTTACACCCTTACTTTTTTTTCTTAAATTTATTTTTATAATTTTGGCTGTTATTACCAGATTCCCCTACGAAATAATAAATAAAAAAATTGTAATTGCCAAAACAAGAAATAAAATTATCAAATATAAAAAGGAGGGGCTAGTGGTTATTGGCATAACTGGATCTTTTGGAAAAACAACCTGTAAGGAATTCTTATATAGAATATTAAACTCCTACAAACCCACCTTAAAAACTCCAGAAAGTTATAATACGCTTTTTGGTATAGCTAAAGTGGTTAATTTAGAGCTTGATTTAAGACATAAATTTTTTGTCTGCGAAATGGGGGCGTATAAAAGGGGCGAAATAAAAGAGATATGTAAAATGGTTATTCCTGATTATGCAATTTTAACTGGAATAAACGAACAACATTTGGAGCGATTTAAAAATATTGAAAACACTATAAAAGCCAAGTTTGAACTTGTCGAAGCTGTGGGAAATGAAGAAAATATTGTACTTAATGGAGACTGTGAAAATGTATTTCAAAACTATAAAACATTTGTAAAAAACCCCCATTTGCTCTTTTCCAAAAATAAAACAATAAATAATCCAAATTTAATAGGAAAGGCCAATAAAACTAACGCACTTCTGGCAAGTGAAATGGCAAAAGTTTTAAAAATTCCAGAATCTATAATTTCTACCTCTTTAAGCAATTTAAAGCCGTTTTCCCACCGACTAGAAGTAAGAAAGCTAGAAAGTGGGGTAACAATTTTGGACGATTCTTATAATAGCAATATAGATGGTTTTAATCAGGCACTTAACGCCTTATCTAATTTTAAAGGAACTAAAATAATTGCTACACCAGGAATTGTGGAGCTAGGAAATAAAACAGATGAGGTTCATAAAAACCTTGGGGAAATGTGTGATAAAGTTTGCGATTATATTTTTCTTGTGGGGAAAAGTGATAGAGTGGAAGGACTGGCTCTTGGGATAAAATCGAAAAACAAAATTGTACATTTAAAATCAATTAAAGATTTAAATTTGGAAATTGCTAATTTAAAAATTAATCCCCCAATTACTGTTTTAATAGAAAACGATCTTCCCGATAATTATAATTAATTAAAACTTAACCTATTTAAGCTTTGGAGATTTTAGAGAAGATTCAAGGTTGGAAAGCAAATTCCCGGGAAAATGGGTGGAAAACTGGGATAGATTATTAAATGTCTGAAGCGATAATTCTATTAATTTATCACACAGTGCTGAAAACGGAATTCCCGTTTTTTCCCATAAGTAAAAAGAGTAAGATCCCGGAATTGTATTTACTTCAATTAAGTATATTTCTTTTTCTTTAACTAAAAAATCTACTCTTACTAAACCAGAGCAAGAAAGGAGTTTAAATGCTTTAATTGCGTATTCTTCTATTGAATTTTTTATTGAATTTTCTAAATTGGCAGGAATTTGCCTACTTGCCGAAGCCATTCCAGCGGATTTTGAACCATTATCTCCGGAAGAGTTATATTTATCACTAAAGCTTAAAAACGAATTTTTTTTGAAAACCTCTTCGCAAACCGATACTTGAGGATTAGAAAACCCATTTCCCATTACGGAAATATTAATTTCACGAGCCATTTCAATTGATTCTTCTACAACTACGGTTTGCCCAAAACAAAAGGCAATGTCTAAGGCGTTGGGTATTTCTTTATCTCCTGAAGCTTTAGAAACCCCAATGCTAGAACCAGATCCGGCGGGCTTTATATAAACCTTATTATTAAAATTAGATTTTATAGATTTAAGTACAGATTCTTTTGAACTACCCCATTCCAATTTTTCAAATGATAGAAATTTTGCCTGTGGAATACCACAAGCGTCAAATATCCTTTTTGAAGATATTTTATCCATTCCTAAGGCAGAACCAAGAACTCTAGACCCCACAAAGGGCATTTTATATATTTCAAACAAACCCTGAAAGGCTCCCGATTCCCCAAGGCCACCATGAAAACAAGGGAAAATTACATCAACTGGCAAAAAAGTCTCGTTTTTAAAAATGGATTTAAGTTTTATTATTAGACCAAACTTTTCATTATTTGAAGTGCCAAAATAAACTTCTTGGCAGTATGTTGGAATAGACGCAAGATCTTTGTAAATTTGAGATGTAAAAAGATTATCTCCTGTATACCAAATTCCTGCTTTTGTAACATAAACTGGAATAACAGTATATTTTTCCCTGTTAAGATTTGCCAATACCTGAAGACCAGTAATTACCGACACTTCGTGTTCTGGAGATATTCCTCCAAAAAATACTGCGACAGATTTTTTCATATATACTTATTATAAACACCCCTTCAGATTAAAATACATACAACTACCCCTCCTTTTCTACTAGAAGAGATCTTATTGCCTCTTTATCACTCCAAGGATATTCTACACCAGTAACATTAATTGACTTTTCGTGTCCTTTTCCACATATTAAAACCCAATCACCCCTGCATGCAAGGCTAAGAGCCTTTTTAATTGCCTCCTTTCTATCTGGAACAACTATAAAAGGATATTGGGGGTTCCCCTTTACAATATCTACAATTATATCATTTGGATTTTCGCTTCTTGGATCTTCCGAAGTTAAAACCACCCTGCTTGAATATTTTGAAGCAATGGCACCCATTTTGGGTCTTT
>Ga0172371_10007276_pt1 | contig 15826 bp, 11 predicted proteins | sample Lak12m_FD_114543 | JGI IMG/M metagenome (GOLD analysis project Ga0172371, IMG submission 114543) | Freshwater microbial communities from Kabuno Bay, South-Kivu, Congo - kab_022012_12m | ecosystem: Environmental > Aquatic > Freshwater > Lake | place: Democratic Republic of the Congo: South-Kivu... | reverse complement strand
GTGAAACTGACTTCAGCCCCGATCTTTACAGCCTGGAATATCCCAGCAATCCTATGCATTGGGACAGCCAGCCAGAAGCCTATAGAGCCGCAGTGCAACAGGAAAAACAGCGCTGGCAGCAGAAGGTGGATGCCTTTGATAGGGCTGCGCACGAGCTTTCTGGCGCGGACAGTCTGGGCAGCGAAGTGGCAATGGCTTGCCGGGGCAACTATCCTGCCTTCAAGGCTTTTTGGGAAAGGAATAAGCCGGTTGACGACGCTTTTCTGGATTTCCTGCTGATCTACGATCCAAAGTTCCTCTGGCAGGCAAGCGCAGCGCAAATGGAAGCCCTCTACAGCCATTTTAAGAACTTCAGCGGCAGCGGATTTGAGGGTGAGGAATTGCTAAGCCTTTGCTCGCCCAGCGTTTACTATGAGGATTTACCCCAGCCATTTGTTTCATCAACAGGTAAATCTCTGCTCTATCCCGCGGAACTGAACTGGCAGGTTCCCTGCACCCGAAATGGCGTGATCGCCGTGCTAACCAATATGCAAAAGAAATACCGGATCAATGCCGCCAAGGCACTGTCCGGCTTGCCTACTCTGGATATCGCCTGCCGTCAGAAATATCTCAGTTCGGTGCAATACCGCATCCTTGCCTGCAGCATTCTGCGCGCCAATGGCTTTCCAGCCGAGTTTTCACGTATTCCCGACCTGGTTTCGGTGTTCATCGATGGCGACTGGCAGTATGTGAATATCAAAAAGCTGAACTGGGAAGACCAGACTGAGCGGCAGGAAACCAATAACTTCACCCTGGAGCTGCAACTGAAGGACGAACACGGCATTCCCATCCATCTGGGTGAGGAGCAGAAGACCCTCTGCCGCTATCAGGAAGGAGTGTTCTATCCGCTTAACGACCGCTTTGAATATCAGGGTTCAGGGCTTTACAAAGGGACTTTTCCGGCTTCCGAAGCCTATCTGCAGGTGGGCTACAGAGTGTCCGACAGTCTTACCCGGTTCAGCTTCATGCCGCTTGCAGCGCAGGCAAACGACTCTTTGTCCTTTGCTCTCACCCTGCCCGAATACCCCAGAAGCTGGAAAAGCGCCGATGAGGACATTCTGGCGTTGATCGATAAAGAAACGCTTGACAGTCAGTCGCTTATCCTGCTGGGAAGTCTGGATCAGGAAAACAGCCGTCGCATCGCCGACAAGCTGAACAGCCAGAACATACCTTTCCTCTGGATGGGCAGCACGGAAGCCAGGAACGCTCCGGCAAATTACCGGCTGAACCCATTGTGGCAGGACAAGGTGGGTTGCGACTGCGCCAATGCCTTGCGCAGCATTACCTTATTCAAGAGCGATTCAGGCTGGCAAATGTTCGAAGGCTTATGGGACAAGCTGCCTCAGCGGTGATTTTAGCAGTCGGGGTATTTGCCTGCTAAAAATATGTTGCCTTGGGGATATTATCGGTTATGTTATCCGGTAAATACCTTTAGGAGGAATCATGCCGATTCTCGATGACAAAGTAATGAAAGAAGTTACCAAGGCTCTGGCTAATATGCAGAAGCCTGTTACCATGAAGTTTTTCACTCAGCCCTTTGAGTGTGGATATTGCAAGGACACCCATCAGCTGTTGGAGGAAATGACCGCTGCCAATCCGCTGCTGAAACTGGAAGTCCTCCAGTTTGACAGCGACAAGGAAGCCGTGAAGCTGTATGGGATAGACAAAATCCCGGCAATAGCTTTGGTGGGCGAAAAGGACTATGGCATCCGCCTCTACGGGATTCCTGCGGGTTATGAATTTTCCTCGCTGCTTTCCGCCATCATGACCGTTTCCACGGGGATCGTTAATCTGAAGGACGACACCAAGAAGTTTCTGGACAATCTTGCCAAGCCTGTGCATTTGCAGGTGTTTGTAACCCCCACCTGTCCCTATTGTCCCAAAGCGGTGATTCTGGCTCAGCAGATGGCTTTTTACAGCGACAAGGTGAAAGCCGATATGGTGGAGGTTAGCGAATTTCCGCATCTGGGGCAGAAATACAACGTGCAGGGTGTGCCTCGCACGGTGATCAACGAAACCGCTTTTCAGGAAGGTGCGGCGCCCGAAGCCATGATCCTTGCCAAGATCAGGGAGACCCTCTAATTGCCTGAACTGCCTGAAGTTCAAACAGTTTTAAACGGCTTGGAAGCAGCACTCGAAGGCAGAACCCTTGAGACCCTGGAGTGCTATTATCCGGGAACGGTGATCAAAGACCCCTCCCTGGACTTCGATCCCCTTCCCGCCAAGCCTATAGCTTTTTTGCGGCGGGGCAAATACATGCTGATCGAGCTGGACAGCGCAGCCACGTTGATCATTCATCTGCGCATGACCGGAAAGCTGGTGGCGGCAGAAATGGACAGGGAACCCTTGCCCCATGAGCGAGCCAGATTTTACCTCGATGCGGGAAAGTTGTTGCATTTTATCGACATCCGCACTTTCGGCAAGATCGTGCTTTGCAAAACGGAAAATATAGCCAATTATTTGCCGGACTTGGGCTTGGAACCGCTGTCAGCTGATTTTACCGCGGCTGCGCTGGCAGAACGCATAAAGAATAAGAAAGCGCCGGTAAAAACCGTTTTACTCGATCAGAGCATCGTCGCCGGCTTGGGCAACATCTATGTGTGCGAGCTGCTTTACCGAGCTGACATCGATCCCTGCGTCAGCGCCAAAGACCTGAAGCCAAAGCAGATCAAAGCCATTGTGCGGGAAACAATTGCCGTGCTAAACGAAGCTATCGCCAGGGGCGGAACCAGCGTTTCCGATTTTCGCCGGATCGATGATAAAACAGGCGAATTTCAGCATTTTCTGCAGGTTTACCAAAAGCCGCAATGCCCCAAGGGACATGAGGTGAGGCGTATCGTTCAGGCAGGGAGATCAACCTTTTACTGTCCGGTTTGCCAGAAATAGGATAGTGGAACGAGGTTATAAGAATAGGCACACGGATTGGACGGATTGAACAGATGGACACGGATATTTTAATTACCCACCGAGGACACCGAACACACCGAATTAACTGAATAATAAACTAATTAGGTAAGAATTTCTCTGTTTTTCTCTGTTTTTCTCTGTGGTTCGAAAAATGAATAGGCACACTGATTTCACGGATTTCACGGATAAACACGGATTTTTTTTAACCACTGAGGACACAGAGGACACAGAGGACACCGAACTATTTCAATAACAAACTAGTTAAGTGAATCAATTCTCTGCTTTTCTCTGCTTTTCTCTGTGTTGAAAAGAAAACCATAACCCCATCTCTGAGTTGTTCCAAACCAAGCAGTTAACGGCGGATCAGCATCCGCCAGTGCACGCATTGCGCTACAAATACGCAGGCATTACGGACAAAGTGCGCAATGACTGCGCAATGCCTGCGCAAATCAAGCAGGGGAGCAGCAAAAAGCACCTGGTAAAAAATTGCGTTTGACCTATGGCAAAAAGCCGGATATACTATCAGCAGGAAGGCGGAAATTTGTGGCTATAAATTGTAAAATACATAAAATAGAATATTAAGGAGACACAAGGCAAAATGAAAGCACTGAAGCTGCGCGAAGGCATTTATTGGGTTGGGGTGATCGACTGGGACTTGAGGAATTTCCATGGTTATCTAACCCAACGCGGCAGCACCTACAATGCCTATCTGATCATCGACGAAAAGATCACTCTGATCGACAACGTAAAAAGCTATCTATATGACGAAATGCTCGCCCGGATAAGCGACATCATCGATCCCGCCAAAATAGACATTCTGGTTCAGAATCACGTGGAGATGGATCACAGTGGCGGAATGCCACAGCTCGTGAAGCTGCTCCCCAATGCCACCATCTACACCAATGCCGCCGCCATCAAGGGTTTGAAGCTGCATTTCAAGCAGGACTGGAATTTTCAGGAGATCAAAACCGGCGACAGCCTAAGCCTGGGCAAACGCACTTTGAGCTTTCTCACCACGCCGATGGTGCACTGGCCCGACAACATGGTTACCTACTGTCCCGAAGAGGAGATTCTGTTCTCGAACGACGCCTTTGGCCAGCATATCGGCTCGTCGGAAAGGCTTGCCAGAGACCTGCCGATCGGGATCGTGCTGGAGGAAGCCAAAAAGTATTACGCCAATATCGTGCTGCCCTATTCCAAACAGGTTCAGAAGGTGCTGGACGCCGCCGCTTCGCTTTCCATCAAAATGATCTGTCCCAGCCACGGCGTGATCTGGACGGAAGAGAATATCCCGCTGATCCTGAAAGCTTACAAGGACTGGGCTTACAGCATTTCGGACACGCATTACGGCTTGGTGATCTATGACACGATGTGGAAATCCACTCAGCTGCTCGCCCATGCCATTCACGAAACCTTTGAAAAGCTGGGCATCCGCTCCAAGCTGCTGAATCTGCAGACCAACCACATTTCGGACATCATGACCGACATCATCGAAGCGAAGATCATTGCGGTCGGTTCGCCCACTCTGAACAGCTCCATCCTGCCCACCGTGGCAGCCTTTATCTATTATCTGAAAGGGCTTTCTCCCAAGGACAGGATCGGACTTGCCTTCGGCAGCTATGGCTGGGGCGGACAAAGCATCCCCATCTTGCAACAGCTTTTGGGGGATCCCAAAGAATGCGGATTTGACATGCTGGAACCGATCAAAGTGCAAGACATTCCCACCCGCGAAGACCTGGCAGAGATAAAAAACAAGCTTGAACAAGAACTAAAAACCAAACTGGAGGAAAAATGATCAGTAACAAACTCGCAGATGCGATTAACGCACAGATAAACCGTGAGCTGTTCTCCGAATACCTGTATATCAGCATGCAAGCCTGGTTCGCCAATCAAAACCTGGATGGCATGGCGAACTGGATGGACGTGCAGGGAAAAGAGGAACGCTTTCATGCCATGAAATTCTTCAATTACCTGGTAGAACGCGGCGGCAAGGTAGTCCTGAAAGCCCTCGACCAGCCGACTGTGGATTTTAGCAGTCCGCTGGAGATCTTCACCGCGGCTCTAAAGCATGAAGAATTCATCAGCAAGAGCATCAATTCCTTGATGGACGTGGCAATATCCGAAAACGACCACGCCTGCAGAAGCTTTTTGCAGTGGTATGTGGATGAACAGGTGGAGGAGGAAGCCAACGCGGACAAGATCGTGCAAAAGCTGAAGATGATCGGGGATAATACCTACGGCATCTATATGCTGGATGCGGAACTTGGCACGCGGGTCTTTACCCCCCCTGTAACGAACCCTTAGGATTATGGACACCGGTGAGAACAGCGTTTCTCACCGGTTTTTTGAACTTAACAAACAGAGTGGCAGGCTAAAGGAAGAGATATGGAACGATTTAATTCGGATCGACTTTATTCCAATATTTTTGTAAATGCCATCGTCGCCATCGGGGTAACGGACATCAGCGGCAAATTCATGATCGTGAATCCCACCTGGTGTGATCTGCTCGGCTATAGCGAAGAGGAAGCCACTTCGCTGTATATCAACGACGTAACCCCCCGCGAAGACTGGGAAACCAGCATCATCAGTTTTGATTACCTTATTGCACAGCGAGGCAGGCAAATCCGCAAACAGCGCCGCTATCAGCGCAAGGACGGCACGATCTTCTGGGCAGATCTGCACGCATCCTCGCTTTTCGACGAACATGAAAATCCCTTGGGAATCCTGGGTGTTTTCGTGGATATTGAAAAACAAATGCTGGCGGAACAGGTGCAGAAAGACCTGTATGAACACCTGGAAAACCTGAACCGCGAACTAAGCCTTGCCAATGCAGACCTGAAACGCCTATCCCGCCACGATCCGCTGACCGGACTCTACAACCGCTGCGTGCTGGAAGATCTGATGGTGCAGGAAACCAGCCGTTCCATGCGTACCAAACGGGGTTTTGCCATCGCCATCGCCGATATTGACAATTTCAAGAAAATCAACGATACTTATGGACACGATTGCGGCGATCTCGTGCTCAAATCGCTGGCGGGTTTGTTTCTGAAAGGGGTGCGCATAACTGATACCGTTGGTCGCTGGGGTGGCGAGGAATTTACCTTCGTCTTTACGGAAACCACCTGCAAAGGCGCCATGACCGTGATCGAACGTATCCGTCAGGCAGTGGAAAGAATGGTGCTGAGCTGCGACGAAAACAAGCTGAAAATCACCATCACCATTGGCTTGAGCTATCACGAAGGGGAAGACACCGCGGCAGACCTGCTGAATGAAGCGGACATTGCGCTTTACCGGGGTAAGAACTCCGGTAAAAACAGGGTGGTGTGCTACCAGGACACCTACGGACGGCAATTGAGCGAAATTCAGCTGTAGCTGTTTCACCACGCCTGAGCCGGAAAAGCGTGTTCTCTGGCTCTTCCGGATAGGCGAAAGTAAACTTTCGGCTTAGAATTTGCTCTGCTGTTTCCGGCTTTCTTCCAGCTTGGCGATGCGGCTTTCCAACTGGGTGGGTTGTTTGGTCAGTCCGGTTTTCAGGTTGGCTGCGTTTACCACATTAGGATCGAAAGGCTGAGCTTCAAATTCCTGCCAGGCTGCCAGCAGTTTCTCCGCTTCGGCATTCCAGAAGGTGATCTCGGCGCAGTTGGGATTGATCCAGCCAACGGTATAGAACAGGCGCAACAGCTCATTCAGAGTGGCTGAACTAGCGGGATTGTTGCTGCGGGTAACCTGTCCCCGGTCTGCCAAAGCGTGCGCATCCACTTCCAGATATCCCGCCGCAGGCAACAGCAGATCAACCGGCGCATTGTCATCTCTGAAATTCATGATCGCAACGCTGAAGCCGGATTCCCTTGCCTTTTGCGGATAGGCTCCAAAGCCCAGACAGAAATCGACTGGCGCACAGGTAGCCAGCTTGGGCTGCATCCCCAAAAATCCCAGATGATTGCGGTAGTCGGTGGTCACCAGAATATTGTTCATTCCCGACGCCATCGGCAAACTCCACAACTGATGTATCTCAGCCTCGCTGATCCGGTTCTGGTTATAGATAAACAGGGTATTCACGCCCAGCCGCAGGTCAGCCAGTTTGTTATAGTGAACGTCGGCAAATTTGCGAAACGGAACCTCCGGATATGCCACCAGGATCAGGCGCTTACCCTTTTTCTGCTGCAAGCGTAAAAGGCTGGCAAGGGTTTGATTGATCTCGCCGTAAACCACAAATTCGCCAAAGCGGTTCAGAATGTCATAGGGCTTGTCCTGGGGTTTCAGATCAAGATAGGGATCGGTGAAGCAGCCAAAATCGGAATCGGCATACAGCGGCAGATCGTAAGCCCTGGCGGCTTTTTGCAGCATCAGCATCTCTTCCAGACTGATGTGGGGACTGATCTCAAAACGCTTGCGGGGTGCATTTTCCAGCTTGGTTTTAATCAGCTCGGCCGCTTCCTGCCAGCTAATATTCTGAAATCCTGCCGGGGTCTTCACTCTGGGCAGCCCCAGCCAGTCCTCGCCGTAAAAGCTCTGCCAGCCGAAACGCCCTTTGAAACAAAGGTTCTTACCGTTGAATCCTGGTTTTTCCTTCGGCGTGGTGACCAAAGTAACGATCCCCGCCTGGGTTTCGGTCTGGATGGCGCAGCCAACTCCGCAGATACCGCAGTTCTGAATGTCGATCTGCTTGGCGTGCGGATTCAGTTTGTAATGGGCAGTGCGCTCCACCAAAGCTCCCACCGGACAAACGTCGATGCACTTTCCGCAGGACATGCAGGTGGTTTGGGTCAGCGAACCTCCGAATTCAGGTCCCACAATGGCGGCAAAACCACGATAGATAAAGCCCAGGACTGCCGCACCCTGAATCTCGGCGCAGGTGCGGATACAACGTCCGCAATTGATGCATTTATTGGCATCCCGCACTATGAAGGGATGGCTGTAATCGATCGGATGACGGTTAATTCCGCCCAGATAGTGCGCTGCGTTCACCTGATAATCGGTGCAGTATTTGCGCAAACTGCAGGTTTCATTGACCTGGCAACCGCATTCCAGACAGCGGTTTGCCTCAGCCAGGGCAGATTCCTCGGAAAAGCCCAGCTCCACCTCGGCAAAGGACTGGACAGCTTCCCGGGTTTCCAGTTCCGGCATTGCCAAACGCCTGGCTTGTTCAAACACGGAATATTCTGCGGGATTGATGTCCTTGATGCTTTTGCCTTTTTTGGAATCGAAGGGTGCCAGATCAGCCGCTATTTTGCCGGTTTCCAGGAATTTGTCGATGGCAATGGCTGCCAGTCTGCCGTCGGCAATGGCTTCAATTGCCGTGGCGGCTCCACGACGGAAATCACCCCCGGCAAAAACATTGTCCAGTCCGCAGAACATGGTGGCTTCATCCACGATGGCTGTTTGCCAGCGCGATAAAGGCAATACCTTGCCGTTTATCTGATTCGCTTCCTCGGCAAATAGCCCAACTTCAGGAACCTGCGAAATCGCCGCGATAATGCTGTCAAAGGGCAGTTCCAGGAATTCACCGGTGGGTTCGGGACGTCTGCGACCGCTGTTATCCGGTTCACCGAGTTTCATTTTCTCAATCTTTACGCTTTTCAGTTTGCCGTTTTCGCCTAAATATTCCACGGGATTTGCCAGATAGTAAAAGGTAACCCCCTCATGCTCGCAAGCCTCTATTTCAAAGGGTTCCGCCGGCATTTCCTCTTTAGTGCGGCGATAGATGAGGCTTACTTCGCAGCCCTTGCGGATGGCAGTGCGGGCACAGTCGATGGCGGTATTTCCGCCGCCCACGATGGCTACTTTTTTGCCCAGCTCAGGGGAATTGCCCAAGGCATGGGCTTTCAGGAAATCCACGCCCAGCAGGCAGCCTTCCAGGTCGCTACCGCTAACCGGCATGGGAACTGCTTTTTGCGCTCCAATCGCCAGATACACGGCATCATAGCTCTTTGCCAATTCGCTGAGGAACAGGTCTTTACCAAGCTGGACATTATATTCTATCTGCATGCCGTTGGTGCACAGCAGTTCTATCTCCGCATCCAGGATCGCCTTCGGCAGCCTGTATTCGGGAATCCCGTAGCGCAACCAGCCTCCAGCCTGGGGTGCGGCTTCAAATACCTTAACCTCATAGCCCTGGTTGGACAGATAATATCCGCAGGTCAGTCCACTGGGACCGGCGCCGATGATGGCGATCTTTTTCCCTTTGGCTGGCAGCTTTTCGGGGGTGTAATTCCACACATCGCCCAAGTCCTCGTCGGCGGCATAGCGCTTCAGTTGACGGATGGCAATGGGGTCTTCCACGATCTGCCGGCGGCATTCCTTTTCGCAGAAAGCCGGGCATACACGCCCGATTGACAAAGGCAAAGGCAGGGTCTCTTTGATCACCTTCACCGCTTCGTGATACTGCCCGTTGGCGATCAGGGACACATAGGTCTGAATATCCACGTGGTCAGGGCAAGCCACTGTGCAGGGAGCCACGCAATCGGCGTAGTGATTGGAGATCAGCAGTTCCAGCGCCATTTTACGGGCATCACGGATCGCTTCGTTGTCGGTTTTTATCTCCATACCAGGGGTGATTGTGGTGCCGCAGGAGGTTACAAAGCCTCTTCTGCCGCTAACTTCCACCGCGCAAACCCAGCAGGAGCCGTAGGGATTAAGCTCTTCGTCGTGGCACAGGGTGGGAATGTCCAGTCCGTTGCGGCGTGCCAGTTCCAGAATAGTGATTCCGGGTTCGGTTTCTATCTTTTTTCCGTTCAAGATTACTTCTATCATTCTAAAGCTCCTACTCTTTGATCACGGCGTCGAATTTACAGGCTTTCTGGCAGGCTCCGCATTTGATGCACCTTTTGGCGTCGATCACATGCGGTTTTTTCACGGTTCCAGAAATGCAGCTAACCGGGCATTTCCTGGCACAGGCAGTGCAGCCGATGCACTTGTCCGGATTGATCCGGTAGGTAAGCAAAGCGGTGCAAACTCCCGCCGGGCAGCGTTTATCCACAATATGCGCCAGATATTCGTCCTTAAAATAGCGCAGGGTGGTCAGCACCGGATTGGGAGCGGTTTGTCCCAGACCACACAGCGAACCCTTGATGATGTTCTCAGAGAGTTCCTGTAGTTCGTCGATGTCTTCCAGCTTGCCTTTGCCTTCCGTGATGCGAGTCAGGATTTCCAGCATGCGTTTGGTTCCCACGCGGCAGAAAGTGCATTTTCCGCAGGATTCGTTCTGGGTAAAATTCAGGAAAAAGCGGGCAACGTCCACCATGCAGGTGCCGCTGTCCATCACTACCATTCCGCCGGAACCCATGATCGCTCCAGTGGCGGTGATGGAGTCGTAATCCACTATGGTGTCCAGCTTTTCAGCCGGAATACAGCCTCCGGAAGGACCGCCCATCTGCACTGCTTTGAAGGGTTTGGCGGTTTTCATACCACCGCCGACCTTGTAGATGATATCTTTGATCGGGATGCCCATGGGAACTTCGATCAGTCCGCTGCCGGCGATCTTTCCCGCCAGGGCAAAGACCTTCGTGCCGGGGGATTTTTCCGTTCCCAAAGCCCGAAACGCCTTGGCACCGTGCACGATGATCCAGGGAACGTTTGCCCAGGTTTCCACGTTGTTGATATTGGTGGGTTTTCCCCACAAGCCTTTTTCTGCAGGGAAGGGGGGACGGATGATCGGCATGCCGCGCTTGCCTTCGATGCTCTGCATCAAAGCGGTTTCCTCACCGCAGACAAAGGCTCCAGCGCCTTCTTTGATATGCAGGTCAAAGCTGAAGGAAGTCCCGAGGATGTTTTTCCCCAGATAGCCTTTGGCTTCAGCGGCTTCGATGGCGATCTTCAGATGTTCGATCGCCATGGGATATTCGGCACGGCAATAGATGTAGCCTTCGTCCGCGCCCATGGCATAGGCTCCGATGATCATGCCTTCGAGCACATTGTGCGGATCGCCTTCCAAAGCGCTGCGATCCATAAAGGCTCCAGGATCGCCCTCATCGGCATTGCAAACCACATATTTCTTCTCTGACACCGCCTGAGCGGCAAAACTCCATTTTAATCCGGTGGAAAATCCGGCTCCGCCGCGTCCTCTGAGTCCGGAGGATTTTATCTCTTCAATAATGCTTTTTCTATCCATCTGCAGGGCTTTTTTCAGTGCCTGATAGCCGCCGCTGGCTTCGTAATCGGACAGGCTTTTGGGGTCTATCACTCCGCAGTTGCGCAGCACGATGCGATGCTGGTTTGCCAGCAGTTCGTTATGCTTTCCGTCCAGCTTTTCCGCCAGAATAACGTTCTGAGCGGGAGCCTTGCCATCCAGGTAGTCCTGCATGATCTGAATGATGGTGTCCGGCGAAGCTTTACCCACATGCATTTTACCCAGTTCCGCACCATTAAATTCCACGATCGGCTCTTCAAAACACATCCCGATGCAGGCGGTTTTCTGCAGCTTCACCGGCAGGGGATTGGCTGCCAGATATTCTTCCAGTTTGCGATACACATCCCTGGCTCCGGCGGCAACGCCACAGCTGGCAAGACCTACTTTTACAGTTACTTCACTCATTTTCCACCTCAAAACCTGAATTTTTCCAGAACTTCGGGGATCTTTTCCGGAACCAATTTGCCAAAGGTCATATCGTCCACCATGATCACGGGCGCCAAACTGCAGCAACCCAGACAGGCAACTTCCATTAACGTGAATAACCGGTCGGAAGTGGTGTTTTCCCCTTCCGGCAGTTTCAGGGCATCCACCAGCGCGTTCTTGATCCCGTCCGCATCGGAAACATGGCAGGCAGTGCCTTTGCAGACACGGATTATGTGCTTGCCCTGGGGTTTTAGCCGAAACATCGAATAAAACGTGGCTACCCCAAATATCTCCGCTGCGGGAACTCCCACCTCACCTGCAATATACTTCATTGTTTCCTGCGAAAGATAGCCCATTGCGTTTTGAGCTTCCTGCAACAGCGGGATCAGAAAACCCTTTCTGTCACGGTACTTAGCCAGAATGGCGTCCAGAGCCTTGAAGTCCTGTTCCATTACACATCCTCATGGTTTTTTCTTGGTGGCGTCCTCATTCACACTGTTTTTTTTGCCACAAGATACATATTTTTTGCCTTGCGGGAAAAGTCAAATGAAATCTCTGAAGTGGGAATTCCCACGTCTCGTGGGAAAGGTATTCCGGCGTCTCGCCGGATTTGTAACAGCCGTTGAGACAACGGCTCCACCTTGCCTGCGGGGACGCAGGCATTCCATTGCCAGGCTGTTAGTTAAGCTTAAGCGCTTTGCAAACTCCCTGGTTTTTGCCATTATCTATGCGGATAAAATAGATGCCTGAGGAGGCACTCATACCCTTATTATCTTTACCGTCCCAAACAAGCCTTGCTTCGCCAGCCGGAAGAGAACTATAGTCCAGCTTGCGAATCAATTGCCCACGCAGGTTATAGATTGCCATACTGGCAGAGCCTTTGGATGGCAGGCTGGTGTGTATATCGCAACTTTCGGCAAAGGGATTTGGGCTTACACTAAGTTTAAGACAGCTAACAGCAGGGACAGCTTCATCCTGCACCTCTACAGTCAGAATCTGCAAATCGAGCGCCATATACATAATATTGCCCCAATCAATATCACTGGATGGGACTCCCGGCCAACCCCAATCGTTATCATCCATGAACATCAGGTAAAGTCTTTTCCAGATGTCAGTTCCACCATTATCAAAAGGTAGCAGGGTATCGGAAGGATAAAACCACATTGGGGTTTTACCGCTCAAAGCAGGAGTGTCAACTGCACTGAGGACAATTGGCTGATGCCAGTGTCTGCCGTTATCGGGGCTTACTGCAAGGTAAACTTCGGGGTCGTTTGCAAAGGGAGCATACTGTGGAAATTCATCTGGATGAAGATTGTAACTACGGGCTTTGTAGCTGTCCTGCCAGATGCAAGCCATTCTGCCGTCATTTCCACCGCCTGTTAAACGTACATAGTTGTAATGAAACATCATCGCATCAAAGTTTTGGGTAGTATCCCAATGACAGTAGGGAAAGTGATAAACCATTTCCGGCAAGGGATTGGGATATATCCATAAGTCTGCATAAAGGTCGCCATCCGCATCCCAAGGCATCCACCATTGATTATCTGAAGAGCTTTGCGCAACCGGGAAAATCTCATGGATACTCATTTCATTGGTCAATGGATCGAAGATAAATTCCTTTACCGTGGTTGCTTCAGAGGTAGGATAAGCATAATCTCCCAAACAAAGCGACCATAACCCAGGGTAATGAAGCTTGCCCTCGGAGTCGATCGTCAGGTTGTTGTGACCGCTATTTACGATGCGGTAATAGATCTCCTCATCGGGGATGGCAACCGGCGGATCCTGATAGTAAAAGGCATAACTGATCAACCAGGGATTCCAGGGATTGTAGGAAGGCACTTTGCTGGAAAAGCTGTAATGCTGCCAGGTTCCAGCTCCATAGTTGTCGCATACAAAAACGTCCAGATCGGGTTCCTGCACAGTGGTATCTGAGCTTTGGTCGTAGGCATAATGGTAGCCGGCATAATAGATCTTGCCATCGTTGCCCACCGCGAAAGAGCCAAAAAACCTGCGTTCGATATCTCCGCCATCATTCTGCCAGGCATCCAGTTGGGGTATCGAGGTGTAGCTCCAAACCAGATTCTGCGTTTCCTGCAGGGCAGCTGCGTTGTAATCCGCATAGGCGATCATAACATTTGTTCCCGGACTTCCTGCTGCCGTTTCGCTGCAGTTACGGGCTAAAATATAAACCCTTCGCATTCCGGGATTGGGCGAAGGACCTGTCTTCAGGCTGGGCCAGATAAATTCGTCATTTTCGTGGCCAGGGGGTAACAGAGGCGGATCAAACACCACAAGCGATTGCTATAGATGCCGGGAAACTGGATGGGATCAGCCTCATGGACGAAAACGACCTCCAGTCCGCTATCGGTATCGTGGGTTTCGTGCCAGGCATAGAGGGTTCGGTTCAGAGTATTGTCGAAGGAAACTGAGGGAAAACCCATAGTTACGCTTTCATCCTGCCAGGGAACCACAACCGGCTGAAGCTGACCAGCACCGTCAAAATAGGCAAAATAAACCTTACGCGGATTGCCGGCATTGCCAAGCTTGGCATGGAATACAAACATGCCTCCTCCACCCTGGATAAGGGAAAACTGAACCATTGGCAGATCATGATAACCGCCCGGCATATAGTCATACCAGGATTGCATTACCTGAGTGGGTGGGATTCCGATGTTATACTCAGGCACCTGAGCAAACAGCAATCCCCATAATCCCAGAAAAAAGCCTGATAACAAAACAAAGTAGCGCATCATTCCTCCTTGCTATAAGAGGTCATTCTTACTTAATTCATCTAAAATGCAGGCTTTTGCAAAGTGAGGGAAATGTCAAGGAAAAATTCGGTAAGTTCAGGATTTACCTTGACACACAACCGGCATGTTGATAATTTGTCCACATACTGGAGGTGAGATGACTGAGTTACTTACCCGGGTTGAATACCAGCCCTTCGATTACCAGCAGCTTTCAGGGCTGCTGAAAGGCTTCAGGTATCCCCGTAACAAGATTACAAAGCTCCTGGATGCCGGGGAGATTATCCAACTGAAGAGAGGCTTGTATATACTATCCGAGCTATATGGAAAGTCCCTGGTGCCTGAAGTGGCAGCCAATTTGCTATATGGGCCATCATATCTTTCTCTGGAATATGTCCTTGCCTATTATGGCTTGATTCCGGAAAGGGTAGTGAACTATACTTCGGTATCCAGTGGACGCAAAAAGGAATACCATACCCCGATCGGGTGTTTCAGCTATCAGCAGCTGAAGCCGGAGTATTTTGCCTTGGGCTATCATGTAGTAAGCTGGAACAACTCATCTGTTCTGATGGCCAGTTCCGAAAAGGCTTTATGCGACAAGCTTTATTTATCTGATCCCCTCCAAGGCAGAGACGCAGTAGAGAACTATTTGTTTTCTGACCTTAGGATCGACCCTCTTGCCTTTAACGACCTGGATACAATGGCTTTGCGACAATATGCAGCAGTAGCCAGAAATAGGAATCTAAACCTGTTACTTGAAAGGGTGGACAGCAATGGGCACTAACCCCCTCTTATCTTTATTAATGCATAATTCAAAGCTGAATCCCGAAGAACTTAAGCTTCATTTGCGCGATCTGATTCAAAAGATCTGTCTGCTGGGTTTGTGGAGGGCTGGTTTCTTTGAGTATGCTTCCTTTTATGGCGGAACAGCCCTCAGGATGCTCTATGGCTTGGACAGATTTTCCGAGGATCTGGATTTTTCTCTGCTATATGGAAAGCCGAAGCCAGCGCCGGAAACCTATCTGGGCTATGTGCAAAGAGAACTGGAAGCCTGGAACATTTTAGCAGAGGTGGCAGAATATCCCAAACAGGATAGCAGTATCGAATCTGCCTTTGTAAAAGCCAATACCTATCAGGCTTTGCTAAACCTGAAGGTTAACAGCAGCGATCTTGGCAGGCTCCACAGGGATGAGGTCTGCAGGGTAAAATTCGAGATAGATACTTCTCCGCCCTGTTCTTTTGAGGATGAGTTTCGCTATGTTCTTGAGCCTATTCCATTTGCCGTGCGCAGTATGAGCCTGCCCGATCTCTTTGCGGGTAAAATGCATGCTCTGCTGGCTCGAAAGTGGCAGAATAGAGTGAAGGGGCGGGATTGGTTCGACTTTATCTGGTTTACTCGCAATAACATCCCTCTTAACCTGAAACATCTGGAGGCTCGCTTGGTCCAAAGCGGGCATTGGAAAGAATCCGGAAACCTGGCTATTCCGGATTTCAAACTCATGCTGGCAGAGAGGATAAGCAGCGTTGATTTTGCTAAAGCCAAAGCAGATGTGTTGCCCTTCATTTCACGAGCAGACCT
>Ga0172371_10007275_pt1 | contig 15828 bp, 14 predicted proteins | sample Lak12m_FD_114543 | JGI IMG/M metagenome (GOLD analysis project Ga0172371, IMG submission 114543) | Freshwater microbial communities from Kabuno Bay, South-Kivu, Congo - kab_022012_12m | ecosystem: Environmental > Aquatic > Freshwater > Lake | place: Democratic Republic of the Congo: South-Kivu... | reverse complement strand
TGGTTCTTCTTGAACATGGCTTGTCCTCTCGGGTGGTTCCCTCGCATTATATTAAAGTTTCCGCTTTTTGAGGAGAGGCCAATTCGGAGGCACTTTGTCCAGTCGTTTTTGCAGTGGAGTCAATAACGCAAACGGCGCGCTTTGGTTCCCGACAGCGGGCTCCTTGCCACCGGAACTCACTGGTTCCCAATTATTTACGCAATTGGGCTGTCCGGCATTCGTCCCATTGCAGTACGATGGACGACTGATAGGTTTCATGGCTCTCGGCGCACGCCGTTCCGGTGAGCCATATACCCGTGAAGACCTCGACTTCCTTTCAACCGTGGGCGGACAATCCTCGCTGGCGCTGGAAAATGCCCGCCTCTTTGCCAACCAGCGTCGCACCCTCGACCAAACACTGGAAATGAAAAGGTTGATGGATGATATTTTCGCCTCCATCGCTACCGGGGTAATCACCACCGATGCGGAGGGCAAGATCACCCTTTTCAATCAGGCGGCAGCCAGCATCCTTGGGCTGTCACATCACGCCGCCATGGGTAAATCAATATCCGATGCCTTGCCATTTTTGGGATATGAATTGGAAAGGGTGACAAGCGACGCCCTCGAACGTGGGGCAGTTACGCTGAACAAGGATGTGACCTCCACGGTTCAATCCCGGGGCGACCTTCACCTGCGTCTCTCCTGCTCCCCTCTGCGGGATGCCTATCGGGGGACGAAAGGTGCAACCATCGTCATCGAAGATATGACCGAGCAGCGCAAGCTTGAAGCTGAACAAGAACGCATCCGCCAGACCTTCGGCAGGGTCGTGACGCCGCGCGTGCGCGACCGTTTACTCTCCGATACCGGACAGTTGCGCCTGAATGGGATACGGCAGGAGGTTACAATCCTGTTCGCGGATCTGCATGATTTCACCCCTTTCAGTGAAGTCACCCGGCCGGAAGAACTCTTCCGGGTGTTGAATTCCTATCTCTCGCTAGCCGCCCAGGCTATTTTGGAGGAGGAGGGAACACTGGATAAATTCATGGGGGATGCCGTAATGGCGTTATGGAATACTCCAGATCCGCAGCTCGATCACACCCTGCGTGCTATGCGGGCGGCGCTATCCATCCTGGAACGTACGAGGCAGGCGAATCAGCGTTCAACAGAGGATGGTCATCGCCTCCAGTTCCGCATCGGTGTAACCACCGGCGAGGCGATAGTGGGAAATGTCGGTACGCGGGAACTGTTCAACTATACAGCCATCGGTGATACGGTCAACCTGGCGCAGCGGCTGGAGATCAACGCACAGCCTGGCCAGATATTAATTGACCAGGCCACTTACTATGTCGTTGCAGACAAGGTGCTGGCGTATCCACTCGAGCCGGTGCAGGTCAAGGGGCGCAGCCTGCCGACGGCCATCTATGAGTTGAAGGGGTTAAAACAGGTGGAATGATAAATCCGAATATTCTGCCGGGCAGAGTATAATTTTAACATGGATACCAAATCGAAACTTACCGAGACACTAAAAGAAGCGATGCGCGCCGGGGACGAAGTAAAAAAACGCACCGTGCGCATGGCATTGGCGGCTATAAAGCAGGCAGAGATTGACCGCCAGGTCACACTCGATGAACCGGCTGTAATGGCCATCCTTCAGAAGGAGATAAAAACTCGCAGAGAATCGCGTGAAGAGGCCAGACGGGCCAATCGTCCTGATCTGATTGCAGATGCTGAAGCAGAGATCGATGTCGTGAATACCTTCCTGCCGCAGGCGCTCAGTGCTGACGAGCTGAAGTTACTGGCTGAGTCGGTCATTGTTGAAGCCGGTGCGACCTCGCCCGCCGAGATGGGCAAGGTGATGAAGATGCTTATGCCGCGCCTGGAAGGGCGCGCCACCGGTGACCAGGCCAGCCAGATCGTCCGCCAGTTGCTAAAAAAGCCGGAAGATTAAGGTTGAACCGGCGGATATCAGGCAATGCGTCGTTGACGCTGACCGTCTGGCATGTTAGAATGCTTGTCGCTCTGGGCGTGTAGCTCAATGGTAGAGCAGTGGCCTTTTAAGCCATTGGTTGAGAGTTCGAGCCTCTCCACGCTCATGGAAATCCCGCTTAGACACAAACACAGTTGCCAGGCGGGGTTTTCTTTTAGGAGGAGGATGGCAACCCGCCAACATTGTATTCTCTCTCTCCCGGCCAAGCAACCGGCATTTCCACGTGAGGTTTGATATTATCCAAGTTCCATAATTCATTTCTCTGGTTCTGACTATGCCATCCGATACACAGGTAATCTATTCGATGATGCGCGTTGGGCGCATCCATCCCCCGAACAAGCAAGTGCTACGGGATATTTCCCTTGGTTTCTACTACGGCGCAAAGATCGGCGTGCTCGGTCTTAACGGCGCGGGAAAGTCCACTCTGCTGCACATCATGGCAGGCGTGGATAAAGACTACATAGGGGAGATCGCCATCAGCAAGGGATATAGTGTCGGTCTGCTCGAACAGGAGCCAAGGCTCGATGAAACGAAAACGGTGCTCGCGGTGGTGCGCGATGCGGTCCAACCGATCGTGGACATGCTCAAACGCTTCGACGAGGTGAACGCCAGGTTTGCCGAACCGGAGGCGGACTTCGACGCGCTCATCGCCGAGCAGACCAAACTCCAGGACCAACTGGACAAGGCCGACGCGTGGAATCTCGATTCGCGCCTGGGCCTGGCAATGGACGCGCTGCGTTGTCCGCCCGGTGATACCCCGATCAAGGTGCTCTCCGGTGGCGAGAGGCGCCGCGTCGCGTTGACCCGTTTGCTGCTCACCGAACCGGATATCCTTTTACTCGACGAACCTACCAACCACCTCGACGCCGAGTCCGTGGCATGGCTGGAGCATCACCTGCGCGACTACAAAGGGACCGTGATCGCCGTCACGCACGACCGTTACTTCCTCGACAATGTCGCCGGTTGGATCCTCGAACTCGACCGAGGCTATGGCATCCCGTGGAAGGGAAATTATTCATCCTGGCTGGAGCAGAAGAAGGAAGTGCTGCGCCAGGAAGAGAAGGTTGAATCGAAGCGGCAAAAGACCCTCGAGCGCGAGCTGGAGTGGGTGCGCATGTCCCCGAAGGCGCGGCAGGCAAAAGGTCAGGCACGCCTGACGGCGTATGAGAAATTGCTCTCACAGGAGGTCGAAAAAGTTCGCGGCGAACAGGAAATCTATATCCCACCCGGTCCGCGGCTGGGAGATATTGTCTTTGAGTTCGATAATGTCACTAAAGGATTCAGCGATCGTCTCCTGCTGGAAAATTTCTCAGCAAAGATTCCTCCAGGCGCCATCCTCGGTGTGATCGGACCGAACGGTGCAGGCAAGACCACGCTGCTGCGCATGATCACCGGTCATGAGAAGCCGGATGGCGGTTCGATCCGCGTGGGCGAGACGGTGAAACTGGCGTACGCCGACCAGATGCGTCCGCTCGATGGTGAGAAGACGGTGTGGGAGGAGATCAGCGGAGGCGAGGATGAATTGTTGCTCGGGGCTCGAAAGATGAATTCACGAGCCTACTGCGCCTCGTTCAACTTCACGGGGTCCGACCAGCAGAAGAAGGTAGGTATTCTATCGGGCGGGGAGCGGAATCGCGTTCATCTTGCCAAGACACTCAAGGAAGGTGCCAACGTACTCCTGCTCGACGAGCCGACCAACGACCTGGACGTGAACACGCTGCGCGCGCTGGAGGAGGCGCTGGAGCAATTCGCCGGGACCGCGCTGGTGGTGAGCCATGACCGCTGGTTCCTCGACCGCATCTGCACCCATATCCTTGCCTTCGAGGGCGACAGCCAGGCGCGGCTGTTCCTGGGCAACTGGTCCGATTACGAGGCGCATATGCGCGAGCGGTTTGGCAAGGATCTTATGCCGCACCGGGTGAAGTATAGGATGCTGAAAAGATAGAGAGTGGAGAGCAGAGAGTAGTAAAAAGAGGCAGTCGAGGCGACTGTCTCTTTTTTGTCCTTCCGCCCCTATGACATCCGATCAAGCACACTACGGGGTCAAAGATTCCGCCATTTTCAGCAGTTCCACCAGCGGTAACATATCCGACGGCATATTCGTCTGGAGCATGAACGTATAACCGGCCTCCGCCCAGATGAGTTGATTCCATCGTTCATAATCCCACTGTCCATCCGGGTTTTGAAAGGGAATAATCGGGATCTGTTCCAGCCAGACCCCGGGCTGCCCGCGCACGTTCACCTCCACGATGGGAAGATTACCCACGCCCATTTCCCAGGGTTGTGCGTTCTCGCTGACATGGCTCTGGGTAATAGCAATGATGCCGGCCATCTGCAAGCCATCGTGCAAAGGCGGATCCAGTTCGATGCGGAAGGAGGTGTCGGCCGTTGTCGAACTGTCGGTAAATAGCACATCGCGCGAAGACAACTGGTAGCCGGCCGGAACGTACTCCGGCCCATAGACCGGGAAACCGGCCTTCGCGCTGGCCTGTGCTACCGTCAGCAGACCGAGAACCACCGGCTCAGGGCAGTCCGTGCATTTCCAATCTGGGTCAATGGTCGGCGTCGGCGTGCCGCTTTGGAGGGTGGCAACGTATTCCTCCGCATAGGATGGCTTATCGGTAATAACGAAGTTCCCGATTTGGTGGATAATTCCCCTTGCCCAGGCACGTCCCTGAGGAGTGACGGCAATGACGGAAATAGTAACCAGCACAACAAGAAATGCAGTAATTCCAAAACGGCGGAGGTTGACAGCCCGCTGGGTCCACGGTGCATTGGACAGGCGCCGGCCCAGCCGTTTGCTGGAAGTGGGCTTTAGGTTTTCGAGCAGTTCTTCGATCTGCTCTTCATCCGGGGTGCGTTTCATAGCATTTCTCCTAATCGGCTGGCAATGGTTCGGGGTCGGCTTCCGTCCATTTTTCGCGGAGCCTTGAAAGCGTGCGGTGGATGGTCACGGAGACGTTGTTCTCGGTCATGCCCAGATGCGAGGCGATATCGTTCACCCGCCATCCGAGCATGTAGCGCAGGACCAAAATTTCGCGCTGGCCCTCAGGCAGGTCCGTGAGCAGGGAGAACAGGAACCTGCGTTGCTCTTCGGAGACGGCAGCCTGTTCCGGCGATGGATTGGCCGGTAGCTCGTCGGACCGGTTACAGGTCGCCTGGACCGTGCGCCGGTATTCATCAATCACCAGCCGTTTGGCGATCCGGATCAGCCAACCGGTTGCCCCATCCATATCTCCCTCGAACCGGTGACGTGCTTTCCAGGCGCGCAGGAAAGTGTCGGCGGTCAGGTCCTCCGCCAGATCCTGCGGACCGCCGGTCAGTCCGAAGATATACCGGAAAACTGGCAGGCGGTTGCGCTCGTATAGTTCCCTGAAACCGGTCGCGGTGGCGATGGGGGATTGAGAGTGACGATGAAATAGCTTCATGGAGTCTCCGATAATGCGGACATTTCACTATGAGAACGCACAACGAGGAGAAATCTTACAGCAAGTATATTCCGGGAATGGAAAAAATCATTTTTCGCCAATGCTTTAATACCATAGCAAATTCGGATTCGAGAAGAAAGGATCATCTTCATGTAAATAATCCTTGCTGCCATCGCCACCCTATCCGGCCTGTTCTTAGCCTCCGTGGACTCGCGTCCCACCTGGGATGATACGGGGATCGAAGTTGCTGTCATCCTGCTCACCAGCGGCGTCCTCGCTCCCCGGTTTCAAGCATCCATGGCTGCTGGCGTTGCTCGTCGGCGGTTTCCGCTTAAGGGTATCTTCGTCTCGCATAACTTCAGCTCTTCATTGCCATGGCCATCGCCTTCGTCGGAGCCTACGGCGGCTGGGCGGCGCGCATGGGCGTCCACAAGCTGGGCTGATCCCATCCCATTCATCTCCGTTAATCATGCCCGTGGGGTAGCTTTGGTTATAAACGCCAAACGTCCCGGCATGGAAATGTCGGGACGTTTGGTCAAGGAGGAGGAGAAGATGAGAATGCTGGGTACTACAGCTTCTCGCCGCAGTAGGGGCAGTTCTTCCAATCATCTTGGATAGGTTGGCCGCACTTGCCGCAGGTGCGCGACATGACCGGTGCCGCAGCCGTGGCGGAAGCCGGCGCGACAGGGGCTGTCAAGACAGGGCTGCCTTGTTTCTTACCGAGATGAAACGCACCGTAGAACAACAGGCCGAGCAGCGCCAGTGGGATCAGCCAGCCGGAGAAGGCGGCGACCATGCGCAGCGGGGAAAAGAACCGCACGCCCATTCCGAACCGAGGCACGCCTCCATCCATCATCGGGCCGTTCCAGATGCGCCCGCCGGGAAATTCCCGGACAACGAAGCTTCTACTGACCACCACATTGCGGATGACGAAACCCAAGCCGATCATTCCAGCCAGGACAACCAGTACGACGAGGACCCCGAAGATCCATTTCCATACCTTTTTCATTTTTACTCCTTTCACTATCAACAAGTAGTATAAATCCCATATGTAAAGAATCCGTTAAAACATTGCATGTTTATTGTGTAGGATTTTTAGGCCATTGGAAACCGCAGTGATCAATCTCTTTGGAACATGGATTTCGGGGAAAAACACGGATTTCATAAAGTATTACCGTTTGAAGCCAAGAAGTCCGTGCCATCTATATATATATAAAATCACGGCGCATCCCCGAGAACCCCATTTCTCTATGTCCATGATCTTTCGAACGATTCACCCGGTTCGATGAAAGCATAGGGTAAAATTGCGCCAATGTCCAGATTACGCTCTCCCTTTGTATGGTTCATCATTCTCCTTCTCTTCATTGCCGTTTTCACTTTCTTCGGGCCTAAGGAGAAGTCACTGGGCGAAAATGTGCGCATCGTTTACCTGCACGGTGCGTGGGTGCTGACCGCGCAGGTCATTATCGTAGCCGCGGCAGTGATTGGGTTGGCCGGTCTGCTTACTCGGCGCGAGTCCGCCCACCGCTGGTCGCAGGCTCTTGGCCGCGTCGGCATCGTTTTCTGGGTCACCTACCTGCCACTCTCGCTTTGGGCAATGCAAGCTAACTGGAACGGGTTGTTCTTCTCCGAGCCGCGCTTCCGCGTCACGGTCATATTTGCCATCGCGGGTGTCCTGTTGCAGATCGGGTTGGCGCTCATCGGCCGCCTGCCGTGGACATCGTTGGCGAACATGGTCTACGCCATCTCGCTGAATTTCGTCCTGGTGCGAACCGGGAATGTCCTTCATCCGCCGCCTTCTCCGATCTTCAGTTCGGGGAATCTAAAAATCGAGGTTTACTACGTTGTCCTGATCCTGCTGACCCTCCTTGCTGCCTGGCAATTGACGCGGTGGTGGATGAGGAAATAGAATACGATGAATCGTACCCTCCCAGCCTTCACAGCCATCCGTGTGGTACTGAATACTGCCCACCGGATGGTCTATCCTTTCCTGGCGATGTTCGCCCGTGGCTTGGGCGTGGATCTGACGAGCATGTCCCTCGCGCTGACAGCCCGCAGCCTGGTGGGGACTATAGGACCGTTCACCGCATCGGTGGCCGATAGCCGTGGGTGCAAGTTTGGCATGTCCCTCGGCCTTGGCATGTTCACCTTCGGCACGGCGCTGGTCGTTTTCTGGCCGACATTTTTGGGGTTGGCCGCGGCCATTTGCCTTTCAACGCTCGGCAAATACATCTTCGACCCGGCGTTGCAGGCTTACCTTAGCGACCGCATTAAATATGAGCAGCGCGGGCAGGCCATCGCCGTGACCGAGTTCGGCTGGTCGCTGGCTTTCGTGCTTGGCGTGCCGCTGATGGGTTTCCTCATTGCCCGCCTTGGCTGGCTGGCCCCCTTCCCGCTGCTGGCGCTACTTGGCGCGTTGATATTCATGGGTATCCTGCTCATGTTACCCAGGGATGAGAAGCCGCGCGGGGATGGCAAGTCGCTGTGGGTAAACTTTCGGTTAGTGTTGATCAATGCGCCCGCCCTCGCTGGACTCGCAGTAGGTCTCTTCGCAAGTACCGCCAACGAGGTGGTCAATCTCATTTTCGGAGTCTGGCTGGAGGATTCCTTCGGCTTGAAGATCGCCGCACTGGGTGCGGCCTCGGCGATCATTGGTCTATCGGAATTATGTGGCGAGAGCCTGGTGGCCGCGTTCGTTGATAAACTTGGCAAGCCGCGCGCGGTTGCCATCGGCCTGGTTGGAAACAGCCTGGCCGCCATGGTTTTACCCATCGTTGGGCATAGCATCCCCGGCGCCCTTACCGGCTTGTTCTTCTTCTATATATCCTTTGAATTCACAATGGTGAGCAGTATTCCACTGATGACCGAGCTGGTCCCCGCGGCGCGCGCCACATTTATGTCCTTCAATGTGGCCGCGTTCTCGCTCGGCCGCGCCCTGGGCGATCTGATCGCCCCGCGCCTCTACCTGGCTGACTTCTGGGTTGTGGTCGCTGGCGCGCTTGTGTTCAACCTGCTGGCGCTGACTGCGCTTAGGTATATTCCAAAACATGTGGTTGATAATATGACAGCGGAGGGAGAAAGGGATACATAATGATTCATTGTCTAAACACGAAAGACATGGATACTGCGAATACCACGAATTTTTCATCCTATTCGTTCTATTTGTAGTATTCGAGACAAATATAATCGTTATAAATCAATTCTCTCTCTGGATGCCCACCGCTTTCGATAGTAAAATTTCATCATCAAGATGAAACTGGCTGAAAGGTTGCAGGCAGCGCGACTGCAGAAAAATTACCGAGGACCTGCAGTTCGTTTTGACGCTCTGGGTGCGATTATTACCCAATAATTATAAGATGTTCGCGGGGGATTAATAGGTGTGATAGAATGATTCAAGTGGTTCACTCCTTTACATCGAAGGAGAAGAAGACATGAATTATTCTCCACGTTCATGGAGCCAGGCGATTCTGGTCATTGGGGTGATTCTGACAGCCTGCGATGGCGCAGAATCCCAAGCAACTGTTAATGAGACATCCAGCACAATAGTCCAGGCACCAACCGCTGAAACAGCCAGCGTTGAACCCGCTGCGACGCTCGAGCCAGTTCTGTCCCTCGCGCCAACAAATCTGGCGGCTTCTGTTCTCCTTTTCGATGATTTCAATGATCCCGATAGCGGCTGGTCGGTTTTCGGCGACAAGCAGACCGCTGAGGTCGGTTATAGCGAGGATGCCTTCCGCATCGCTCTCTATGGAGGCGGAGGATTCCAGGCATCATGGTCACCAGATGAGTATGATGATTGTACTGTTGAAACCCAGTTCAGCGTTCCACAGGGAAGTGAGGCAGGCGCCGGCCTGACATTACGAACCACCCCCGGAAACTGGTACCTGCTAATGGTTTATCCGGATATACAGGAATACAGTCTCTCGAAGGTTGTATCCGACAGCTATCACTCAATCGTTGACCATGCATATTCTGCTGCGATCCAGCCTGAACTGGAAGGGGGGTTGCTCCGCCTGCGTTTGAAGGCCAACGTTTACCAAGATACCCTTGAAATGTTGGTGAGCAGCCCTCAGGGAGACTATTCCTTGATCGGTACAACCCATGATGCAGATCTCAAGCGGGGCCATCTGGGTCCGGCGGCGGAGCCTCCCGCGAGTTTCTTCCAAGCCCCGATTGAGGTGCTTTTCGATTGGATCCGGGTATCCCGGTATGAGCCACAGGCCACAGCTAAGCTCACACAGACTCCCGGTACTTCTAAGATCACATGGTCTCAGTCGAACCAGGATGGTTTTGGGGATCCACAGAATATCAGCGTTTTCAGCCTCGGGTCTTTCAAAGGTGTTCTGTATGCGGGAACAAGAAACGAGGCGGCGGGCGCCGAAATATGGCGGTTGAAAAACGGGGATTGTGAACAGGTGATGAAAGGTGGTTTTGGGAGCGCTCCCAATCGTGCCATTGATCACTTGGCTGAATACAAAGGATACTTGTATGCAAGCACCTGGAACCAGTATTCCGACACATCAAGCTATGGTGCGGAAATATGGCGGTCAAAGGATGGCGAAAATTGGAGCCAGGTGGTGAGTGGAGGTTTTGGTAATCCAAACAACGCAGAAATCATACTTGAGGAGTTTATGGGAAAGTTATTTGCCGGAACATGGAGCCTCGATCCATCGATACATCCGGCTGAGATCTGGTTTTCAGCGACGGGAGATGAAGGGGATTGGGCACAAGTCGTGGACGCCAGCTTTGATTTGGCGAACAACTACGGTGTGGTAACCCTTGGGACATATCAAGATAATCTCTACATTGGAACCGCTCAATTGGGCGAGTCCGGTACACTGGCCTGGCGTACCCGCGATGGAATACATCTGGAACCGGTGGATAAAGATTGCTTTGGTGACCCAAAGAACCATTCATTAACCGCTTTTGCTGAGTTTGGAGGGTATTTGTACGCATCCGTGGGTACATCCTGGGACGCCCCCCGCATCCAGCTCTGGAGATGCCAGCAATGTGATGGCGACGATTGGGAACTTGTGAAATCCGGTGGCTACCACTATGATACCACCTGGAGAAAAGGGGGGTTAGAAGTTGTTCTGGATAGGCTATACTATGTCATTGGAAACCAAGAGCTTGGAATGGAAGTCTGGCGCACGATAGATGGATTAAACTGGGAAGAAGTTGCCTGCGGCGGATTCGACGATGCCGGTAATATCTATACTTATTTCGACAATGCCATGCTGGCATTTAGCAACAGGCTTTATATAGGGACCGACAACCGTACAACAGGCGGAGAAATATGGGAAGGAACCCTCCATTAAAAGACATGGAAGAGATAACACTCTCTGCATAAAAATGTGATGTTCGCCCAGTTAACAGGAACCTGCCCACAATGCTCCTCCACTCCTCCACCCAACTTCTCACCTTGACTGGTGGCCCGCAGCGTGGGCTTGATCTCGGCACCCTCGGCATCCTCGAAAATGGCGCGGCGCTGATCCGCGACGAGAAGATCATCGCCGTCGGCTCAACTGCAGAGCTGCGCGCCAGCTACCCGGATGAACCGGGACTGGATGCCTCCGGTTGCGTGGTTATGCCTGGCTTTGTGGACCCGCACACGCACCTCATCTGGGGCGGCGACCGCGCGGATGAGTTCGCGATGAAAATGGCCGGTGCAAAATATCTCGATATCCTGGCTGCCGGCGGTGGGATCATTTCCACCGTCCGGGCCACGCGCACCGCCTCCATCGAGGCGCTCATCGCCCAGACGCGCTCGCGCCTGCTGCGCATGTTCGCCTGCGGCACGACCACAGCTGAAGCCAAAACCGGTTATGGCCTGCAAACCGCCACCGAACTACGCCTGCTCAAAGCCCTTCTGCGCCTCGACGACGAGGGCCCACTCGACCTGGCCATCACCTTCCTCGGCGCGCACGCCATTGCTCCCGAATACAAAGACGATCCACAGGGTTACACCGATCTGGTTTGCGAGACGATGCTCCCCATCCTTTGCCAGTGGTGGCAAACCCACGCCCCGCGCCTGCCGCTGCCCTTCGTGGATGTTTTCTGCGAGAACAAGGCTTTCGACCTGGCCCAATCGCGCCGGATACTGGAAAGAGCACGTGACCTGGGCTTCCCGCTCAAGATCCATGCAGACGAGTTCGACAACCTCGGCGGTGCTTCGCTGGCGGTGGAACTGGGCGCGACCTCGGCTGATCACCTGGTCAAGACCTCTGATGCCGACATCGCCGCGCTGGGCAGGAGCGAGACCGCCGCCGTAGCCCTGCCTTGTACGCCCTTTGGGCTTGCGGAAAACGAGTACACGCCGGCGCAAAAGATAATCGAGGCGGGCGGTATCCTGGCTCTTGCCACCGATTGTAACCCTGGCACGGCCTGGTGCGAATCCATGCAGTTTGTCCTTGCCCTGGCCTGCCGCTACCTGGGATTGACCCCGGCGCAGGCCATCGCCGCCTCCACGATCAACGCCGCCCACGCCATCCGCCGCGCCGACCGTATCGGCTCCATCGAGCCAGGAAAGCAGGCTGATTTACTGGTGCTTTCCGTGCCGGATCATCGGCACCTCGGGTATCGCTTCGGCACAAACCTGGTCAAGCAGGTGATCAAGCGTGGGAGGGTTTACTCGGTGGATGTTGGATATTACCGGACGGCTTGAGTAGGAGATGTTCCAGTTATTAAGGAGGCTGCTCCCATGTCAATCAATTTGGCAAGCATAAACGCCAGTCCAATTTTCTGGCTTATATTGCTTGTGATTGGCGTAATCCTCATATTTGTGGTTGTTCGCTTTTTCTTCAAGCATATCCTGAAATTCCTGTTCCAGGGATGTGCCGTCATCCTGGCGATTGCCGCTTTACTGTTCCTTTTACACTATTTAAAGGTATTTTGATTGCACTAACAAATGTAAAATAGCCAGCGCTTCGATTTTGCCTCCCATGCCATTTTCCCCACCAGGACCGACGCACGAGGGGCAACCGTCCTCGCAGGGGCATTCGCCAACCAATTCCAGCGCCCGAGCCAGAAGGTCAGTGTGCATCTCGAATAGTTTCTGGCTGAAGCCGATCCCCGCCGGAACGAGGTCGAAAAGGACGATGGACGGTTGATCGAAGACCGCAGAGCCAGTCGGCTCGACAAGCATACCAAGATCGTCGGGGTCACACATCAGGAAGAGCGGAGCCAGGTTGGCAAGGGCATAAGCCAGCCCAGCCAACCCGCTCCTCATGCGGACATTAGCCTCGACTTTCTGGTGGCACTCAATGCAAAGCGTGGTCAGGTTGCCTGGTTGGTTGGCGTTTTTACGGATTTCATCTAGCGAGGCCGCTCCGCGATTATGCAGGAACAATCGGAACGGGACAATATGATGGACAGCGTGCTGCCTGCCCTCCGTCTCGCCGCGGCCACACACCTGGCAACGGAACCCGTCACGGAAGCGCACCGCCTCACGGATGTGGGTCCAACCCGGGCCGTAATCGTTGGGTGCGTTCGTCCACAGGCCATTGGCGCTCAGTTGATGAATAAGCTCTTCGGAAATGGATAGCCAGTAACCAGTGGTTTGCAGGTCGGTGGGGGGCAGGTCGACCGGCTCCTCGCCAAGGTTTTCACGGCTGTACCAGCGGAGTTTGCGGAAGCCGGTCACCTGCGTGGTAACTTGTACTTCACCCCAGGCTTTCGTGTGGGTTACGAGTGTTTCCTGCTGGCTGACCGAAAGCACCTGGATGGACGTTTGTTTAAGCGGCTCAGTAAAGTAGTCGCCCTCGAACAGGCGCAAGTGGGCAACCTTCTTATCCCGGTCGAGATCCTCCACATAGTACTGCTGTGCCTCGTGCAAGTAGACCGCCCCTGGGTGGGCCATCCAGAAGGCACTTTCTCCATCCACGATGCCAACGACACGGGAGCCATCTTCCCCCGTAACCTGTAATAAAAAATTTTCGGGCGATGCAGAGCGCAGGGAGATGTTGGCTGCGGGGTACGAGTCGGCCATCCAGTAGTATTTTTCCTTCGAGAAGTGAGCTTCGCGGTTCGCGACGAGAAATTCGAGATACTCATCCACAGGATGGCCACCAAAGTGCTCGCCTTGCTGGAATGGCAACTCGAACATGGCGCAACGCAGGTGGTTGAGCAGGATGAGCAAGTGGTCTGGGTTGATCAACGCCTGCTCTGGCGAACGCCCGAAGAGGTAATCGGGGTGATGGGCGAGGAACTGGTCGAGCGGATTGGCCGATGCAACCAGCACTGCCAGGGCTGGCTTGTCGCCGCGCCCCGCACGACCTGCCTGTTGCCAGGTGGAGGCGATTGTCCCCGGGTAGCCGATCAGCAATGCCGCGCCCAACCCACCGATATCAATGCCAAGCTCGAGGGCGTTGGTGGCAACAACGAAGCGCACCGTGCCATCGCGTAATCCCTTTTCGATCCCGCGCCGCTGTGAAGGGAGGTAACCGCTTCGATACCCTCGGATGGTCAAAGAGTCGAGAGTGGGGAGCCGAGGGTGGTCAATGCCATGACCATTCCCTGCTTTCAGCTTTCCACTCTCTTGCAGGTATTTCAAGATCATTTCCACGCTGCGCCGCGAGCGGGCGAATGCAACTCCCTGCATACCTGCCACCAGTAGATCCTGTGCCAGGCGAACGCCTTCCAGCAGGGAACTCTTTCGCAGGCCAACGGATTTGTCAATAACCGGCGGATTGTAGATGAGAAAATGGCGCAAGCCGCGCAAAGAACCATCTTCTTCAACCAGCCTGACCGGCGCTTCGATCAGACGCTCGGCCAGCTCCTTTGGGTTGCCAATGGTGGCAGAAGCTAGGAGGAATTGTGGTTTTGCCCCATAGAATGCTGCCACTCGTTTGAAGCGACGGATAACATTGGCAACATGCGAGCCAAACACGCCGCGGTAGGTGTGCATTTCGTCTATCACTACAAAACGTAAATTGCGGAAGAATTCCTCCCATTTGGTGTGATGCGGCAGGATGCCGGTGTGCAGCATATCCGGGTTGGTCAGGATTATGCGCGCGTTCTTGCGAATTAGAGGGCGCTGGGATGGGGGGGTGTCGCCATCATAGATTGCCGATCGTAGATCCTTGATTGAAGATTGGAATGAATGGAGGACAGAAAGTTGGTCTTGCGAGAGTGCTTTAGTAGGGAAGAGGAATAATGCCCGCGCTGCTGGATCCTCGAGCAGCGCGGCAAGGACGGGCAGGTTGTAAGCCAGCGTCTTGCCACTGGCGGTGCCGGTAGCAACTGCAACGTTTTGTCCTCCCCGTGCTGCGTCCCAGGCTTCGGACTGGTGGCTGTATAATGCTTCGATGCCACGGGCTTGGAGTGCGCCGGCGAGGGCAGCAGACAGGTCAGGGGGAAACAACCTCCGCTCCGCCCGGTGGGGCGGAAAGGATTCCCACGCAGCAAAGTTTGAACCGGTTTCGGGGTCTGCCTGCCAGCGGGAAAGGAGGGATTCAAGCGGCATACGGGTAAGCGATGGAGATCACCAAACCCCTGGTAAAAAGCGCCAATGCACGCGGCGGGAGTAATCCGCATATCCTTCCAGCTCGGCGACCAGCATCTTTTCCTCCTGGATGGTGCGGTACATCAAGAGGCCCATGTGCACGAGTAGAGGGAGGACTGCAACCCACGAACCGAGGACGAGACCATTCGTCAGGCTGATGAGAAATCCCGCGGCGTAATTGGGATGGCGGATAATGGCGTATGGGCCAGTATCGATGACATGCTGACCACGGTCACCCTGGATGCGGAGGCGTGCCGACATGTACTCGTTATGCATCAACGCCCAGATTGCCAGCGCAAACGCAGCCAGCATGACGACCACGCCTGCCGCCTGCAGCAAAGCCGGGAAGCTGCGGCTCCATCTGAATCGTCCCAAGTCAAGCGAAGCGAGGACTATGTGTTCAACCCAGGCGATTGTCGTTCCGGTGATATATATCAGCTCCCGCCTGGATCCAGGTCCCGGCTTCATCCGTTCCCGCGCCACATCCTCCGACATGGCCATCACACAAGCCAGAGAGAACAACAGGCGCAAGCCAAGGTAGAGCCAGATCGATGGCAGGGAAAACGTCCCGGCAATGAGGAACATGACCCCTCCCAGCAAGGCCAGGAATGCCGAGGCCGAGAGAAGGGTGATCAGACGATATTTCATGGCTTTTTCTTCCAGGATGATCGAGAAGATTCTAATTTTTAGCTGAGAGGAAAGGATGATTGCGACGACAATTTTACCCCAGGTATGTATCGGTGTGCCATATTTCCGGATTGGGTGGTCTAGACAATATATCCATTGGCATCCCTTGAGCAGAATTTCCTTAAGGGTTACAATCCAGTTCAATATGCAGCGAGGGCTTCCCGGAAAGCCCCCGTTCATTTATTAACCAAAGGACAACATCATCCATGCTCGTAAAAATGATCATATTGGTGCTGATCGGTCTG
>Ga0172371_10007274_pt1 | contig 15830 bp, 5 predicted proteins | sample Lak12m_FD_114543 | JGI IMG/M metagenome (GOLD analysis project Ga0172371, IMG submission 114543) | Freshwater microbial communities from Kabuno Bay, South-Kivu, Congo - kab_022012_12m | ecosystem: Environmental > Aquatic > Freshwater > Lake | place: Democratic Republic of the Congo: South-Kivu... | reverse complement strand
TGCAACAACGTCGGGCCCCAGTAGGACAGCATGTTGCGGCGTCGAGGCCCACCAGTCATGAACGCGGGCCGACGCCGGATCTGGTGGTCGTCATGCCCGACGTCGCCACACCGCGCGAACGACCAGGGTGACCGAGCGGCGACGAGAAAAACCAACCATTTCGCTGGACCTAAACGCCGCTTCGGTCCACCCTATGGTTCGGTAAGCTTTCTATTTCAGGATACCCACATCCGTACGACGCCTTCTTCGTCTGCGTTCCGCCATTGGTTCCCTTCCTTCTTCAAGTCATGATATCGGCCAGATGCGTTGAGGGGACCTTTGACGATGCCGGTCTTCACCTCTACGTGGTCTTTGGACAAGAAGTCAATCTCAAGAATTGGGTATTCAGTGTCAATCTTCGCGATTGTCTCTTGGATGATCTTAATGTCTGCCGCCAGTTTGCTAATTCCTCCGAGTGAGGCCGCACCGTAAACAACATACTCGTAGGGCCACGCACGGCCGTCTGGGAGGACACGTCTGTTCTTCGATCTTCGGCCATCCTTGCCATAGACAGGGTAGTCGACAAACTCGAGCCGGCCCCCGGAGTCAAATATCTCTGTCTTGATGATCCTGCCATCCCGAAACTCCGGTTCTGCGCGAGCTTTGATCGTCCCGTCCCGCTTGTATTCCGTCCACCCAGGCTTCTCCACAGGCCACGAGGCGAGCTGCCTCAATAGTTCTGTTCCGTCTTGTAATCCCGTACACCCAGGCTTTTCTGCATAGGCAGTGGAAACAAGGGAGAGAGCACAGCCAATGAGGAAGATATGTCGCATGGTGTTGGTCTTCTTACCGAACGACCAGGGTGACCGAGCGGCGACGGGAAAAACCAACCATCCCGCTGGACCTAAACGCCGCTTCGGTCCACCCTATAGTTCGCCTTTGTTACGCTTTCGATTTGGGAAGACTGATTCCGATGGTGTCGAACTCATCCTCGTCGCTGTGTTCCCGATACAGATTGAGATCAAGGTCGGGAAACCAGAGGTTGGTCGGGTACTCCCGATGTTGGTCATCCACCTTAGCGTGCTTCCGAAGTGCGTCAACGACCTCCTGAGGAGGCGAATCGTGGACTCGGATGCCGTCGAACGTGACAATGTAATCCGGTGTTGCGCAAACCTCGATATGGACCGTCTCGAATTCAGCGTCGTACGTAACCTGGAACGCATTGTTGAAGAAGAAGTCCCTGTCGGGCCAATGGATGCCCCACTTCTCGTGCGCGGCTTCGACGGACGACGGCTTGCCAAGAATCCGCCGGACCTCGTCACGGGTCATCCCGAGCGAGATAGGACCGATCGAGCGATGAGGAATCACCTTGAATTCACGCATGCTTCATCAACACGCAAGGGCGAACATTATTGTATGTAGAAAGAATTCTCAGGTACCACCCCCAAGAACAGAAATGATTCTGTTTGTACAGGTGCGATTGCAGAATTATTTCTGCAAAGTCCCGGCAATTACAGAAAATATCTGCGCAAGTAAATTAATATACCGCATTAACTCTAGCGTTTGTTTCCGTGGAGCTCGCACCGACGCCGTGGGGTGGATCCTGTCGGTTGCTGGCAAGCGACCGACTGGTTTCGCGCTGCTCGCCAGGGCTCGCGACGTCGGGTGCGGCTGGTCCCCCGCGAGGACCTTAAGTCCTTCCATCAGGGATGATTATTGCGGTCTTGTGGCGAGTTGCAACGGCGGCGCACAAGAATCGGCGGATTGTCGGGCAGGCGGGCATTCCCCGTCCTGGAGTTGGCCTGGCGGATTCTATCCGAGCTTCGGCGGTGCCATCGCTTCGAAGAATCCGAAGGTCTTTGCCACCGCCAGTCCCTGGTTGTTGACCGGTGGGACCGTGACTCTTGCTATCGGCGTCGTTTTGGCCAGCGGGGCTTGGGCGACGCGACGGGAGGTTGAGGTTGAGCGCGGCCCCGACCCGCTCAGGCAGCGGTATCAAATTCGCTGAGCACTCGGGTGGACGCGCGGGCCTCCGTGCCGTCTTCGCCCTCGCCGATGGATACATGCAAGTCGGCGAGAGTCGCCGGCAGCAGCACCGACGGGACGGGGGCCGAGAGAATCCTGGCGATTTCGTCGGCGGACAGATCTTGAATCCGAGGCAGATCGTACATGGGTTGGTAAGCTTCTCCAGTAATGGACCGGCCTATTATCGGCCGAAACGACGTGACACTTGAATCGCCGCGTCACCTAGCGGCAAATCCGTAAATTGGGAGCGTCTGCCCCAGCGTTTTCGCCCGCCTCTATTGCCAAACCGCCGTGCGCCAATCATCGTGGTACGATTTGGTAAACCCGATTCAAATCTCCCAAGTTCACGAAAACCATTTCCCGGCAGGCGTCGTCTTCTAAGCGTACACGCGATCGCGGGGTCGCGAACGTTCGTTGCCCGTCCACGACGATGCCAGCCTTGGCGAAAGGCCCTCCAACAAAGGAGTCGGCGATGTCTTCGCTGCATTCTTGGTCTGTTTGTCTTGTATTGCTCTTTTCGTCCGTTGCCGCCGCTGCCGACCAGCCGCCGCCGACCGAGGCTCCCCAGCCGCCGGTGCCCGCGACGCCTGCGCCGGCGGAACCCGCGCCGCCACCCGCCGACAAGTCGGACGCGGAGATCCTCCGCGAACAGACGATCTACGTGCCTTACTCGAAGCTGCCCAAGGTGTTCGAGCAGCCTGGACGAGGCGTATTCCTGCCGTACGACGAGTTTCAGAAGCTGTGGGAGCAGGCTCGCTCGGCTTTGGCCAAACCGCCGGAAGTGAAACCGCCGGTGGCAGCCCTGCTGACGGAGATCAGCAGCGAGGCGGCGGTGGGGGACGAGGTGGTGACCGTCACCGCCAACCTGAAGATCGAACTGCTGACCGAGGGCTGGCACGAGGTGCCGTTGCGATTGGGCGACGCCGCCATCCTGTCCGCGCGCCAAGGCGACGCGCCGGCGCGGATCGCGGCCAAGCCGGATGTCGGCTACGTCCTGCTGCTGCAGAAGAAGACGCCCGAGCCGGAACAGGTCTCGGTCACGCTCGAATACTCCAAGGCGTTCACCAAATCGCCCGGCCAGAACGCCGTCTCGTTCCAAGCCCCCCAGGCGCCGGTCAACCAGTGGCGGATCCGCGTTCCGCAGGCGGGCGTCAAGGTCAACGTCCAGCCGCTGGTGGCCGCGACGGAGGAGCCGCCGCCCGCCGCCCCGGCCCCGGCCGCCGACGGGACGCCTCCGCCGCAACCCAAAGCCGAGACCGTGGTGCTGGCCTTCGTGGGCGCCGCGCCCAATGTTCAAATCGACTGGACACCCAAGGCCGAAGGCGCAACCGGCATGACCGCGCTGGCCACGGTCCAGACCGAACAGCAAGTCAGTATCGACGAAGGCGTGGTCCGGACCCGGACCCAGCTGGCATATACGATCAGCCGCGCCGAATTGTCCGAACTGGCGATCGAGGTGCCTACCGACCAGAAAGTACTGAACGTCTTCGACCCGAACGTCAAGGAATGGAAGGTCGAGCAAGCGGGGGAGCTGAGCAAGATCACGGTGCAGCTGTACCAGCCCGCCCGGGAGACTCAGGGGCTGCTGGTGGAAATGGAGAAATTCAGCGACGACCTGCTCCAAAAGCCCATCGCGGCGCCGGTCGTGCGGGCGTTGGGCGTGGGCCGGCAGCAAGGCGTGGTCGTCGTCCAGGTAGCGCAGACCTTGCGGGCCGAGCCGGGGACGCGGGTGGGCCTGTTGCAGCTGGACGCCAATGAACTGCCGCCCACGCTGGCCAACACACCGTGGAGTTTTTCGTTCCGCTTTCCCGCGGTGCCCTTCGAGCTGACGCTGCGGGCGGAAAAACTCCAGCCGCAGATTCAGACCCACGAGTTGGTCGAGGCGTACCTGGAGCCCGAACGCCTGACGCTGGATCTGCTGGCGTTGTACAACATCGAGCGGGCCAGCGTGTTCCAGTTGGAGCTGGATGTCCCGCTGGGTTTCGAGGTCCGCGCGGTCCGCGGGCACGCGGCCGCGGGCGCCGAGGCCGTGGTGGTCGACACACATCACGTCACAGCCGGCGAGAAGTCGCAGCACGTGGTCGTGAACCTGGCTCGCAAGGCGATCGGCCACGTGGGCTTGTTCGTCGAACTGCAGCGCCCGCTGGACGCCCCGAATCTGCTCAGCTTCACCGGCCAGCCGTCCGACGTTCCGCTGTCCCTGCCACGCGTGTCCGCCACCAAGGAGGTGGAACGTTCGGTGGGCCGGCTGCTGGTCTATGCGCCGGAGAACTTGAGCGTCAATCCGGTCAAGACGGAAGGCGTCCAGCCGATCTCGTTTGCCGAAGCGGTCCAGGATACGGCCTCGACTCGCGACGGCCGGTTCGGACCGGCTCGGGAGGTCCTGGCCTATGCCTACACCCAAGCGCCGGTAGACCTCAATCTGTCCGTCGAACGCCGCAAGCCGGATGTCTCGGTCCGGCAGCTGCTGTTGGCCCGCGTCGAGGCGGGGGTGATCAAGTACGAGGCGACCTTCTTCTACGAGATCCGTTACAGCAGCGTCAAGTCCTTGCGATTGGACGTGCCCGCCGCGTTGGTCACCACCAAGCAACTCCGCAACTTGACCCCGGCCGTGGCCAGCGAAGCCCCGCTGGACCCGCAGCCGGATGACATGCCGAAGGACGGTCCCGACGCGCGGATCGCTTTGGAGCTGACTCGCAAAGGCGAATCCGAGTTCCTGGGCGAAGTCGCGATCCGCTTTGCATGGGACAAGAAGGTCGGCGACCTGCCGGTGGGCAAGCCGTTCGAGGAGACGGTGCCCATCCTGCAGCCGCACAAGAAGAGCGTCGATCGAGCCTGGGGCCAGGTCGTGGTGGCCAAAGCCGAGACGCTGGACCTGCGGCCGATGGGCGAACCCGTGGGCTTGCGGCCGATCGATCCGCAGCACGATCTGATGCCGGGCGTCAACGTGGCCGATGCGGCCCGGGCCTGGGAGTTCTACGAAGATTGGCAGCTCCAGCTGTCGGTCACCCGTTACGAATTGGTCGAGGTCAAGCGGGGCAGCATCGAGCGGGCGGTGATCCGCATGGAGGCCACCCGCAGCGGCGTGGTCTCGGTGCAGGCCCTGTACCGCTTGCGGAGCGTCCTGCAGCGGCTGCCGGTCGTCCTGCCCCGAGACGCCAGCTTCGACACCGATCCCCTGCGGATCAACGGGCGGTCGGTGGCGCTGGAAAGCGAAGAGCCGACGCCCGGCCGCGCGGCTGGTCCGCCGGACGGCGGCCCCGGAGCACCGCCGGCCGCCGGCGATTCGGCCGATGCACCGGCCGACTCGGCACCCAGCGCGGCACCCAGCGCGGCACCCAGTGCGGCCGCCAGCGCGAGCGAGGCGGATGCGTCAGGCTTGGCCGGCCGCGAGTACTACATCCCCTTGGCCGGCCACAACGCCGACGAATCGCTGCTGCTGGAACTGCGCTACACCATGCCCGGCAGCTATCGGCAATTGGACCTGCCCGTGTTTCCCAGCGATCCGGCGATCCAGAAAGTCTACCTGTGCGCGTACGTGCCGCAGGAGCAGAAGGTGCTCGGCTCGCGCGGCCCGTGGACGGATGAAATGTCTTGGGGCTGGTACGAAACCCCGCGGGTCGCGCCTCTCCAGAGCGACGACCAGTTGGTGGGCTGGGTGATCGAAGGCTTGAATGTCCCCAATCCCTACCAGGACTTCGCCACCGACGGCCGCCTGTACACGTTTTCGACGTTGCAGCCCGCCAAACCGCCCGGGGGTTCCCTGCGACTGGTCGCCATCCACAAGTACCTGCTGCACGGCTTGGTCTTCGGCTTGGTGCTGGTCGCCGGCCTGCTGGCCATCCGCCGGCCGCTGTCCCAGAAATTTGCACTCGTCGCCCTGCTGGTGATGGTCCTGCTGGCCGCGGGCGTCTTTGCGCCGACGTTTGCCCGCCAGGTGCTGGACGGAGCCCTGCTGACGGCGATCTTGATGGTGGCCGCAGCCTGGCTGGCATGGCACTTGGCGAGCGTTTGGTCGCTGGTCGCCGCCTGGGCTCAACGGCGTGCGCAGCGGCCTCTGACGCCGCCGACGCCGCCCGCACCGCCGGCACCGCTCGCACCGCCTCCGGCTGCCCCGGCTGCCCCCGCCGCCCCGGCCGCCGATTCGCCCTTCGCCACGCAGGAAGGAGGCCCGAGCCATGCGTAACGCCATGCAGACATTGCACTCCCGTCGCACCCTCCCGCATGCGGGAGGGTCGGACGCGGTAGCGGCCGGGGAGGGTCGTCCCTTCTGCTCGCGCACCGCAACATGCGTCCGCGCCGCGATTGCCGCCCTCGCCCTGCTCACAGTCGCGGCCTCCGCGGCCGAGCCCCCCAAGCCTGAACGGGTCCGCGAGATCTTCGTCCCGTACGAAGACTTGAGCGCCCTGATGGAAGGCAACTCGCAGCGCGTGTTCCTGACCCGCCAGGAGTACGCCGACCTGCTGGCCAAGGCCAAGCAGAAGCCGCCCGAGGTTCCCGCGCCGCAGGGGGCGTTGCTCCTGGCCGCGGAATACGACGGCACGATCGAGGAAGGCCGCATTCACTTGGCGGGCAGCGTCGAGCTGGAGGTCTTGGAGGAAGGACTCCACGCCCTGCCGCTGGACCTGTCCGGCGTCGGGCTGCGGCGGGCCACCCTCGGCGAGGCTTCCGCCGCCATCGGCCGCAACGACCAGGGCCAGACGATCCTGTTTGTCCAGGGCCTGGGCCGCCAGCGGCTGCTGCTGGACATGATCGCTCCGCTGCAGACTTCGGCCGCCCAGCAAGCGCTCAGCTTCCGCCTGCCCACGCCGCCCGCCGCCCGCCTGCGGCTGGCCGTGCCCGGCAACGTCGAGGTCAAGAGCGGCGCCCAGGTCATCCGTCGGACGCTGGACGAAGCGGCCGGCGTGACGCGATTCGAACTGCTGCTGCCCAAGGACCAGTTGTCGCTGGTGATGTCGCTGAACAACCGCATGCTCCGCGACCAGCGCGTGGCGGTGGCCCGCAGCGTGCTCGTCGACGAGGTCACCTCGGCCTACGAGCGCCTGCATACCACGATCTCGTTCGACGTGCTGCACGGAGCGGCTGAGCGGTTTCGGTTGGCTCTGCCCGAGGGTTTCGAGCCCACCGAGGTGCTCAGCCCGCTGCTGTCCCGCTGGGCCGTGACAGCCGTCGACAACCAGCGCGTGCTGGAAATCGTGCTCCGCGAGCCGGCCACCGAGACCGTCGTCTTGAACGTCTCGGCGACGCGCACGCCGGCCCGGCTGCAGGACTGGACCATGCCGCAGCTGACGCCGCTGGACATGGCCGGCCAGGTGGCGATCGTGGGCTTGGTCGTCGAGGATCAATTGTCCGCCGAGGGGCTCGAATCCCAGGGCCTGATCCCGGTGGACAACACCGTGCTGACGGCGGCTTTGCCCGAGACCGTGTTCCGCGCCGAGCCCGGCGCGCCGCGGATCCGGCCGGTGGCGACGTACTACGCCCCGCAGGCCCAGTTCGGCCTGCGGGCCGGCTTCCGCCAGCCGCCGCCGCGGTTGCAGGTCACCACCAACGTGCTGCTGGAACTGGACAACCAAGGCCACCACGTCCGCGGTGGCTTCGCCCTGCTGCCGCAAATCGAAAAGCTGTTCGCCGTCCGCTTTACCGCCCCCGCCGGCTGGAAGGTCACCCAGGTTGCGGCCGCCGACGGCACGCCGCTGGCGATCGAGCGTTACGACGCGCCGCAAGGCAGATCGCTGATCCACGTCCGCCTGCCCCAGGGCCTGCCGCCGGGCGAAGTCAGCAGCATCTCGTTTCAAGCCGAAAGCGTTCCCGAGGGGTGGCTGGGGCCGTGGCCCGAAAGCAGTGCCGTGTTCCCCGTGTTTGCGGTCGAGAACACGACCCGCGACAGCGGCGCCATCGCGATCGTCGCCGACGACGACCTGCTGGTCCGCCCGGACGCCCTGGCGGGCCTCGATCCGCTGGACGAAACCGACAAGGGCAACTACGGCCTGAGCGGCGTCGACTTTAACCTGGCCTACCGCTACGACGCCCAGCCTTATTCGGCCAAGGTCACCGTGACGCGCATGCAGCCGACCGTAACGGCCCGCAGCTATTCGTTCCTGCGGATCGCGCCCGAGGGCCTGACCGCGCATTACGAGATCCTGTACGACATCCGCCAAGCCCGCGTCCGCCAGCTTGCGCTGCAGTTGCCCAATGACACCCCGTCGTCGCTGTCGATCAGCGGCGCGGAAGGGGCCGTCGTCAAGGAATTCACGAGCCAGGAAATGGACAGTGTGCGCCGCTGGACAGCCTTGCTAGCCGAGCCGATCAGCGGTGTCGTGCGGCTGGCCGTCGATTTCCAGCAGCCGCTGCCCGACCGGGAATGGAAGGACCTGGCGCTGCCGTTGGTCCGCGCCGAGAACGTCGCCTACCAGTCCGCGGTGGTCGCGGTGGAAGGCAACGCCGAGTTGGACATCGTCGTCCGCACGCCGGCCCGCGCGGTCGACGTCGGCGAACTGGTCGCCGCTCAGTATCCGGTGGGCAAGCGTTTGCTGGGGGTATTCGAATCCGTCGGGCCGCCGCAGCCGGTCCAGGTCGACGTCAACCGCCGGCCGGGATACGGATTGCCGCCGGCCATCGTCCAGCGGGCCGAGTTGGACACCGTGCTGTCGGCTGGCGGCGTGGCCCTGACCGGCGCCCGGTACCAGTTGCGGACCAAGGCCGCGTTCCTGGAAGTCCGCTTGCCGGCCGAGTCGGAACTCTGGTCGGCCTACCTGGACGGCCAGCCGGTGGCGCCGCAGCGGGACGGGAATCGCCTGCTGCTGGACCTGCCCGCCAGTGCCCAGAACGCGATCCGCAATTTGCAGGTGATCTACCAGACCCAAGTGACTTCGCTGGCGCTGCTGGATCGAGTGAGCAGCGAGGCCCCGACGCTGTGGCTGCGGACCGACCGCGACGCTCAGCCCGGCGAAGTGCCGACCGCCGATGTCGCCTGGAAGCTGATTCTGCCTGAGGGTTATCGCCTGGTCCGGTCCAGCGGCACGGTGTACACGCCAGAACTGCAGCCCCGCCCGTCGCCGGTGTGGAATGCCCTGGCGGGCCTGTACGCCTTGGCCGGCGGCGTGCACTCGCCGCTGCAGGCCGCGCGGGAGATGGCCTCCCGCCGCGCTCCGGCCTCAGGCGGACGCAACGGTCGCCGCTACTACCTGTCCGACGATGTCGAGTACTATGCCCCGTCGAGCGGCCCCGAGGCGGCCACGAAAGCCCTGTCGGCGGAAGACCGTGTCGAGCGTCTCGAAGAATTGGAAACGGCCGAGCGGATGCCCCAGGCCGAGGCGGCCCCGGCCGAAACGCCTCCGCCGCCGGGCGAACCTGCCGCGGCCGCAGGCTTGGAGCCCGCCGCGGCTCCCAAGCCGGAATCCGCTGCGCCCGCTGACCAGCCGGTCGCACAGCCGACCCCACAGCGGCCTGCCGCGGGTGGTGAAGTCGCCCAAGCCGGGCGGCCCGTGCGGGACGCCAAGTACTGGGCGCTGGAAGGCGTCCGCAGCCTGCCCATCGACTTGCAGAAGCTGGGCGCTGAGATCGCATTTCAGAGCTTAGGCGCGCGGCCGCTGTTGCGGGTCACGATCGCCAACGGGCGCCGCTTCCATATCCTGGCCTGGACCGTCGGCCTGGCCGTCTTTGCCGCCGGCCTGCTGCTGACCGGCCGCCGCGCTCGCGCCAAGGTGCGGTACGTGGTTCTCGTCGCCGCCCTGGGCTTGGCGTTGCCCCTGGCGACCGGCCTGACGCACGAGCTGGGCGACACCTTCGATTGCGCCTTCTACGCCGCCTGCTGCCTGGTGCCCTGGTACCTGCTCGCCGCCCCGCTGGGCTGGCTGGTGCGCAAGGCGGGCGATTATCTCCGCGATTCCCGGCCGGCTCACGTAGGCGAGTCTCGCCGAGACTCGCATCCGGTCACGGATCGCCCCGCCCACGTGCTCCCCACCCTGATCCTGGCCGTGGTCCTGGCCGCCGCACTCTCCGCCCCGACCACCGCCCAAGAGCCCAAACCGCCGGTCTTCGACCCCAGCGGCTTGATCGAGCTGCTGGCGCCCGCCAAGCCGATTGAGTTGCCCGCGGATGCCGTGATCATCCCCTACGACGCCGAGCAAGGGACCGCCGGCGTTCAGCACGCGGATCGCGTCCTGGTGCCGTACGCCAAGTACGTCGAGCTGTGGAATCGGGCGTTCCCCGACAAGAAACTGCAGGACAAACCGCCCGTCACGCCGTGGTCGCTGGCCGGCGCCGCGTACGAAGCCACCTTGTCCGGCGACGACTACCTGCTGGTGACCGGCCGGCTGGACATCGAGACGTACGCCGACCAGCCGGTGCAGATTCCGCTGCGCTTGGCCGGCGGCGTGCTCGCGTCGGCGACGATCGCTGACAAGCCCGCCCGGCTGCAACTGGTCCAGCCGCTGTCGCCGCCCGCGCCGCAACCGGCTCCGCAACAGCAACAGGCCGTCCAATCCGTCCAAGCCCCCGCGCCGCCGGACGCGGCGTTTGCCCTCCTGCACCTGACGGGCAAGGGCCGGCAGCAGCTGGCGCTGCAGATTCGTTTGCACCTGGAACGCCGCGGCGGCTGGCGAGTCGCGCTCGCCCAGTTGCCCGTGGCCCCCGCCGCCGGACTCACGCTGACCGTTCCCGCCGCCCGCACGGAAGTCCGTCTGAGCGGCGTGGCCGACCGCAGCGAATTCGAGACGGCCGCCGACGACGAGCAGATTGCCACCGCGCTGAGCGCGGACGGCGCGGTGAACCTGCAGTGGCGTCCCAAGGTGGCGGAAGGCCAGGTGGACCGCAGCCTGACCGTCGCCTCGGAAGCCGTTCTGGACGTCCAGGAAGACGGTCTGCGGCTGGTCTGGCAGTTGAGTCTCGAGTTCCCCCGCAGCCGCCGCGACCGGTTCGAGGTCCTGATCCCCGCCGGCTATCTCGTGGAAAAGGTCCTGGGCGACAACGTGAGGGCGTGGGACCTCAAGCCCGCGGATGCCCTCCAGCGGCTGGGCGTCACGCTGCTCAAGGAAGCCGTCGACCGCGAGAAAGTCACGCTGCACCTGTCCCGCCGCGGCGTCGTGTCGGCCGACCAGCCGACCCAGTTCGCCGCGCCGACGATCGCGGTAGACGGAGCCATGCTGCACAAAGGCCGAATCACGATCCGCCGCAGTCCACTGCTGGACCTGCGCGCCACCGACGTCAGCGGCTTGTCCCGGACGGATATCGCCGCCGACGTCGCCGGTGCCCTGACCGCCGCGGGGGCCGCCGAGGAAAGCCCGCTGGGCCTGCGGCCCTACCAGGCGTTCGAGTTTGGGGCCAGCACGTACACGTTGGGACTGGAAGCGGCTCCCGTGCCGGTCGACGCTCCGGCCACCGTGCAGTCCCTGCTGCGGATCGCCGAGCGGGAGACCCGCTTGGAGACGCAGGTCAAGCTCGACGTGCGGACCAAGCCCGTGCACCGCGTGCGGCTGGTCGTTCCGGCCACGCTCGAGGTCGAACAAGTTGTCGCGCCCGGCGAATTCACCTGGGCCGCGACCGACGCGGACGGCCGGCGACTGGTCTGCGTCTACCTGGGCGCCGGCCAATCGCAGCCGTTCTCGATCATCGTCCGCGGGTCGCTGGGCCGCCGCCAGGCATCCGAACCGGTCCCCGTCCCCAAGCTGGAAGTCCTGGACGTCGTCCGCCAGCAGGGCGACCTGGTGGTCCAGGTCGATCCGGCGTTCGACGTCCGGGCCACAGGCCGGCAGAACTGCGACGTCATCCCGGTCTCGAACACGTTCGATTGGCTGCAGGCCGAACAGCGGCCCCTGGCCCGCTTGGCCCTCCGCTACCAAGGCCCGCAGTACGAGGCCCGCTTCGAAGTCGGCCCGCGAACCGCCCGCGTCAACGGGTATACGATCACCAACGTCAAGGTGACCGACATCGCGGTGGAAGAGACCGTCAGCATCGACCTGATGATCTACGACGCCGGCATTCGCGAAGTGCGGTTTACGTTGCCGGCCGGCATGGAACAGGCCCGCGTCAACGCACCCCGGCTGCGCCAGAAGACGATCGAGGATGCGGCGGACGGACGCAAGCTGTTCCGCCTGGAACTGCAGGACGACACGCTCGGCCAGTATCGCGTGCTGGTCGAGCACGAGCGCGTACTGCCCAACAGCGGCGAGCAGGAATCCGAACTGCAGACCGCCCCCATTCCCGAATTGCAGACCGGCCGCACCGACCAGCGGTACGTGACGCTGGAAAACGCGGGCCGCGACGAAGTGTTGGTGGCCGACCAGGTCGAATTGGGACCGCTCAGCCGGCAGCAAGCCGAATGGCGCAAGCTGGCCGGCATCCTGGGCGAGAACCTGACCTCGGCCTACATCGTTCAAGCCGATGCCAAGAATCCCCGGCTGACGTTCCGGACCAAACAGCGGAAGACCGTCGAGACGGCGCGGGCTTCGATCGGCCTGGGCGAAACGCTGCTGGTGGTCGACGCCGCCGGCGCGTACCGAGGCCAGCAGACGTACCACGTGAACAACACCAGCGAACAGTTCCTCGTGGTCCGCCTGCCCGCCGGAGCCCAGTTGTGGACGGCGGCCGTCGCCGGCCAACCGGTCAAGCCCACCGAAGTCCCCGGCGGCAACACGCCGGATCAGCTGCGCGTGCCGCTGATCAAGACGGCCGAAGGCGACACGGACTATGCCGTGGTGCTGAAGTACGGCGGCCAGTTGCAGCCGGTCGGCGTCGTGGACCGGCTGGACTTCCCGCTGCTGCACACCGTCAACATCAACGTCGAGCTGAGCCGCGTGCGGCTGCGGTTGCCGGAAACGCACACCTGGTTCGACTTCGGCGGCTCGCTGCGTCAAGTCTACGACGAGGGCTCGTATGAAGCCGATTTCTTCTCGTACAACGCCAAGCAGGTCAAGCGGCTGATCACTTCGCTCAACACGGACAACTATTACGCCCGGGCTCGCTCGATGAACAACTTGAAGCAGTTGGGGCTGGCGGTGCACAACTACCAGCAGCAGTATGGCAGCTACCGTGCGAACGAGTCGCTCAAGCGAAACCTGGATGTCAATGCCGACCTGATCCGGCAGGCCGAACAACAGGCCCAGGAGATCCTGGCCAAGGAAGGCGAGGCGGTCAGCACGGACAACCGCGGGCGGTTGAACTCGTACTTCCTGGACCAGAAGAACGGCTCCGCCTCGAACGTGGTCAACGAGCTGGGCGGGAATTTCCAAACCTTGGCAGTGTCGCCCGATGGCAATGACTTGGCGGGCGCCAAGCCCGGCTCGGAGACGTTCAACTATAAGTGGCTGGAGAGCAACCAGCTGGAGAACCGCGAACGATTCGACAAGAAAGACATGGATACGCGGTTCGGCAAACAGGCCCAGGTCGAAGCCGGCGACAAGTTGAAGACCTTCGCCAAGGGACAATCGTTGCTGGGGGAGATGAGCGGCGAAGCCACCGCCCAGGCCCGCGGCAAACGCCGCAACGAGGCGGCGGAACCGCAGTCGCGTTCCTTGGCCCAAAGCCAGCAAGAGCTGGCTCGGCAGTACCAGCAACGGCTGCAGGCCCAACAGCAGGTCGATCAATCGCGGCCCCAGACCGCTGAATCGGTCGACTTCGGCTCCGTGACGTCCAACCTCGCTCCGCCCGCGACCACCCAGCCCCAGATGCCGGGCCAGCAGGGTCAAGCGGCGGGAGGCGCTTACGGAATGGGCGGCTATCCCGGTCAGCCGCCGAGCGCCGGCTCCGGCCCGGGCGGCATGGGAGGCATGGGCATGGGTGGGGGCGCCTTCGGCGGCCAGATGCCGGCCGATGACTTCCGTGCGGCCGGAGGCGTGGACGGCGCCGTCGCCACGGAGGGGCGGATTGCCCGCGGCACGATCGCCCGCGGCGAACGTCGAGCAGCCGAGAGCGACGACCAGGTTCAGCTCTGGGATCTGCAAGCCGGCCAGGCGCCCGCGCTGGACTATTTGCAGGTGGCGCAGCCCGCCGCGCCAGCGGTCGAGACGCATTTGGCCAGTCTGGATGTGGCCTTGGCGCTCCGCGGTCGCGAGTACCTGTTCACGACGCCCCGTGGCGAGATCGAGATTACGGCCCGGGCCGTGTCCGAACCGCTGCTGGGCCGCCTGGCTCGCCTGGCCGCGATCGCCGCCGGGCTGGCCGTGCTGCTGGTCCTGCTCCGCGTACTGCCGCCGCTGGCCCGCTTGCTGCACCGCAGCCGCATTTTCGCGGCCGGCGTGCTGCTGGTTGGTCTGTTCAGCTTGCCGCTGGGCGTGTTCCCGATCGTCGCCCTGGTGGCCTTGGGCTACGGCTTGGTCCAACTGGTCCGCCTGACGCTTGCCCGCAATCGGAGCCCTCGCCCCGATGCGGCTGCGGCATAACACCCCTCAGGGAATCGCGTTCGGAGGCTCGCGGTGCTCCGATCCCCGAGCGGATCCTGCCGCTTGGCAGCGGTCCAGAAACAGCTTAGTAGGGCGGAATTCATTCCGTCCGAACGGACTGAAGTCCGTTCTACGATGGTCGCCGGACAGGTGCGTAGACACTCCTGACCGCGGCGATGCGAACCTCGATTCGGGCGGAAAACGCCCGTTTTTCGAGTCGCAGTCGCGTCCCACCACTCCCCATTCTCGGCAGTTCCGCGTACCATGTCATGGACACGGGACTTTGCCGCGTGGCACGGATGTTTGGCTGCCGCGGACTTCGGCATCGGAAGGCACGACTTTCCCCTGTCTCCCTGCGACGGCATGCAACATGGCTTTGTTTGACCGCGAATACTATCGAGAAGAAGCACCGCCGCCCGGTTGGCAGGTTTCGGAACGGATGCTGGTCACCAATCTGGTGATCCTGAACGTTGCGCTGTACGTGCTGGACATCTTTCTGGGGCGGCAGCACTGGCTGATGGACGTGCTCAGTCTCCATTCAGCCGATTTGGCCAAGCCGTGGCTGTGGTGGCGGTTTCTGACGTACGGTTTTGCCCATGCGCACTATCGGGACACCGGCCACATTCTCTGGAACATGCTCGGCCTGTGGATGTTCGGACGGGATGTCGAACTGACCGTCGGCCGCAAGGAGTTCCTGCGGTTCTACCTGGTCGCGCTCGTCGTGGGCTCGCTGGTCTGGATGGGCAGGACGCAGTTGTGGGACGGGGCACCGCCGGGGCGGGAGCATGTGTTGCTGGGGGCCTCCGGCGGCGTCACGGCCGTGGTGCTGCTGTTCGTCCTGCAGAATCCCACGCGGACCATTCTGCTGATGTTCGTGCTGCCCGTGCCCGCCTGGGTGCTGGGCGTGCTGATCATCGGCGGTGACCTGATGCAGATGCTGTCCGCAACCGACCGCTTGGTGGCTTTCGATGTCCACTTGACGGGCGCCGCGTTCGCCATCCTGTACTATCGCCGGGGCTGGAATCTGGCACGCTGGATGCCAAATCTGTCCGGGGGCTTTCCGGCGTTCCGGGCCTGGAAACCTAAGCCTCGGCTGCGGGTGCACGATCCCGATCGCGACGACAACGACGAGGACGAGTTGGCGGATCGGCTGCTGATCAAGGTCAATCGCGAAGGGATGGGCAGTTTGACGGCCAAAGAACGCCGAATCCTGGAAGCGTACAGCCGCCGGATGCGGGATAAGCACCGGACCGATTAACGCTGGTCGCCCTGCTTCCGCAGTTGGCCGACCACGTCGCGAACGATGCGGGCCACCTGCTCCGGGTCGATCGCCGGCCCGACGGCGCAGCCTCCCACGGGCTGGTCGGCAAAGCCTTCCGCCGCCAGCAGGCACTGCAACTGCCGGCTCAGCTTGTCCAACTCGAGCTTCTGCACCTCGGACTTCGGCTG
>Ga0172371_10007273_pt1 | contig 15832 bp, 9 predicted proteins | sample Lak12m_FD_114543 | JGI IMG/M metagenome (GOLD analysis project Ga0172371, IMG submission 114543) | Freshwater microbial communities from Kabuno Bay, South-Kivu, Congo - kab_022012_12m | ecosystem: Environmental > Aquatic > Freshwater > Lake | place: Democratic Republic of the Congo: South-Kivu... | reverse complement strand
GTCATCATTTCAAATGATATGAGTGCCAGCTACGCTGCCAACCAGCCCATGAACATTGAGCTGCGTTCCGATTCGTTTGATTCCACCCTGGTGGATACGATTAAGAATTTACGCCCGATAGAATATGCAGAAGGTCGGCGGGTTTTTAATTTGCGTGTCCGCATCCCCGGGAATAAATTATGGACGACCCTCGACCTGGTAGCCATCCCTGACTACAGCAAAATTGATATCAATTTGCTTCACCCGATCGAAGGTAGCACTGCTCCCACTTCAAAGCAGGTCCTGCTGGAGAAAAAATCCCTCGAGAATTTAAATGTCCCTATTGGTTCCGAACTGGAATTTCAGCTTGCAGATGGCACGTTGAAAAAACTGGTTGTTGCTGGAATTGTTCAGGACCAGACATCCGGTGCTGGAGATTTCCTGGCTCCCCCGATCGCTTTTATTTCCATGGATACCCTAAAATTTTTGGCCCAACCGGACAGATTCAACCGCCTGTTTGTTATTCTGGCTGAGAATGGGAACGACCCTTCCTACCTCAACGAAATGGCAGCTACCATAAAGGACAAGGTGGAAAAGAACGGTGTTGTTGTTTACCGAACCCGCACTGCCCGAAGCGATCGGCACCCGATGGCTTCTATAGTGGAAGCGGTCATCGGAATTCTGGGGGCAATGGGAGTTCTCATCCTCTTCCTGAGTAGTTCACTGATAGCCAATACGTTGAGCGCCCTGCTCAATCAACATAAACGTCATATCGGTGTCATGAAACTGGTCGGGGGTAGCCAGAAACAAGTCTTTGGGATGTACATCATCCTCATCCTGGCTTTTGGCGTGATCGCGCTCCTTGTGGCGATCCCACTTGGAGGCCAGGGAGCCTATGCGCTTTCAGCGTTCATTGCCGATAAATTAAATTTTTCACTTACAGGTTTCCGTATCGTACCATTCGCCCTTTTGATCCAGGTGGTGGTCGGATTGGCAGTTCCCCTTATGGTGGGATTGCTGCCTGTATTGAATGGTTCCCGCGTTACTGTACAACGCGCCCTGAGCAACGATCTCACCCAGGATGAAGGTCCGAATAAAGAGCTGGCTCCCAGGAAAGAATCCTCGTTGGAGAGATTTCGTCAACGCGTTATGGCCGGATTGGCTCGGCGCGGCATCCACATTCCCCGACCGCTGCTTATATCCCTTCGCAATACGTTTCGCCGTAAAAGGCGCCTCGTATTGACTCTCTTTACTCTGACGATGGGTGGAGCCATTTTCATTGCAGTATTTAATGTGCAATTCAGCCTGAACCAGTATATCGATCAGATCGGCAAATACTTTATCGCCGATGTGACCCTCGACTTCGATACACCCTACAGGCTTAAGAAAGTCGAGTCGGATGGCTTGCGTGTTTCAGGTGTCAAAGCTGTGGAAGGTTGGGCTTATGCCAGTGCGGAAGTTTTTTATAAAGACCAGACCGCTGCCGGAAATTTAACCATCCTGGCTCCCCCGGTGGACAGCAAGCTCGTCGAACCGATTCTCACCTCGGGTCGCTGGCTACAGCCTGGAGATGAGAAAGCCATTGCTGTCAGCGAAAGCATCCTGGACCTCTTCCCTGGGCTACAACCAGGCGACAGCCTGCACCTGAAAATAAATGGCAAGGAAGCAGATTGGACGGTGGTGGGTCTGTTCCAATTCGTTAACCAGGAAGGCACCATCGCCTACGGAACCTACGAATACATTACGCGACTTACCCATATGGCCAACCGCTCCTTCTCATATCGTGTCGTCACGGAGGATCACTCCCCTGAACATCAGCAAGCCATGAGCGAAAAACTTGACGCCTATTTCAGGGATCTGGGCTATCACCTTCGCGAAGCTCGTACCGGCATGTCCACCTTGAAAACGGCTTCAGAAAGCCTGAATATCCTTGTGATATTCCTGCTTATCATGGCAGTCCTGACAGCTCTGGTTGGTAGCATGGGATTAACTGGATCCATGAGCATGAATGTTCTTGAGCGCACTCGTGAGATCGGCATTATGCGCTCGATCGGTGCCGGGAACCGCGCCATCATCGCCATGGTCATTGTGGAAGGCATGATCATTGGTAGTTTGTCCTGGTTGTTCGGAGTCGTTCTTTCTTTCCCGATTACATTTATGTTAAATGGCATTATCAGTGAAACTATTTTCAATTCACCCATTCCGGTGAAATTTACTTATGAGGGTTTTGGCTTGTGGCTTCTGGTGGTTCTATTTTTATCAGTAATTGCTAGCCTGCTGCCCGCCAGAAATGCAGCCAGTCTTACAATTCGTGAGGTTTTAGCTTATGAATAAGGAACATTTCAAAATTTATTGAGATGCATTTTCCTCTCAATGAATATGGCATGAAGAAGTAAACAAGTTAAGGAGATTACCCGATGAAGAGATCAACCATTCTTATAACGATCCTGCTGGTCAGTTTTGCGCTGGCCTCTTGTGGAACCAATTCGGATACCGTCACGACCCCCACACCCATATCCGGGCCGGTGGTTTTTGTAGCAGAGGGACATATTGTTCCAAAGAACAACCTTAATCTGGCTTTTACAGTTCGCGGCAAAGTGGCAGAGATATTGGTCAGCAAAGGTGATAGGGTCACAGCCGGGCAGGTTCTTATCCGCTTGACCGATCAGGAACAGGCCCAAGCCTCCTTGGCAGGCGCTCAACTCGAACAACTCTCTGCCAATCAGGCCTTGGACGAATTGCTTAGAACGGCATCCCTGGCGCATTCCCAGTCCTGGCAGGCATATATCAGCGCCCAACAAGCCCGCGCCGCTGCTGAACGAGCTTGGGAAAAACTTGACTTGAACGCGATCAAGGATGAGATCTCAAACGCCCAGGCGGATGTCAATGCAGCCAAAGCCGATCTTGAAGATGCCCAGAAGGAATATGACAAGTATAAGGATCTTGACGAGAACAATGTGACCCGTAAGAATACGGCAGATGCGCTCAAGATCGCCCAGGATGCTTTTAACGAGACTTTACGCAAGCTCGATGAAACCACCAACAAACGGGATGCCCTTCAAGCCGCACTGGATATGACAAAGGCTGCAGAAGCGGAAGCAAAACGAAGCTTTGAAAATACTCTCTCCGGCGCAGACAAGGACACATTGGCCCTTCTTGAAATGCGTGTTGGCGCTGCTGATGCCCAGGTCGCTGCCGCCCAGGCACTTTTGGATGGTTATGAATTGAAAGCCCCCATCAATGGGATCATCGCAGATATCAACCTGATCGTTGGACAACAGGCCGGTCCGGAAACCTGGGCTGTCACACTTGCGGATCTCAGCGAGTGGTATGTGGACACAAATGATCTTAGCGAGCTGGATGTTGTAAAAGTGGAGCTGGGGACGCAGGTGGAAGTGGTAGCTGACGCGCTTCCGGGACTCACCATGACTGGTGTGGTCTCTGAGATCGCCATAACGCCGAGAAACCAGGCAGGGGATATCCTTTATACTGTTCGCATCCGCTTGCCGGAGGCAGAGCCTCTCTTGCGTTGGGGTATGACAGTTGAAGTAACATTTCCGGAAAAATAGATCGCTCAAACCACGATAGAGGGATCGTTACATGCGAAAGATGCCTCACTCCCAAAATGGAAAGAACTTCTGGCACAGAATTATGGGAAAGCATCTGCCACTGACATTATTCGGACTGCACAAAAGGAATTTGAAAAAATTACTGAATACCGGTTCACCTGTCCCATTCAGGGCTGCGGAACTGCGTAACAACATGGGAACAAGGATCTATCCTGGATTGGCTGTCTACCGGGCTCTATTTGCTCACACTCCGGATACTAACTCAAGAATTGCCATTGTAAAAGATTAGTTTAAAGCAAATTTTTTCAGTGAATTGAGCTTTGGGATCCACATATTAAATGTTCTCAAGGATCCCTTCCCTCTCATCCGTCCGGTTCTCAAATTTTTGACAAGGGACCAATATCTGCCTGGTTCGCAGATCATCGTCGAAGATAGTCCAAATTGCTTTGCGCTCGACACCAGACGTTTGTTTTATCGGGTGTGTTGACCACCTTGAATGCCCGTGACCTTACCTACTTTAACTGCATTACCGATGATTGGCTTACCGAAGCGTTGCCAAAGATCCATTGACTCCGCACCTCAACGCCTGCGCGTGGGGCTGAAAAATGTGGTTTCCGCTGGTGTAGATGATATGATCCTCGATTGGTAGTTAACCAGACCCATAGGGATTAGTTCATTTGGTTCCAAGTTCTTTCTGAATATAAGCATCCACTACTTGCTCAAGCAGAGACAAAGGCATTGCTCCGTTTTGCAGGATGATATTATGGAAATCCCTTAGGGAGAATTTCTCTCCGAGAGCTTGACTTGCCTTTTCCCGCAGGTTAACAATTTTGATCTCACCGACCTTGTAAGAACAAGCCTGCCCGGGCATGACGATATAGCGCTCGATCTCGCTTGTCACACTTTCCAGCGATTCCGCTGTATGCGATAGCATGTAATCGATTGATTGTTGACGTGTCCAGCGCATCTTGTGAATGCCAGTATCCACGACCAGGCGCACTGCCCGGAAAAGTTCGGAATCCAGGTATCCCAGCTCACCAAATGGGTCTTCTTTGTAAGCTCCCTGCTCGCGGGCTAATTTCTCTGCATATAAAGCCCAACCTTCCGAGTATGCTGTGAATGGCACCAGTTTTCGGAAGAAAGGAAGGTCTCGTAACTCCTGTGCAATTGCCAGTTGGAAGTGGTGCCCCGGAATACCTTCATGATAAGCCAGCGTTTTCATCCCAAATTTGTGAACTTCTTTCATATCCCTCAAATTGGCAAAGAAAACTCCCGGACGTTTTCCTCCCATATCGGGCATCTGGTAATAGGCACCTGCTGAGGTCAGTTCGCGGAATTTTGGAACACGTTCCACCTTGAGTGCAGCCCTGGGTCGTACATCAAAAACGGGGCTGATGCTCACCTCGATCTCTTCAAGGATCCGTTCATATTCTTTCAGGCATTCTTCCCTGCCTTCATCTGTATTTGGGTAATGAAACCTCTCCTCATTGGAGAGTTTATTTAAGTATTGCGGGGCATTATTAACTTCCTTGTATCCAAGAAAGTTCAGAAGATTCTTCATCTCATTTTCAATTCGCGCAACTTCCTTTAACCCCATGTCGTGGATCTGTTCCGCTGAAAATTCTGTGGTTGTGCTGCTCCGCAGGGTCTGGGCATAGTAAGCCCCTCCCTCCGGGAGTTTCCAAACCCCATCATCCTTGCTGGCATTTGACTTCAGTTGATTGAAATAGTCGATTAGTCTTTTATAAGCAGGGAATACTCTGTCCCTGATCTCTGCTTCAGCGGCTTCCAACAATTTCTGCTTTCTTTTTGGACTTACCTTGATCTTCAAAAGTTTTTCTTCAAAAACAGTGTAAAGCACATTTTCTCTTGCTGGCACTTCGCTGAAAGCGGTCATTTCATCCAAAATTCGCCGGATAACGAACTGTGGTGGGATGATACCTTTTTTCTCACGGATTCGCATCCCTTCAAGTCCCTGGTCGAATTTAACACCTATTTTGGACAAGCGCTTGACGTAATCTCGGGCATCCCGCCCATCATTTAGCGGATGGATCGTCAACATAAAATTGGGGGTTTCCGATTGCATCCCAAACATCTGATTAAATGGGTAATCATGATGCCTGAATGGTTTATACCTCGCCTGATCGTCCATGAACCAATCCAGGATATCCGTGGATAACAGGTTTTCAGGAGATTGTCGTTTGCGCGAATAGGAACGTAAAAATTTCAAACCATGCTCCAACCGGGTTAGATCCTTGTCGTATTTGGCTTCCGAAACATCTGCGAGTTTGGAGTTATGTCCACGGATGCCGACTTTTTCCAGTATTCCCAGCATGGTCACTAATTCCGGGTTGCTGGAACCCAGTTGCCAGAATAAACGCAGATAAAGATGTTTGATATTCCAGGGTTTAAGCCATATCAGGCAAACCAGCCACCAAATCAATATTCCAATTGGAAGGGAAAGCACTATTATTTGGATTGTATTCATTCAGTTATCTCCTTTAATTTTAGGAATTCAGTCAAAGGAAGCTGAGACGAAATTATTCAGTCTGGAAATTTCAACCAGGCTTTTCTCAATTTGGAGAGCAGGGTATAGAATTGAACATTGTTCAATAAGCAACCAGCCTGGGCAGTTTTCAAATACCAGTTCTCCTCAATCCGGAAGGGAATGATGAACCACAAATTACATTTTAGCCGGATTCCTTTTTTCTTGCTCATAAATAACGATTTTTACTTATGAGTGTTACATAATTATAAGATTTGGAATATTGCAATTTTTTTCATGTCAGGTTGGATATAATCACCTCACTTTTTGCTGATGGAAAACAAGGAGATCTCCTCATGACAGATAAGAACTTCAAGGTATATGGCTATCGCTGGGTGGTTCTGGGAGTGTTCATGTTCATCAACATCACGATCCAGATGTTATGGATAGCCTATGCACCCATCACCGGTCCTGCCGCGGAATTTTACAACGTCTCAGACCTGCAGATCGGATTCCTTTCAATGACCTTCATGATCGCATTTATTCCGTTGTCCATCCCGATCTCCTGGTTGATAGATACCTATGGATTTCGTCGCTCGGTTGGGCTAGGTGCCATCATTATGGGGTTCTTTGGCATCCTGCGTGGTCTCGCCGGTCAAAATTATACGCTTGTTCTGTGGAGCACAATTGGTATCGCCGCTTCACAACCTTTCTTGCTGAATGCCTGGACAACAGTTCCTGCCAAATGGTTTGCTCTTGAAGAACGCGCCACCGCGGTGGGGCTTGTCACCCTTTCCAGCATTCTGGGTACAGCCTTGGGGATGATCCTTACTCCCATGCTGGCGGGATCTTATTCCATTCCAACCGTCCAGTTGATTTATGGTGTCATCGCTGCTTTCTCTGCGGTATTGTTTATCCTTCTTTCGCGTGAAAAACCTGCCACCCCTCCCTGCCCTCCAGGAATGGAGACGCGCGCCCTTATGTTGGATGGGTTGAAACATGCCGTTACGATTAAAGCTTTCTGGTTCTTCCTGGCTATCTCTTTCATCGGTCTGGGTATTTTCAACGGGATTACCACATGGGTGGAAAGGATCATTAATCCGCGCGGTTTCACTCCCAATGATGCCGGAACAGTCGGTGCCTTGCTGCTGGTGGGAGGTCTGATCGGCGCGGTTGTGATCCCTGCCCTTTCAGATAAACAACATAAACGCCAGAGGTTTTTGTATCTCGGTTTTGCTCTCGCCATCCCCGGTCTGGTCGGACTGACTTACGCTACTTCAGCCTGGTTGTTGATGCTTTCCTCGTTCTGGTTGGGTTTCTTCCTGGTCAGCACTTTTCCAGTGGGAATGCAATATGCAGCCGAGATCACCCACCCGACTCCCGAGGGTACTTCCAATGGTATGGTGCAGCTTTTTGGTCAGGCTGCTGTGGTTTTCGTCTATATCATGGAAAAAATGAATAATGTTTATGGTTCCTTCAATTCATCGTTGTTGCTTGCAGTTGGTTTGTTGGTTTTGAGCGTCCTGCTCATAACTCAAATGAAAGATCCAATCGAGATTGTCAGGAGATCCTGAACTTTTCTATTAAAATAGAAATATCCGCAATTCCCGGAAATAATATAAGTTTAACAAGGGAGAAAGATCATGGCGAACAGAGAACCTTATATCCTGTCCTTGGACCTTGGCACATCCGGGTGCAAGACCGCCCTCATTTCCATCTCTGGAAAAGTAGCAGGATGGGAATACCAGGCTGTCCCAATGGTGATCTCCTCCCCAGGGGCAGCTGAACAAGATACGGAAGATTGGTGGCAGGCTTTCCTGTCCACATCCCAAAAGCTGATCGGAAAAAGCCTGGTACCGGTGGAAGATATCATTGCGGTTTCTTCCTCAACCCAGGGTGAGGTCACCATACCGGTGGACCGGAATGGCATTGCCCTCATGAATGCCATGGGCTCCATGGATATGCGTGGTGCTCAAAGCCTCAAGCAGTTGACCGAAGGCCGGTTCAACATTGAAGGCTACCATCCTCTCAAGCTGATTCGCTGGATCATGCTGACAGGCGGCGCTCCAAGTTTACGGGGAGGCGATCCTTCTGCGCATATGCTCTACATCCGTGATAATTTCCCGGAGATCTATTCCAAAACATATAAATTCCTTAACCTCCTGGATTTTCTTAACCTTCGACTGACAGGTCGTTATACCACCACGCCGGATCTGATCATGACCTCCTGGGTTACAGATAATCGCGACCCTTCAAACATCTCCTACCACCCGGCTCTTGTCAAAGGTAGCGGGATCGAAGCGGACAAATTCCCGGAAATAGTCAAATGCGACGCAGTAGTGGGTGAACTTCTCCCGGATGTCGCTTCCACTCTTGGATTGAAAGCCGGGGTAAAGGTTGTAGCCGGTTCGATCGATGTTACCGCAGCAGCGATTGGTTCAGGAGCTGTGAATGATTTTGAATCTCATCTGTATGTCGGCACTTCCTCCTGGCTGGCTGCCCATGTCCCTTTCAAAAAGACAGATATTACCACCAATATGGCCTCTTTACCTTGTGCCATCCCCGATAAATACCTTTTAATTGCGACTCAGACCACAGCTGGAGGCACCCTGAATTATCTTCGTGACAAGATCCTTTATCACAAGGATGAATTACTTGTGGAGGAACAGGTTCCGGATGTGTTCAAGATCATGGATAGGATCGCAGAACGAGTTCCTGCTGGTAGCAACGGGGTTATGTTTGCCCCCTGGATCTATGGAGAGCGCGCACCTGTAGATGATAGCTATGCCCGCTCAGCCCTATTCAACCTTTCAATGGAAAATTCACGCGAAGATATTATCCGCTCGGTCATGGAGGGGGTGGCTTACAACACACGATGGCTTATTGCACCAGTGGAAAAGTTCCTTGGCCGCAAATTGAGTGCATTGAATTACGTGGGTGGAGGGGCCATGTCAGATATTTGGTGTCAGATTTTCGCTGATGTGCTCGATCTGACCATCCGCCAGGTCCGCGAGCCAATTCAAGCCAATACCCGCGGCGCCGCATTTATTGCTGCTGTCGGTTTGGGTTACATGAAATTTGAAGATATCCCTGCCATGACCGAATACAAAGCCACTTACACCCCCTCATCTCAAAACCGGAAAATTTACGACAATATGTTCGATGTGTTTGTCAAATTCTACAAATATAATAAGTCTTTGTATCGTCAATTGAACAACTGAGTTTAAGGAAAAAAGACCTCAGGATAATCTGGAGATTTTCCATCCAATAAAGTCGATGGGATTCCAAAGAATACCTGGTTGAAAAAAGCCAGCGGATATTCCGAAGTGATCTTTACCACCCTATCCCCCGCCAGGGGACCTTTCAGTCCCATTTGTGCTGCAATGGGTGTCAGGATGGGCAGATCGCTGAAATCGTAGTGAGCAGTTCCCAGAATGGAAAGTGTTTTAGCGTTATCAGAATTTAAGAAGAGTTCATTGAACAACTCCCAATTCGTTTCACTTGCCCATTTCTCACTGAACATAAAAAGGAATGGCTGCCGTAGACCCAGGTCAATGATTGTCTCAGAAACCGGTTTAAGATAGGCATCCATCCCCAGTCCTGCCTTGCAGCGTGGGTCACGTCCACAGAATTCAACAGTTGCCCCCCCTCCGGTTGAATGACCATATACACCCACTTTTTCAAGATCCAGACGACCGGTTAATCCGTGCTCAGGGTCATTAACATTCATCTCTCCAAGCGTATCAAGTACAAATCCCAGGTCGCCCGACCATTGATTGGCCAGTTTATTGGCTTTAGGGAGATATTGCGGATCTGGAACATTGCTTGGTAGCGCATCCGGATTATTGTATGCAAGCGTCCCATCCGGAAAGACCGTTAAGATTGCCCCAAAGGAATGATCAATAGCCACCACCACATACCCGTTGGATGCAAAATTGATCGCCTGGAAGGTGTTTTGTGCCCTGAATCCTTTCCAGCCATGTGAGAACAACAATACCGGGTAATTTTCCTTTGCTTCGGAAATCGGCACATTTAGATAAGCGCCTGTCTGGGCATATTTCAAATGGTCCAGAAAAAAAGGCGGGAGATTTAGAAACCGTGAAATTGCGGGACCGATCAGGTCAGCTCGGTCCATCCAGGGTGCTACTTTATCATCGGGTTGAGGTTCAGCCGGATACCATACCTGGATCATGATTCGGCGCTGATCATTCGGGTTCCCCGAATACAATTCTTTGCGTGAATTGTCTGTCAGCATCATTGAGAAGGTTCCAACCTTGAATGGGCCGGATGCTTCAGGCAACTTTGGTATCGGCAACAAGATGGGAAGGGAATACGCTCCAACGAACAATACCAGCGCCACCAACAGACCGATTATTCTACGCCATGATAGTGGAGCATGTTTTCGTTCTGATCTTGCAAATGGCGGGAGAGTCAACAGGAATAACACAATGGAGAGAACAAGGATCGGAACCATTTGCCATCGGTAGCCTTCTAACAATATTTGCAGAAGACCTGCCAGGACCGTATTTGCAGGCAAAAATTCCATCCACCGCGGACGGGTTGGAATAATTAACCGAAGAATGGACAATAACAGGAAAAGTGCTGTCAGGGTTTCTAATGTTCTCACAACTACCTCCCGATCCAGGCGGATAACGTATGACAATTCTACCCCTGTTTCCTTCCTCATCCTGGTTAAAAACCAGAATGATTTAAACACCAACCTGGATGGCTTTCAGTCCATCCAGGTTGGATAAATAATTTTGTTATCAATTGCCGGTCATTTCATCTATTAATCGATCAAGTCATAATTCCAGCAATTGATCTTATTCCCTGAAGGTGTGATGATCTGATCCTGGTTGTTTCCTTCATCCGGTTTATAAGCATTCAAGTCGGTTTCGAGCCCGTCAAGTAATTTCTGACCCTTGAACTTGGAATAATTAAAACTTCGCCAATCCAGTTCTGTTTCCCGGTGGTTATTAACAATTTTTATGCAAGCCAGGGAAGCGCCTATTTGTTCATGGATCCCCTTTGGTAGTTCAGTATCTTTAAATTCATCTACCAGGGTAGGGATCGAATCGCTTGTCAAGGACGCCAGATAGGCAACATCCAACTCCTGCCCTCTCACAGCCCGTTCCACATTTTGCCGGACGATAAATCCATCCACATTCATTAAGATCAGGCTGCCGGCAAAACCAATACTTGCCAGCAATGCTGCCAGGGCAAATTTTCGCTCCATTCGTATTAATTCTAGAACCACCACGGCTAACAGGAGCAACGCCAGCCAGATCATGAAGACATGAGTATAAGTTCGCAATTGCGAAAATCCATAGGCATTTTCATACAGGACCAGGCGCTTGAAGGCTGAGACCAGCATGATACCGACCAAAACCACAATTGCGATCCCAAGTCCGGAAAAAACATTGCGTTGTTTGGGATTTTCCCGGCGGGTTATCCCGCTTAGTCCCAGGAATAAGAGCAGGCTGAATACTGCCACAGTGATCAATTCACCAAAACCTTTCCGGGCATATTCAGCGTAGGTATAACTGTCAATATGTATATTTACCTGCCCACCAAAAAAATATTGGAACTGGATGATCACAAAAAGTGTAAATAGGACCGCTACACTCCCCAGAATGATGCTGGATTCAATGGATCCCAGAAAGGGTGAGACCAGTGGCTTTTCTTCACCGATCAATTTTCCATTCTGGCTGCTTAGAGCCGCATGCAGAAAAACTCCCACCAGCAGATATGCACCAATAATGATATAGATAACTCGGAAGATGTATTCTGGTAATTTCTCCAGTCGAAAGAGTTGTATGAAGGAATCCAGACGTTGAGCAAAGACCATATCTGCGGATGATAACAAGGATGCAAAGATCGCCAGGATGGGGATCGCGATCAGGATCCCGCGCACGATGGGCCAGAGATTCTTTTTTTCAATGGGTGTTGACGCACCTTCATTTTGTTTGTTCTTGGCGCCATTGAGCAGGAACGGTTTGCTTATGACACTGCCGACCAGGCGCAGGAAGGATGAAAAATAATCCGCCAATCCGAACAATACCCATTTTCCGTCTTTATAGGTGATTACCAGTATACTCATTAAAAAAAGACTAAACACAAAAGCAAGGAAAAAGCTGAGCGGTTCCTGTCTAATAAAGGTGAACGCCGCAAAAATTAGTATCGGGATCACCAGGATCACGGATCGGGTATCGGGTTTGACATGATCCATGCTCAAGATAAGAAAACCACCTGCAAGGCACATAACAACATAGATAAAAAAGTTGATCCCCGGGGCTTGTTTCCAAAATAGGAGATCAAATAACCACCCCAATACCAGCGCCACGATCCATATCCGTTTTGAACGATCCATCATGAGTTCCTCCTCAAAATTTTTCAAGATCATAGCTATTCATTGCTGCCGGAAACTATCAAAAAGTATCAAATCGTCTCAAATCTCATATATCGGGCACCGCATTACTATTTTACAGTAGGTTTCATTTTATTGGATATGCCATATTTTGGGGGGTTGAATGTCAAAGCAGGGTTTATCAACGAATTCCCACTTTGAAAATCCCTCCGGAGTTATGATCGCACCAGTACGAAGTGCGGGTGCCGACCTTATATTTTCCGGATAATAGATTTTTTTTCTCTGGATTTTCTATAAAACTTGGCAATAAGTCGAGGTACAATAAGTCTCGGAATAATTTTCAATTTATTGCCCTTTCATAACAAAAAATTGGCAGTAGGCTGGATTAACTCATCCTGAAAGGTTTAATATGTCCTTTTTGACGATCGTGATAATTTTATTTGTATTTATTCTCGCAGCCTTATTGGGGATCTGGATCGCTCTTCTTCTAATGAGACCATCTGGACGCAAATTCCTTCTCAAAAACGCACCGATCCAGGTTGTCACCTTTATTTTAATAAGCCTGATCATATTCTCACTGATATTTGGTGCCAGCACCCTGTATCGGGCCAGTGCCTATTATCGTGTGGTCCAGGATCAATTTAATACTGCTGAAGGCGTGATACAAACAGGATCTGTTCTGGCCCAATATGCGGAAGCCTGGAAGAATAACAGATCATCCATCACAAAGGAGATCTGGTTGCAGCAAATGATGCTCCCTACCAGCAATTCGCATTGCTTCACGGGGGATCCATCAATTTGCGCTTTGTTCTCAAACGTTGGGATCAACGTAACTTCCCGTTGGAATTCCTATATCGTCTTCTTGGCGCTCGGCTTGACAGGTGTTCTTGCTTTTCTGGGTTACTCAGGTTGGATCCTCAAACTGAGATATGAGGAAGAGAATACACCGGAGAAGATTTTACGCCCTCGCCCAAGGTCCAAAGCCAGAAGATGAATTTTTCCCGATAAACCATTGACATTCAAATCTTTATATGCGATACTAAATTCGTAAGGACGAATTTCAATCTTATTTTGCCATCCTACACATAAGGAGGTGATGCCCATTATGGATAGTAGTAATAAACGAAGCGCTGCGGCATCCCTCCTCGTTATGCGATAAAAGATGCCGTAGCGCGCACCGGAAAGCCGTCCTCTCGGACGGCTTTCCACTTTAAAATACTACAATTCTTGTCAGATCAAATACCAAATGAAACCCCCAGGCCATGCGCAGTCACAATGGCATCTCCCTCCAGATCCACCCTCTTGGGGGTTTTCAGCGCTGCTGATAATTCCAGGTCTTCCACCCTGGAATTCTTGAGCGCAACCATTCGCCCAAAACCTTTTTTTTCAGCCAGCCTGACTGCAGCCGCCCCAAAGCGCGTTGCCAGCCAGCGGTCATAAGCGGTTGGAATACCTCCCCGCTGAACATGCCCCAGCACAGTTACGCGTGTTTCCAATCCTTGTTCATCCAGGTATTCTCCCACCCGCCACCCAATTCCTCCAAGCCGTGCATTTTCAAAGGTACTCCCGTGGTGTGAAAAAATCTGTTCTTCATCTGTTGCCCTTGCGCCTTCGGAAACAGCCAGGATACTGAATAAATTCCCATCCTTAATTCTCTGATTTACTTTTTGAAGTACTTTTTCATACATGAACGGGATCTCTGGAATAAGGATTACATCTGCGCCACCTGCCAATCCGGCATGTAAGGCAATAAAACCTGCATCCCTCCCCATCAATTCAAGAATCATGGCGCGATGGTGGGCTTCAGCCGTGGTATGCAAACGGTCAAGGGCTTCGGTTGCGATCATTAAGGCTGTATCAAATCCAAAGGTAACTTCGGTCCCCCCCACATCGTTATCAATTGTTTTTGGAACTCCTATGATGGGTACTCCCTTCTCAAATAATTCCATTCCAATTCGCAGAGTACCATCTCCACCCAGCACGATCAAGGCATCAAGGTTTAGATTCTTTACAGATTGCACAACCACGTCGGATACATCTTCGACCACTTCTTTTCCATTGCGGATTACTGTGCGTGCAAAGGGGTTTCCACGGTTGGCTGTACCCAATATGGTCCCCCCGCGCGGCAAGATTCCCTTCACCTCTGCCATGCCAAGTGGAGTGATCCCATTTGGATGGAAGAATCCATCAAAACCATCCCGAATGCCAATTACCTCACAGCCATAAATATTGATGGTCGTCTTGACCACCGAGCGGATGACGGCATTCAAGCCCGGTGCATCACCCCCACCTGTCAGAACCCCTATTCGCTTCAAATCAGACCTTTCCCCTTGTTCTTTTCATCAAGGGATATGAAATACGAACCTCCACCCATCCGCAACTTGCTTCAATTCAGAGGAGGTGCCGATCACCTCGAACCAGGTGTTCCCTGGTTTGAATGGAAATGGTGTGCCATCCTCATATGTCAGCGAGACCATCGAGTCTCTTTCAAACCTCTGCCAGCGTACCTTGTACATTTTCCCATCCCGAAACGCATACGCCAAACCGGAACCCACAAATGGGATCTCCATCTGCTCAGGCACTCTTCGATAGAATTGGTAGGGTATTTCCAGGAAAACAACATTATCAGCTGCCACCGCTTCATTGGTTAGCTGATCAAACAGGGGTGCATAAACTTCATTTTGTCCTTCATTTGGGTCATCAACTGTATCCGATGACCGTAAATACCTGCCGGAGGTCAAGTCGTAATCCCAGGAATTATAGATCGCCGTGGAAAAACGGACGGATACCTTATCAGCAGTTGTTCCTTCTGCAGGAGGCTCCAATTGAAAGAACATCCCATTAAGGTTCTGCCGGCCATTTTCAAATCCCTGGTCAGAGAAATATTGGCTCAAGGCTTTGGTATCCACCATCAGGTGATTATATTTATTTGGGTCATAACGGAACAAAGGGGTCCAGTCGGATTCCAGGATCAGTCTGTCCGCAAAATCCGAATTAAATAAACGGTTCAATACCGTGATATCTGCAGACCCAAAGGTAAAAACTGCCTTGTAAGCCCGGATGATATTTTCGTCAAAAAAGCGCGCTGAACGGATGGGACCTACCTGCGAGGCATCCTGTCCCAGGAAAATGGCAATGAAACGAGTTGTCCCATATTCAGTGTAATACTCGTACACATGATCCGCCAGGGTTAATCCCCATTGTGGCCGGACATAACGCGGCAGGTTGGATACCTTGACCATCAAGGGTCGTCTCTCGAGTAAAGTTGGGTCTGCAACAACCAATCCCGTTAGTGGATCTACATTTTCTGGAAAATTATCCGGACCCATCCCTTCCGGTGGATAATTAGGAGTGGGCGTTGGTTCAACGGTTGCCGTGGAAGTTGCAGGCAGGTTGGTTGGTTTGGTTGTTGGAGTCCCAACGATCTCTGCT
>Ga0172371_10007268_pt1 | contig 15840 bp, 13 predicted proteins | sample Lak12m_FD_114543 | JGI IMG/M metagenome (GOLD analysis project Ga0172371, IMG submission 114543) | Freshwater microbial communities from Kabuno Bay, South-Kivu, Congo - kab_022012_12m | ecosystem: Environmental > Aquatic > Freshwater > Lake | place: Democratic Republic of the Congo: South-Kivu... | reverse complement strand
TAGCTTTGCTATGGCTGGGGAATGATCCGGTGGTTGCCGAATGGCTGTCGGCTAACCTGGACAACGCTTCGTTGCAGAAATTATCAAATTTGCGCCTTGCCTTATCTTCCGTGCCTGGAGACACCTTATCCAATCGGATTCAATCTACGCGGTTTGCATGGATTGATGACGTAGCAAAATCGGCCATCCTGGAAACAGGAAACAGACCCCTAGGCCTATCCGCCTTGCTCTCGCAGCTTACAACCCACCCGATTTGGGGTTGGTTTATCCTGGCCGGCGTCTTATATGCTTTGTACTGGCTGGTAGGGGTATTTGGGGCTGGCGTGCTGGTCAATTATTTAGAGAGAGACCTGTTCGGTCAGGTAATCAATCCGGCTTTGAGCCAGTTTATTCATCGTGCGATTCCCATCGCCTGGTTGGCCGATCTATTGGTCGGCCCATATGGGCTATGGACAATGGGCGTCACCTATGCACTGGCGTTGATCTTTCCGATTGTAACCATCTTCTTCCTGGCCTTCGGGATTATGGAGGATTCAGGGTATTTGCCGCGCCTGGCGGCCTTGAGTAACCGGTTATTCAAAGCCTTGGGGCTGAATGGCAAAGCCGTCCTGCCGATCGTGCTTGGGCTGGGCTGCGTGACAATGGCGACGATCACCACCCGAGTGCTGGAGACTAAACGGGAGCGTCTGTTGGCGACATTGTTACTGGCGCTGGCGATCCCTTGCTCCGCTCAGTTAGGGGTCGTGATGGGCATGCTGGCAGGGGTATCTTTTTCAGCCACCTTGATCTGGGGCAGCGTCGTCCTGATCGTCATGCTGGCAGTCGGCTGGTTGGCTGCCCGCTTAGCGCCTGGCGAACGCACGCTCTTGCTGGTTGAACTGCCCCCTTTGCGCCTCCCCCAGGCTTCGAATGTAATTGTAAAAACCCTGGCGCGGCTGGAATGGTATGCCAAAGAAGTCTTCCCACTCTTCTTAATCGGCGCGGGTGTGATGTTTCTGTTAGACAAGAGCGGCGCGTTAGCATGGGTCATCCAAGCGAGCGAGCCGCTGGTGAAAGACTGGCTGGGCTTACCGCCCGCAGCCAGCGCCGCATTCTTAATGGGCTTCTTGCGGCGCGATTTTGGCGTCACTGGTTTATTTGATATGCGCATGCACGGGTTACTCAGTCCGCTGCAGACCGTTGTATCTATGATAACCGTGACCCTGTTCATCCCCTGCCTGGCGTCGTTGATGATGATCGCCAAAGAACGCAATTTTCGCACTGCGTTGGGCATGCTGACATTCATTACTCCCCTAGCCATTTTGGTGGGTGGGTTGGTATATCGCTTGCTTGCGGCGGCAGGCTGGTAAGGATGAGCGCACTGGTTACTTGCAGTATGTGCGGTTTTCGTTTCGACTCACAGGCGCACCTCGCCTGCCAGGCCTGCCCGCTCAACACGGGCTGTCAGGTAGTATGCTGTCCCTCCTGCGGGTATCAGTGGGCCGATCCACAGCGCTCGGCGCTGGCTCGCCTGGCCGGGCGCTGGCTGGAGCGAGTTACAAACGGACACGCCAATCCACCCGTTACAAATAGAGAAACATGATAAACCTTCATATGCATCGTTTCCGCAATTCCCACCGTCACCGTCATAATCGTATCTCCCGCCTCGACGCCGGCGCCCGGTCCGCCGCGACCCTGGCAGACTTGCGGGCGGGAGAGCAAGCGATTTTATTGCGTTATTCTTCAGATCTCTTGCTTGAACGACTCACTCAACTACAATCCTATGGCATGTTACCGGGGCGCACGATCCATGTGCTGCAGGATTGGCCGGTAGTCGTGGTTCAAATCGAACACACCGAATTAGCGGTTGAAAATGATCTGGCGCGCCAGATTTATATCCGATTAGAATCGATACCTGGATTATAATTTCCCTATCAAATTTGCAAGGAAGATCATATGACATTGCAGATCGAAATTTTTGAGCAAGCCGAAGCGCTGGCGCGCTTATTTGCCAATCAAATGCTCCAGATCGAATCGATTGCCAGTCAAATCAAACAGCTATCGCCCGCTTATGTATTCCTGGCCGCGCGCGGCACTTCAGATAACGCCGGCCGTTATGCAAACTACTTATGGGGCTCCATGAACGGGCTGCCCGTCGCGCTGGCAACCCCCTCCCTTTTTACATATTATAAAACCCCTCCCCGGCTTAAAGACGCCTTAGTAGTGGGCATCTCACAGTCTGGTCAATCTCCGGATATCGTCAGCGTATTGCACGAAGGTCGGCGGCAGGGCAGCCCTACATTGGCGATAACGAATGAACCCGGATCCCCGTTGGCGCAGGCGGCGGATTTTGTCATTGATATCCAGGCTGGCGTCGAAAAAGCCGTAGCCGCCACAAAGACTTACACCGCTGAACTCATGACCGTAGCCATGTTATCGGTGGCGCTGAACCCAGATCAAACCAGACGCCAAGATTTAGCGCGCGTGGCCGGGTGGGTGGAGCAGGCTCTTGGGTTGGATGAGCAAATCGCCCGGCTGGCGGAGCGCTACCGTTACATGGATCAATGCGTCGTGATTGGGCGCGGCTATAATTACGCTACAGCCTTTGAATGGTCGCTGAAACTTAAAGAATTGACCTATGTGGTGGCTGACCCATACTCACCGGCGGATTTCCAACACGGTCCCATCGCGATGGTTGAAAGCGGTTTTCCCGTGATGGCGGTGGCGCACAGCGGCCAAATTTTTGAAGATATTACGGATCTGCTGGCGCGCTTGCGGCGCGATTTACGCGCAGAGTTGTTAGTCGTCTCCGATCGCCCGGAAGCCTTAGAACTGGCTCAATCGCCTCTGGCGCTGCCGGCCGGGATGCCGGAATGGCTTTCGCCGTTGGCTGCGATCATCCCGGCCCAATTATTTGCCTATCACTTGACGCGCGTCAAGGGGTATGACACAGAAAAACCACGCCAAATCCATAAAGTGACCGAGACTCATTAGGAGGAACGATGGCGCTTCCCGTGATTGACACAACCTACCTGCTCGACTTCTTGACCGGATTGTTGAATACCCCCAGTCCATCTGGGTATACTGAACGGGCAGTCGAATATACGCGCCAGGCGCTGACGCCTTTCTCAGATTTGAGCCTGTCATTGACGCGTAAAGGCGCATTGCTGGCTGCCTGGCCCGGCGAGCAGAATGACGCCCCACGAGCGCTAACCGCCCATGTAGATACGCTGGGCGCGATGGTCAAAGAGATCAAGCTGAATGGGCGATTGAAGCTGACCCGTATCGGCGGGTTGGTTTGGAACAACGTGGAAGCTGAGGGTTGCACTGTCTTCACCCATACCGGCAAAAGTGTGCGCGGCTCGCTGTTGACTACAAAAGCCTCTTCGCACGTCTACGGGAAAGACGCCATTGACCTGGCGCGCGAGGACGAGAATATGGAAGTGCGCCTGGACGCGCGTACTGCCAGTGTTGATGAAACCCGGCTGTTGGGAATTGAAATCGGCGATTTCGTCGCTTTTGACCCGCGCGTCGAGGTCGTCAATAATTTTATCCGCTCACGTCATCTGGATGATAAAGCCTGTGTGGCCTGTATTCTGGCAGTCATCAAGGCGCTGCACATACGTGGTCTGCGCCCGATGCAGACCACGTATATCTTATTCAGCAACTTCGAAGAGGTCGGTCATGGCGCGGCATCCGGCATCCCGCCCGAAGTGGTGGAATTGCTAACGGTGGACATGGCAGCGGTTGGCGAAGGTCAGAATTCTGATGAATTCCATACGACCATCTGCGTCAAAGATTCCGGCGGACCGTACCATCATGGCTTCAGCCAGCGGTTACGCTTACTGGCCGAGCAACACGGCATTCCCCACCGGGTGGATACCTACCCATACTATGCCTCGGACGGCGGCGCATTCTGGCAGGCTGGCGGCGACGTGGCCGTAGCGTTGATTGGGCCAGGCGTGGACGCCTCGCATAACTACGAGCGCACGCACCAGGACGCCCTACTGGCTACCAGCGAATGGATTGCAGCATATCTGCTTTCCTGACATAACTTGATGCAAGTCAACAGGCTGCTGGCCTGTCAGGAGGATGAGATGAAATTTGACGCATCCTTACCACCGATCCCGCTCCAATCCGTTCCAGATATTGCCTGCGCCGCGGAGGAGATCGGCTTTGACGCCCTGTGGTCTACCGAAACAATCCACGATCCATTTCTGCCTGGCGTCCTGGTCGCTGAGCATAGCCGCCGCTTAAGCTTTGGGACGGCTATCGCGGTTTCTTTTGCGCGTAGCCCGGCTACCCTGGCTTATTCAGCCTGGGATCTGGCGCAGGCTTCCGGCGGTCGTTTTATTTTAGGCCTTGGCACGCAAGTGAAAGCGCACATCGAGCGCCGGTTCGGTATGCCCTGGCCCGATTCGGTCGTCAACAAGCTGCGTGAACAAATCACTGCTATTCGAGCCTTTTGGAACACCTGGCAAACCGGCGCGCCGCTAGACTTTCGGGGCGAATACTACCATTTAAACCTGATGTCGCCTTTCTTCAACCCTGGCCCAATCGAACAACCCCACATACCCATCTATATCGCCGGCGTCAATGCCGGTCTGGCGCGCCTGGCCGGTGAGACTGCGCAAGGTTTTCTCGCGCATCCCTTTCATACACCGCAATACCTCAGCCAGACGCTGCTACCCGCTATCCAGCAAGGTCTGGAGCGTTCCGGTCGCCGCCGGGCAGATTTCAGCCTCTCCGTCACCGCTTTCGCGGTCACGGCCCCGGAAGAAGACCTGTTTGTGCGCTCACAGATTGCTTTTTATGCTTCAACTCCCTCTTATAAGGCTGTCATGGCCGAACATGGCTGGCAAGAGATAGCCGAGCAGCTTTCCATAATGGCGCGCCAGGGTCGCTGGGGCGATATGCCGGGTCTGATTAACGACGATATTCTGGCTGCCTGCGCGGTGGTCTGCCGGCCAGAAGAATTGGGGTCCAAGCTCAAAGAACGTTACACGGGTCTGGCCGACCGCCTGGGGCTATATTTACCCTTCGTCCCCGGACAACAGGATGCGTTCTGGCAAACGCTGGCGCAGCGAGTCAGGGCCTAGCGCGGGTTTCATAAGGACGTTCCAAGATGTCCGGCCCTCCGGCTGGCAAGCCCAGCGAACCTGGTTACGACGACAGCGCATCCATCACCGAACGCGAACGGATGGTGGAGACTCAGATCGAACGGCGCGGCATATCCGATTGGCTGGTGTTAGAAGCCATGCGCAGTGTTCCCCGCCATGTCTTCATTCCAGCCGAACATCGCCACCTGGCGTATGCCGATAGCGCGTTGCCTATCGCCAATGGACAGACCATCTCTCAGCCCTATATTGTGGCCTTAATGACTGAACTGCTGGAATTAAAAGGCCAGGAGAAAGTATTGGAAATCGGCACCGGTTCCGGTTATCAGGCAGCCATCCTGTCCCACCTGGCGCGTGAGGTGCACACCATTGAACGCCATGTCAGTCTGGCTCGTTTGGCCGCTCGCTTATTTGAAGACCTGAAATTGACCAATATTCAGGTGCATGTCGGGGATGGCACATTGGGATTGACCGAGTTCGCCCCATTCGCCGCCATCATCGTCACCGCTGCCGCTCCAAAAGCGCCACAGGCGTTACTCGACCAGCTTGAGGATAACGGACGTCTGGTTATTCCGGTAGGGCCACGCAGCGAGCAGTATCTGGAGCGCTGGCGGCGACAGGAAGACCGTTATCGACGCGAACACATCTTGTCGGTGGCTTTTGTACCGCTGATCGGCGCGCAAGGGTGGAATTGAGACCTGTCAGGTTTTTAAAACCTGACAGGTCTTGAGGGTCTATATTTTGCTGACCATCACAAACACTGTTGGCCGGCGGCGTGTGCGGTTGAACAGGAACGATTTGAACGACTGCTGTAAATCAGTTTGCAGGTCGCCATCCGCGTTGCGGACAGCGCCTTTAATCATCTGACGCGCCGCTTCCATCAGTTCGTCTGCGGCCTGATTATGGATAAAACCGCGCGTGATAATTTCCGGCTCGTCAAGCAGCTTACCGCTTTGGCGATCCAAGGTCAGGTTGACCAGCACCAGCCCATCGCGCGCCAGAGCTTCCCGCTCGCGCACCTCGCCAGGACCGATATCGCCCACTCCAGAACCATCCACAAACACATACCCGCCCGGCAATCGCTCGCCGATCTTCATCTGCCCGCCCTCAAACTCAACCACGCGCCCATTCTCAATCACGGATATGTTTTCTCCAGCTAAACCCACCTGGCGGGCGATGTTGGCATGCTGGTGCAGGTGACGTAACTCGCCATGGATGGGAATGAAATATTTGGGCTTTACCAGGTGCAAGAGCAATTTCATTTCTTCCTGGCTGGCGTGACCGGAGACATGCACCGGGGCAATATTTTCATAGATCACATTGGCGCCGCGCTTGAACAGGCGGTTAATGGTGCGATAAACGCTTTCTTCATTTCCGGGGATGGGATGTGAGGATAACACCAAAGTATCGCCGCTCTGCACATCAAACTGGCTATTGGTACCCATCGAAAGCCGCCCGACGATTGAGGTCGGTTCACCTTGCGTGCCGGTGGACATCAGAACCACATCGTGGGCGCTCATTTTCAAGGCTTGCTCCAGGCTGACCACCAGATCGTCGGGTAAATCCAGGTAGCCTAATTTTCGAGCAATCTTGGCGTTTTCAATCATGCTGGCGCCCACAAAAGCCATCTTGCGCCCATGCTCCACCGCCGCGTTGCCAACCTGCTGCATGCGCGAGATCAGTGAGGCAAAACTGGCAATGATGATCCGACCTTTGGCGTTCCGAAATACCTCACGAAAAGCCGCGTCAATCACCTTCTCGGAAGGAGTCCACCCTGGGCGATCAGCATTGGTCGAATCGGAGAGCAATACCATCACCCCCCGATTGGAAAGCTCGGCCAGCTTGGCGTAATCCGTCGGCCAGCCATCCACCGGCGTGTGATCAAACTTATAATCTCCGGTGTGGATCACCAACCCGGCCGGCGTGCTGATACCCAGCCCAATTCCGTCAGGGATAGAGTGACAGACGTGGAAAAACTCGACCTGAAAAGGCCCAATCCAGGCTGTATCGCCGGCCTGGATGGTGTTCATGCGCACTTTGCTGATCCCGCCATTGCGGGTTAGTTTAGCTTCCACCAACCCGCGTGTCAGCGGGGTGGCATAGATCGGGGCATTGACTTTTTCCATCAAGTGCGAAATCGCGCCGGTGTGGTCCTCGTGACCATGCGTGACGACAATCCCGCGCACCCAATCTGCTTTATCCAGCAAATATTGAAAATCGGGAATGATGTAATCCACGCCCAACATATCATTTTCAGGGAACATCAACCCCGCGTCTACGATCAGGATATTTTGACCATACTCGTAGACCATCATATTTTTACCAACTTCCCCAAGCCCCCCCAGGGGAATAATTCTTAATTTGTTATTACTCATCTTGTTTTACCTTAAATAACCGGGCATCTACCCGGAGAATTGGATACTTTCAATAATAAGGGAAAGCCCCGCCAGGAAACTTTCCGGCTGGGGCATGGAAAACAACGCTAAATGCATGGATCCTATCTCAGACCGGGGAAAAGCGCCCGGGTTCAACCTTCCCTAACGACTGGTAGGATTGTAGCATGGATATTAAGATTTGTCAAAATAATGCAGTGTCTCACAGCAACTGGTTGAAAAATGACCGGCGTCGCTTTTGGATCGGTTGTCCAAACCAGCCAGGGCAAGATGACCGATGAATCTTCAGGAGTCGGCTCATCCACTGGGTCAAAGGGTTCATCCGTCGGTGGTTCTGGCGCTGGCGGTTCGTCGGTTGGCGGCTCCGGAACAGGCGGCTCATCCGTCGGCGCTGGGACAGGCGTGTCTTCTTGCGGCAGCATCACCGTGACCGACGCCTGCTGGCTGGCCTGGCCGCCAGGTCCGCTGGCCTGAATGCTATAGGTAACGTAGCCAGGCGATGGAGGATTATCTTGGATGCCGCCGCTTAACTGCGCCTGGTCTTCGATCACCTGACCATCGCGTAAAATTTGGATATGCACCGCTCCGCCCGCTACACTCCAAGAAATATTCACGTAATCGCCCATTGGAATGGTATCGGGGTTGACATAAAAATAGTCTATTTGCGGCGCAGGTAATGGGCCAACGCGCGGCTCAACCTGGACAGTCGCCTGCTGATTGGCGGTACCGCCGGGGCCGCTGGCCTGGATACGGTAAGTTACCAGACCCTGGTTTGTAGGACAATCTTGTTTGGAGCCAGCCATCGGCGCCCGGTCTAATATGACATTGCCATCGCTATACAAAGTAATATTGTCGGTATTTCCATCCACATTCCAGGTAATCTGCACACATTCGCCCACTCCAACCCGTGAAGGATCGGCGGAAAATTGGGTGATGACCGGTGGATTTTGGTGTTGTTGCACAGTAATCAGAATCTGGCGAGTATCCTCATTGTTATCCATCTTGATCACGTGCAGTTCATAGATTGTCGTGTAGTTCGGATATACTTCGGCGCGACCGATGAACGATTGCCCCTGTCTTTGCGCTAACAGGTCGCCCTGAGCATAGAAGTAAACCTGCCTGGCGTTTTGCACATTCCAGTTGAATACCACCCTTTCGCCGGCGTTGATATTGGAACGGTCGGCGGTGAAGGTGATATATGGCGAGGGCGGCTGGGTAGGTTGAGGGCTTGGGCCGGGCACCTGGACGCCGACCCAGATGCGCTGTCCAAAGGGCAGGTTGGCGCCATTTTGCAACACCCAAAAGCCTTGATAGACAGACGGCCAATATGGCGCGATCAAATTAACATAAATATCGTAAGTAGCTCCCGGTGGAACCTGCCCAACAAGCGCAGTAGGCGCCCCACCCATATTGGACTGCGGGCTATTGCCGTTCGCGTAAGCCAAACGGTAAGAAGGATTCCAGGTGCAAGTACCGACATTCTGAATCCGCCATCCTTTCTGGAAAGGCGCGCCAGGCTGGATCAGCGGCGGGTTTTTCATCTGGTAATCGGGGTAGGTCAGGTCCTGGACAAAGGCCATTCCATCCACACAACCCGGCGGTGGAGCGGGCGGGGTGGGTTGCGCTGGCGGCCAGGTGGGCGTCGGCTGGGCAGGCAATGCGGTGGGGAACGGCTCAGGCGTCGGGGCAGCCGGGTTCTGGTTCAGATATTGCTGCGCCAGTTGAGCGATCTGTCCCTGGTTCTGCAACTTGGAAAGCGCCTGGTTCACTTGAGTTAACAACGTCGTAGAGCCTTTGGCTGTCGCAAGACCATACGGCTGTATATTGATGCCTTGGCCGACGATTTTAAAGCCGTCTTGTTCCGCAAATACCTGGGCAGGTAATAAATCCATCAATACCAGGTCAACTTTATTGTCTTTCAGGTCGGCCAACGCCTGGTCTATCAGGGCGTAGACGAACAGATTCGCCGCTGGCAGCTTGCCGGCGTCCACCAGATTAGCGCGCGCCCAACTCTCGTAGACCGAACTGTTTTGTACTCCCAACCGGAATAACGCCAGTTCATTGGGAGATTGGATGACCTGGATTTTGCCATCCGGGCGCGCCAACACCGCATCTTGACCCACATAATAGGCGTTTGAGAAATCAGCCACCGCAGCCCGTTCGGGCGTTATCGTAAGCGCTGAAATTGCCAGGTCAACCTGTTTAACCTGTAAAGCGCCGACCAGCCCATCAAAAGCGATGTCGCGAAATTCCACCGGCATTCCCAATTGCTGACCGATCTTCTGCGCCAACGCTACATCAAAGCCATCCAGCTTAAAGTCCGCTGTATAAGACTCGAAAGGAGGATAATCTGCCGAGAGACCAATAACCAGCTTTCCCGCTTGTTGAACGCGCGTCCACGAGTCGTCGGCAACGGGCGTACTGGTCTTTGCAGAACCAGACGAAAATAATAACTCGCCATACAGAAACAGGATAACACTGGCGAGAATGCAGATCGCCAATACCAGAATGATTACAATAAGGATTTGTGCGCGGCTCAGCTTGATCATGGCTCATTTCTCCTCTCCACCCTATCATAACCGGAATTGTAAAAAAAAGGGCTTACAATACTGTTTGCCAGATTAGAAAATTAAACAATGCGTTTTAATCCGTCATTCAAATGACATGCGCTATTCCCTTCCCGCCGGTTCTCAGAAGGGAACAGCGCATGAACGAATTGACCCGATCGAGATACTCTTAAGATAACGAGGGGAAACCTCGCTCGCTTATTGGGTCGTATTACCATCCCAACCAGCCAGGCGCGCCATCAGCCACCAGAATGCCTGTCCCTTGAGTGTGCAAGCCAGGCCATGCGTATGAGCGCAATCGCCGGGTAAGCTCTGACATTCAAAGTTGGTGGGGTGCGTGGAACACCAGTTTGCGCACCAGGAATCGGTGCAATTGCCATCGCCATCGTTAAGATAGGGGCCGCCGCCATCTGGACGATAGATTTCAATATCGGCGAAATCGAACAATACCTTATTGTTTTCTTGTACGTGCTGGCGCACCATGTCGTTATGTCGCCAGAGCGCCTCGCCGGCGCCAGTCCCATCGGTATGACCGGTGTAGTAGATAAAACGCATTCCGCTATGCGCGTTATCGAATTGCGCCATGCTGTCAATATAGTTTTGAATCTGCGTATCGTTATAATATGACATTTGCCCGCACCAGGTCCATAACGAGAAATTAAACCAGCCCGTATTGACCACGCCGTTGGTATGGTTTATCCCATCACCGGTTTCCCAATACATATCGGGAGTGATATAGTTGTCGCCATAATTATTGCCATCGTAGAACCTTAAGGCAGTATCGTCATCCGGCACGACGACCGGACCGCCGGTCTCGATTGCCACATTATATTTGCTATCCCGCGCTTCCAGCCATTCCAGGCCGGTCAAAATCTGGCTGCCATGTGAGGTATGGGCGTAATGCACCACATATTTCTTGGCCTCCCCGATCCAATAATCCGGAATCAAGTGGACATCTGTGTGGCGATGATCCACCACGATCGTCTTATAGTCGCTATAACGCAACAGCACCTGGGGCAAGAAAATTTTTGGGTCTGCTGATGGTTGGCTGCCGCCAGCAACCGACGATGCCACCCCGCTGCTTAAACTCATCCCCATCACGAATAAGCAAACACAAATAATGACCCGACTTTTCATGATTTTAACTCCTTTTAATCGTATCATCTTAATAAAACGGGGTAGACTTCCGAAGTCTTCGGAGAATGTTTTCTCATCAAGGGGGTCTATTACAGACTTCGGAAGTCTTTTGCCCCGAATTATTGAGATGTTACCTTTAATCTTCACATAGATTATAGCGAATGCAGTCAAGTCGCTCAATAGGATTTAAGTCAGCCGGCATACAACCGCCAATCAAGTTGGCAAAGGATGAAAAACGTGAGATACTATTTCCTGAATGACGCATGATGAAAACGAGTTTATTTTACCGCGATGAGACTTGCTTTCTAGATGATGCAGCCCGGCGTCACGCGCCCGGCGATTTTATCCGGCTACCCGATGGAATGGTTCATTATGAGCTGGCGGGACCTGCGGATAAGACGCCGGTGGTGTTCGTGCATGGCTTTTCCGTCCCCTACTACATCTGGGATCACACTTTTCCCGCCCTGGCAGAGGCCGGGTTTCGAGCGCTGCGTTACGACCTGTTTGGGCGTGGCTATTCTGACCGCCCCGACCTGCCTTATAACCTGGAGTTGTTTGTACGCCAGCTAAGAGATTTACTCACCGCGTTGCAGATACCCGGTCCGATTGCCCTGGTCGGATTATCTATGGGTGGGCCGATCTCGGCCGGCTTCACCAGCCAATATCCGGCATGGGTACAAAAGCTATGCCTGCTCGATCCGGCTGGCTTCCAGGCTGGCCGCCCCATGCTCTATCGCCTGATCAGCCTGCCCGGCCTGGGTGAGTTGCTGATCAGGCTGTTCGCCCGTTTGCTGCTGGCTTCGAACCAATCAGACGACTTTTATCTGCCAGAGAAGTTCCCCGGTTACCCGGAGCAGTTCTTGCCGCAGATGCAATACCGGGGTTTTCGACGCGCCATTCTATCCACCTTACGCGTTGGACCGCTGAGCGGACTGTGCGAGACTTACCAACAAGTAGCAAAGCTGGGCCTGCCGGTCATGCTGGTCTGGGGCAAACAGGATAAGCTACTCCCATTTGGGTTGAGCAAAAAAGCCCGCCAGATATTGCCGGAGGCCGAATTTCATATGATTGACCAGGCCGGGCATATTCCCCATTACGAGCGACCGGAGGTCGTTAACCCTTTGCTGGTTGCATTCCTGAAGAAATAAATGGCGATAGCCATATTGGAGGTATTTTGAAAGAACTATATTATTCCATCTCGGCTGAAGTGTTCGAGAAGTACCCGGCCTTTGCGCGCGGGGTAGTGATTGCCCATGAGGCGCATAATCTCGCCTCGCCGCCCGAACTGGTCAGATTGTTGCGCGCTGCCGAGGCTTCGTTACGCCAACAGATCAGCCTGGAGCAAATCACGGCGCACCCTCACATCGCCGCCTGGCGAGAAGCGTTTCGCCTGATGGGAGTGAAGCCGAGCGAATTCCGCTCTTCGATTGAGGCTTTAGGGCGTCGCGCGCTGCGCGATCAGGAATTGCCTTCGATCAATGCCCTGGTGGATATTGGCACCATCCTGTCCTTGCGCCACCTGGTTCCCGCTGGCGGGCATGCCATTGACGTACTGACGCAAGATATTACATTACGCCCGGCGACCGGGCAAGAGACCTTTATTCCCTTTGGGGAGGCTGCGGATGAAAAGCCAGAACACCCCAACCCGGGCGAAATCATCTTTGTGGAGGGCGATGTCGTGCTGACCCGCCGATGGGTTTGGCGGCAATCCAACCACACGTTGACCCTGCCATCCACCACGGCCTATGAGCTAAACATTGACGGTCTGCCGCCGACAAGCCCAGGGCAAATTGAACAAATATGCCAGGAAGCCCTGGAATTGATCCAACGCTTTTGCGGCGGGCGGCTGCGTTACGAGTTACTGACGCGGGATAATCCGCGCATCTGTCTGACCGGTTAGAGAAAACCAATGGTTGCAGACATGGCTCAAATCCCCGCGCAGACTTTATCGGACTCCGTTGGCTTCGTTTCGTTGATCCGCTCACCCGAAGCCAGCCAGCGCTTGCGGCTGTTGATCCACAGCCAGCGCGCGTATGGCGGTCCATTCAGCCGATCTCCCTTTTGGGTATTTTGGGATCCCGCCTACCATCCCGCAGCGTTGGTAGAGGCTACCAATGGATGGGAAAATATCTCTTTTATTCCATTACAACATGCAGACGGTCTGCCAGATTATCCTTTCGTCCATAAAATAGCCGCCTGCGCCCAGGCTGAAGAATTGACCGCCGGCCATCTCCGCTCCCTGGTCTGGCTTGACCCCAATTGCCTGGTCGTTCAGCCGCCGACGCTCTTCAATCTATATCCAGATTACGCTGCCGCTTTCAGGCCAGTCCATATTCGGAATGTCGGCTCATTGGCAGGAGAGCCTCTGGATGATTTCTGGGGAACCATCTATCGGATAATCGGACTCGAGTCTGCGCCCTATACCATCCACTCGTTTGGCGACGATCAAGAATTACGCCCCTACTTCAACACGCACCTTTTCTCAATTGACCCGGCGGAGGGAATATTGCGCCGATGGTTGGAAACCTTCCGCATATTGATAACCGACCAGCCATTCCAGGCAGTCGCCTGCCGTTCAGAACTACACCGGATTTTCCTGCACCAGGCCATTTTCAGCACATTGGCCGCCAGGCTAATCCCATTGGAACATTTGCGGATTTTACCGCCCGAATACAGCTATCCCTTGCATTTACATTCCAGGCTGCCTCAAACCATACGCGCAACCAGCTTGAACGATCTGGTTTGCGCGGTTTACGAAGATGATCCGCCCCATCCCCAGACCATCCAAGACCTGCCCGTGCGCGAACCGCTTAATTCCTGGCTGATGGATCAACTGGATAGCGCATAACAATCAGCATCGCCCTGAGCGCTAACCGAGGATGCAAAAATTCCGTCCATCCGCTGAATTCTGGTCAGCCATTATTTTTACGCTGCTGCTTGGGTTATATGAGCGCTGGCTTTTTCCAGTCGAAATGCCCTTTCTCCCGGAACAACTACCACATTATTTACAATGGATAGCTCAGGGCGGCTGTGTTCTGCTGACGGCTGGATATATCGGGTTTTCATTTACCTGCCGCAAGACGGTGCGAGCGGCCTTCCTGGGGCTATTCGTTATCGCGGTTCTGGCCGAATATGGCAGCCACTATTCGGTAGGGCGTTTCTCTGTTTCCGATGATTACGACATGGTGTTGCAGCTTTTTGACCCAACGCTGTATAAAAACGCGCTGTTTGGATTTTCTGGTCGGGTGTGGCCTGCCGGGGCATTACCGATCTTGAGTTATGCTGGAGCGCTATTCGGGTTGCGCCCCTTGAAAAGCCGGCAATCTGGCGGATTTCGCCGTTTCGGTGCGATCCTTCTGACAGCAGTCCTGTTCTTTTCCGCTCTCTACCCGTTTAGCAGCGGATCGTTTCTCACGCTATCCCTGGCAGCGGACCTGCGCAGTTTCACTTTTTTGGGCTGGAAATATGCCATGCTATATCGCGGGCCGCGCCTGGCAGTACCGGCGATTAGCGCAAGCCCGCCGGACAAAAATATTGTTTTCATTGTAGATGAGTCTATTCGCGGCGATCATCTCAGCTTGAACGGCTATATGCGACCGACCACGCCTTACCTGGAAGCCTTGCAGAGCCAGGGGCTGCTCTACAACTGGCGCGACTCTGCTTCTGGCGCGACTGCCAGCACCAACTCCAACACTTTACTGTTGACCGGCGTCTACCAGCTTCCCGATGAAGCGCAACAAACCCGCAAGGCGCCAACCATTTTCGCTTACGCCAAGGCAATGGGCTACCACACGATCTACCTGGATTTGCAGATGAACCGGCGCTGGCTGATGTCTGAATCGGATTTCAAATTGGTGGATGAATGGCATACGGTACAGGAATTCCTGGCCGGGGGAGAGTATCAGGTGGATATGATCGCTGCTCAGTGGCTGTATGATAAGCTGCGCGCCGCGCCGGGGAATTTCGTCTGGATCAACAAAGCCGGCGCGCATTTCCCGTATCTGGAACGCATCCCCCCAGGTGATGCAACCTGGCAACCTGTGTTGACCGATGGACGTTACTACCCGGCTGACCAGGTCAGGCTGGTCAATACATATGACAACATCTTAAATTACAACCTGGAGCATTTCTTCCGGGCGCTGGCGCGTCCCGAAACCCTGAAGAATACTACGTTCATCTACACTTCAGATCATGGTCAGACGCTCAGCGAACATGGCGAAACCTGGCCGCAGACCGGCCCAACGCGCAACGAAGCCAGGGCGCCCATTTTGATTATCCAGGCAGCTCCGCTGAACGTGGATACCCGCTACAAAGCCAGTCATCAGAATTTATTTGCTACCTTACTGGATATGATGGGGCTGCCACAGGAATACCGCCGTTACCCCTATGCAGTTTCACTGTTGAAGGCGACTGCCAGCTTATCGCGACCGCGTTACTATGTCGTGGGCGATCTCACCAGCCGGTTACGCGGACATTTATACAATTTTGACAGCCCATGAGACCTGTTGGAGTTTGTAAAAAATGGTGATCGTTCCAAAATTGGTAAAGTGAGATAAATTGGCAATAGTGGATGATTGAGACCGGTCATAACTGACCGGTCATGCGATCAAGTCAGCCAGCTTGAGTCCGCGGGATAGATGGTTTCCT
>Ga0172371_10007265_pt1 | contig 15846 bp, 17 predicted proteins | sample Lak12m_FD_114543 | JGI IMG/M metagenome (GOLD analysis project Ga0172371, IMG submission 114543) | Freshwater microbial communities from Kabuno Bay, South-Kivu, Congo - kab_022012_12m | ecosystem: Environmental > Aquatic > Freshwater > Lake | place: Democratic Republic of the Congo: South-Kivu... | reverse complement strand
GCAAAATGAACTTCGTAGCGAGAACGATAGAAAAATTCTCCGAGCAAGGATGAAAGGCAAAATCGCCCGGAGGCGTAGCAGCGCTACGGTGAGGACGATTTTGGCTTGAAGACGCGGCGCGGGAGATTCTTAGCCGATCGGAGTAGAGGTTCATTTTGCAAGAGGCTCGTTTAGGATGGGAGCAAAAGAGATGGTCAACAGACGGCAGCGTACAGTAAACATCCACTCATAAAAGCATAACGCCGCTTAGTTGGGGAACTTCAATCCTTCGTTAACTATTGTGGCAACGGCAACCAGACAGGGAAAAATACGCGGTGCCTGATTCAGACAACTCCTTTAAAGGCGGCAGCTGGACTCTGCTGTTTATCTGCTGGCTTATCGCTGCCGCGTCAACTCTGGGCAGCTTGTTTTTCAGCGAAATCATGCAATTTCCACCTTGCGTTCTCTGCTGGTATCAAAGGATATTTCTCTTCCCCCTGGTTTTCATCTTTGCCACCGGACTTTTTGGCGGCGATAACAGCGCGGCGCGGTTTGCCCTGCCCATCGCCGGGGCAGGCTGGCTTGTCGCCCTGTACCATAATCTCCTTTACGCGGGCATTATCCCGGCCAGCCTGCAACCTTGCAGCCGGGGTGTTTCCTGTACCGAAGAATACATAGCCTGGTTTGGCTTCATTACTATACCATTGCTGTCTTTGTTGGCTTTTACCGCTATTTTGGCGCTGTTGCTCATAATAAAACTGCGTTGAGCAGCTTGTCTGCTCATACGAAACTCGACGAACTCGCAAAAATTATACCCACAGGGTGAAAGCTGGAGGTTATCCCGATGAAAAAACAAGCCGTGCTGTTATCAGGAATCTTCCTGATTCTTCTTTTTGTCGCCGGCGCTTATTTGTATAAAAAACAGCAGACCAGGCAGCTCGATTTCCTGGCCCAGGAGCATGCGGAAATCTTTGTGCGCCCCCATTCGCCATCCCTCGGCAGTAACGATGCCAAGGTCTATCTCGTGGAATTCATGGACCCAGCCTGCGAAACCTGCAGCGCGTTCGCGCCCCTGGTCAAGAAACTGCTGGCGGACAATCCGGGCAGAATCAAGCTGGTACTTCGCTATGCTCCGTTTCATGATGGCGCTGATTATTTTGTCAAGATTCTCGAGGCCGCGCGAAAACAGGGGAAATACTGGGAAACCCTGGATATCCTCTATCAGTCTCAGCCCTACTGGGCGAGTCACCACAACCCGCAGCCGCAGATGGCCTGGCAGGTTCTCCCCCATGTTCCCGGCCTGGATCTGGAAAGACTGAAAACCGACATGAATGACCCGGCAATCGCGCAGATCATCGCCCAGGACCTTGCAGACGCGAAAACCCTCAATGTCACCAAAACACCCGGGTTCTTTGTTAACGGCAGACCGCTGGTAACCTTTGGCGATATTCAGTTGCAGCAACTGCTGATGTCTGAGCTTGAGGCACAGTATCCAAGATAAACAACCGGCGGGAAAAGTCCCGTGCGTAACGAAATGGAGACTACAAAAATGCTGAAAAGATTCGGCGGCCCGCTTATGATCCTCTGTCTCGCTTTCCTGATGACCGCCTGTGACCGGGCTCCGGAAGTGGCGGAAGTCGGCAAGCCTGCCCCGCAGTTCAAACTTGTGGATACCAAAGGCAAAACCTGGGACCTTGCCGAGCTCAAAGGCCGGGTGGTGTTTCTTAATTTCTGGGCCACCTGGTGTCCACCCTGCCGGGAAGAAATGCCTTCCATGCAGAGACTTTTCGCCTCGATGCCAAGCGACAGGTTTATCATGCTGGCGGTCCTCAGCAATGATGACCCGGCGATTGCCGACAGCCTCGCGGCCAAGATCGGCGCTACCTTTCCCATCCTCATTGATCCGGGAAGCAAAACCGCCCAGGCCTACGGCCTTACCGGGGTGCCGGAAACCTTTATTATTGATAAAAATGGGGTGCTCAGAGAAAAATTCATGGGCGCAGTCCCGTGGGATGCTCCAAAGGCAGTGCAGATGCTGAATGGATATCTCGCCCAGTAATCTTCCCTGAAAACCGGAAAGGTTACTCGCTGGGTGTGCTGCACAGATAATCAATACCCTGAATACGTAAGGCCGAGCCGCGCCCGCACCATATCCAATGCGGCAGCCGCTTTCTCCCTGGCCTTGCCGGTGCCGTGCTGAAGAATCTTCCGCATCCGTTCGGATTATTCCGACCATGTTTCACCACTCAAGTCCTCGATCATCTGTAAGCGACCACAGGGCACCACATTTTACGGCGATCGATCCGGCTCACGTACCTGATGTACGCATCGCCGTCCCGCTTGCCGCAACCTGCGGCGCCCTGTGCCCGCTTGTTCCGTGCTTATCCGACTTTCGGAGGCGTACCCCGTGATCAGTTACGATCATCTTACCTGCCGTTTCCAACGGGGCCTGCCCTATCCGGAAAGAGATTTGTGCGGAATGGCGCGGGTACGGCATCCTGATTGACCTTTCTCCGGCGGGATGTTAAATAGGCTCCGGCCTGGGGATTTCCTGTTGTCAGCGGGCCATGCCTCCTTCCACCAGGGGAAAACGATGCGCGAATCTAAACAATTTCCAGCAGGGATGGAACCCTTGGGTGACGCCCATTTTTCCTTTGCCTGCCATCCGGGCGTGCCCTGCTTCACCCGCTGCTGCCGCAATCTCACCCTCTTTCTCTACCCCTACGATATCATCCGCCTGAAGAAAAGGCTTAAGATCAGCTCCGAGGATTTTCTCAACGATTACGCCGGGGTAGTCCAGGGGGGCAATCCCTTCTTCCCCTCGGTGGTCATGCGGATGCGGGAAGATGAGGAGAAGAGCTGCCCCTTCCTCGATCCGGAGCATGGCTGCCGAGTCTACGAGGATCGCCCCTCCGCCTGCCGGACCTACCCGCTGGAGCGGGCCGTGGACCGCAATCCGGAGCGGGGCCGGGCCAAGGCCTTTTATTTCCTCACTCGCCACCCGTACTGCAAAGGGCACGCGGAGAAGAAATCCTGGACGGTCAAAGAGTGGCTTGGCGACCAGCAGCTCGTCCTCTACAACGCCATGGACGATCTCTGGGCCGGGATGGACACCTTTTTCGCCGGCAACCCCTGGCAGGGGGAGGGGGTGGCCGGACCCCGGCAGCAGCTTGCCTTCATGGTCTGCTACAACCTGGACCGCTTCCGGCAGTATGCCGCCGAACATCGGCTTCTGGAGCGTTACCGCCTGGACAAGGCCCGCCGCCGGCTGATCGAGCGCGACGATGAGGCCCTGCTCAGCTTCGGCTATGATTGGCTCAGGCTAATACTCGGCAACCAGCCCACCCTGCAGCCCAAGTCCTGAACCTTCTTCACAATCCGACAAAGCCATGTTCAATTTCGTCCGCACCCGGATCAGCGATCTCAAAACCTGGCTGCCGGTCCTCGCCTTTTTCGCCGGCTTTCTCTGGGATGCCCTGACCATCGGCAAGACGGTGACTCCGCTCGATCTCTGGCTGCTTGCCGGCTATCTTGCCGGAGCCGCCGGGATTCTCTGGTGGCTGGGGCACCGGCGGCATCGGGAGATGGGGACCGGAGAGAATCCTCCCCCGGAATCCGCTCCGGTCATCATGCCGCCGCCCTCTTTCTTGTCCCCCTGGCTGGAGCGGGCCCCGTATCTTCTCCTCCAGTTTCTTTTCGGCGGTCTGTTCAGCGCTCTGTTCATCCTCTATTTTCAAAGCTCCAGCCATCTGAGCGCCATGTTCTGGTCCCTGGGCCTCGGAGTTCTCCTGGTGGCCAACGAGTTTCTCGACGACAGATACAACCGCTTCACCCTGACCTGGCTGCTCTTCGGCCTTTGCGCCATGCTCCTTTTCAATTTCATCCTTCCGTTTGCGGCCGGGAGCATCGGGGCTTTCTGGTTCTATGCCAGCACCCTGGCCGGGGCCGGATTCACCCACTGGCTCAGAAAAAAAACCCCTGGTTGCCCGGGGCGGATCGTGCCGGTCTGGATCATGGCCGGGCTTTTGGCCCTGGCCTGGCCCCTGGACCTGATCCCGCCGGTGCCCCTAGTCAAGCGCAGCATTCAGGTGGGGAAAAATCTGGTCCACGAGGGCCGCGCGTTCAGGCTAACCATGGAAAAGGCGGCCTGGTGGACATTCTGGCGGGAGCTCTCCGACGAGGTTCATCTTGGCCAGGGCGAGAAGCTCTACTGTGTCTCGGTGGTCTTCGCCCCCAGGGGGCTAAAAACCAGGCTCTATCACCGCTGGCAGCATTACGAGCCGGGCCGGGGCTGGCAGACTGCGGGGCTCAGCAGTTTCAGCCTCGTTGGCGGGAGAAGCGGCGGCTTTCGCGGCTACACCTTTCGCAAGGACCTGGCAGAGGGGGCCTGGCGGGTAGCGGTGGAAACGGAAGACGGCCGCACCGTGGTGATCCATTATTTCCGGGTGCTGTCCGGCCCCCTGTCCGATCCGGCCCAGGAGACGATGCGCAGTTTGTGAGAGTCCGAGAGAAAAGAAAAAAGGACGTCGCCAGGCTGGCGGCCGTCCTTTTTTCTTGCGTCTATCGAATCAAAAAAAGAAATCAATCAACCTTTTTCAGGTCCATGCCGCAGCGGCATTTGCCAGGCTTGTCCGACACGGTGTTGCACATGCAGGAGCCGCCGCAGTTGCAGAAATAGACTCCGGTCCCCTTGAGGCTCGCCCTTTTCACCTGGTTGCCGCAGGAGCATTTCGCCGGATCATTGGCATTGAGGGCGCAAGAGCAGCCTTCTTCACACTGGCAAAGCAGGGCTTCGTTGCCTTCGATCTTCAGAACATGCCCCCATTTGAGGGGGTTGCCGCAACGGCAGACCCCGGGTGCGGTCTTGACCGTGTTGCAGGCGCAGCCAGCCCCGCAGTTGCAGGTGTAGAGGACATCCTGGCGCGCCGCTTTTTGCGGGTCTGCGGGTGGGGCCATCATTCCGCCTTGGCCGCCTTGGCCGCCTTGGCCGCCTTGGCCGCCTTGGCCGCCCTGGCCCGTTTGCGGCTGAGAGCACAGGGTACAGGCGCAGCCGCCGGCCATAAATAGCAGGGCAGTCGCGGCCAGCAGAAACAGCAATGTTTTTTTCATCCTCGTTCTCCTCCTCTTGATTGATTTCGCAATCGGCCGGTTTGCCGGCCGGCCTTTTTATATCCCGCGCTTCCCGGAAAAGCCGTAGCCCGGGCAACCTGTTCATCTTCTTCCGCAATGGCCCGCTTATCAGACGATGCGCTGGTACTTGGGCAATTCGCCCAGGCCGGTGGCGCAGACATCCAAGTCTTTCAAAATGCCGTCGTTCACCCGGTAGATCCAGCCATGCACGGAGAGCTCCTGCCCGTCTTTCCAGGCATTCTGGACGATGGTGCTGTGGCAGACATTGGCCACCTGCTCTATGACATTAAGCTCGCAGAGCCGGTCGCGCTTTTCCTCCTCGCCGGCCAGGGCGTCAATCTCCTGCTGGTGGAAGCGGTACACATCCTTGATGTGCCTGAGCCAGTTGTCAATCAGGCCGTGCTCGCTGTTTTCGAGGGCCGCATTGATCCCCCCGCAGTTGTAATGGCCGCAGACGATGATGTGCCGCACCTTGAGGACCTCCACCGCATACTGGATCACCGACAGGCAGTTTAGATCGGTGTGGACCACCACATTGGCGATATTGCGGTGGACGAAAATCTCCCCGGGCAGCATGTTGACGATCTCGTTGGCCGGCACCCGGCTGTCGGCGCAGCCGATCCAGAGGTATTCCGGCCTTTGCTGGTCCGCGAGCTTTTTGAAAAAATCAGGGTCCCGGTCCTTGATGGCCGTGGCCCAGGCCCGGTTGTTCGCGAAGAGGTGCTTAAGGGTCTGCATGGGCGCTTATTCTTTCGCCGTTCTGGTGCGGATGGCCACGGAATTGGCGTGGGCGGTTAGCCCTTCGAGCTGGGCGAGCTTCCGGATATGCTCGCTGTCCGCGACCAGGGCTTCGCGGGAATAGGCGATCAGGCTCGACTTTTTGATAAAGGTCTCCACCCCCAGGGCCGAGGAAAAGCGGGCCGTGCCCATGGTCGGCAGGACATGATTGGGCCCGGCCAGGTAGTCGCCGGCCGATTCCGGGGTGTGGCGGCCCAAAAAGATCGCTCCGGCGTGGCGGATGCGCGGCAGCCAGACAAAGGGTTCGGCGATCATCAGCTCCAGATGCTCGGCCGCGATGCTGTTGGCCAGGAGGATCGCCTCGTCAAGATCGTCGGCCACCAGGATCACCCCCCGTTCGCGCAGGGACTTGCCGGCGATCTCGTTACGGGAAAGACCGGCAAGCTGTGCTTCGAGTTCGCTGACGATTTCCCGGGCGAGCTCCTCACTGGTGGTGATGCACATGGCCAGGGCCTGGGGGTCGTGTTCGGCCTGGGCCAGCATGTCGGCGGCGATAAAGGCCGCCTCGCCGCTTGCATCGGCCACGATCAGCACCTCGCTGGGGCCGGCGATCATGTCAATCCGCACCCGGCCGGAGACCTGGCGCTTGGCCTCGGTGACGAACTGATTGCCCGGGCCGACGATCACATCAACCGGCGCGATGCTTGCGGTGCCATGGGCCAGGGCCGCGATGGCCCAGGCGCTGCCCGCCTTGTAGATTTCCGTGATCCCGATTTCCTGGGCCGCGACCAGCAGGGCCGGGGCGATTTTGCCGTTTTTATCCGGCGGGGTGACCATCACCCGGCGTTCCACCCCGGCTATGGCCGCGGGGATGCCGTTCATCAGCACCGAAGAGACCAGGGGGGTGCTGCCGCCCTTGCCGCCCGGAACATAGAGCCCGGCCGAATCCACCGGCCGGACCAGACGGCCGGTGATGGTGCCGTCTTCCCGGGTAAGCATCCAGGACTGTTCCTTTTCCCGCTCATGGAAGCCGTAAATCCGCTCGATGGCAAGCTCCAGGGTGTCGAGGAAAGCATCGTCCACCGTTTCCATGGCCTGATGCAGCTCTTCCTCGCTCACCTTGAGCTGATTGGCGCGCATCTCCGGGGCATCGAATTTGCGGATGTATTCAAGGAGGGCCTCATCGCCACGGGTCCGGATCGCGGCGATGATTTCGGCCACCGTTTCCCGGCAGGCGCTGTCGGCAAGTTGAAAACGGTCGCTCAACCGGGCGAGAATCTTCTGGCCCTCGAGGGAGCTGGTGCTAAAGGGGGTGATGATCATGGGGAGTGCCTCTAAGGAGAAAAATCCTGACAATAGCGTCTGGCCCATGGCAATGGACTATGGCTGGACAGGGTAAATTACTTGCCTTGGCCTGTCAAGGAAGGCCGGGCGAAAGCCGGGCAGCTCATTTGTCGCGTATCTTCCGGAAATCACGGATGATCTTGCGGGAGAGCAGATCAAAAGCGCCGGGACACAGGCGGTACAGCCGCCAGAGGATTCCGGCGTAGAAGGGAAAAACGATGATCGCCCGGTTGCGCTCCACCCCGCCCAGAATGTTGCCGGCCGCCTCGACCGGGGTAAGGGTTTTGATCCCCTTGGGCAGGGTGAGTTTCTTTTTGTCGGCGTGGATCACCGCGATCTTGTCGTGCAGGGGGGTCCGCATCAGGCCGGGGCAAACCAGATTGACTTTGACTCCGAGGTCGGCGCCCTCGGCCCTGAGCGACTGGGAAAAGCCGGCCACCGCCCATTTGCTCGCGCAGTAGGGGATCTCCTTGGGCACCGGGATGAGGCCGGCCAGAGAGCCGATGTTGACGATCTGGCCATGGCCCTGGCGGGCCATGACCGCGTAGGCCGGGACCGCGCCGTAGATCACTCCCCAGAGGTTCACATCCAGGACCTGCCGCCAGTGCTCGATGGTCAGATCCCGGGTCTCTCCCTGGATGGCGGCGCCGGCGTTGTTGAAAAGAAGATCGAGCCGCCCGTATTTATTGACGATATCGGTGACGATCCGGCAGGCGTTTTCATAAAGGGAGACATCAAGGTAGGCGAAAATCGCCCGGCCCCCTGCCTGGTTGATCCCGGCGGCCACCGTTTCGGCCCCTTCCTGGTCAATGTCCACGCAGACCACCGTGGCGCCGCGCCGGCCGAGCTCCTCGCACAGAGCCCGGCCAAGCCCGGAAGCGCCGCCGGTGACGATGGCGATTTTGTCTTTGAAATAGCTCATGGTTGCTGGTCAGCCTAATGAAAAGCTCAAGGGATTACAAGAGAAAAGGAGGTCGAAGGCGAGGGGTGGCCGGTGCTCGCTCAGCCGATTTGGATGCGGCATCAGCAGATGCGCGGCAGTTGCTCGCCCACCGGCATGTCCACGATCCGGGTCGCGCCAAAGGCGGTGCGCATGGTCACTATTCCCTGGTAGTCGCCTACTGCTTCGCCGATGATCGCGGCCTCGCGTCCCAGGGGGTGGCGGCGCATGGCGGCGAGGACCTCCTCCGCCTCCCCGGCCGGAACCGCGGCCACCAGCTTGCCTTCGTTGGCGACATACAGGGGATCAATTCCGAGGATATCACAGGCCCCCCGCGTCTCGGAACGAACCGGGATTGCCGGCTCGTCAAGCCGGATGCCGAGGCAAGAGGCCTGGGCGAATTCGTTTAGGCTGGTGGCCAGCCCGCCCCGGGTCGGGTCGCGCAAGGCATGGATGTTTGGGCTTGCGGCAAGCATCTCCGCCACCAGGCCGTGCAGAGCCGCGGTGTCGCTTGTCACCCGGGAGGCGAAGGAGAGCCCTTCCCGGCTGGTCAGGATCGCCATGCCGTGATCGGCAATGCTCCCGGAGATGATCAGCCGGTCGCCGGGTTTGAGATTGGCGGCGGAGATGTTGACCCCATCCGGCACCCGGCCCAGGCCGGTGGTGGTGATGAAGAGTTTGTCGCAGCAGCCCCGGTTGACCACCTTGGTGTCGCCGCAGACGATCCGCACCCCGGCGGCCCGGGCCGCTTTCTCCATGGAGAGCAGAATCCGGTGCAACTCGACCAGGGGCAGGCCCTCTTCGATGATGAAGGCCACGGCCAGATAAAGGGGGGCGGCGCCGCACATGGCGATGTCGTTTATCGTGCCGTTTACCGCCAGATCGCCGATGTCGCCGCCCGGGAAAAAGAGGGGATCAACAACAAAGGAATCGGTGCTCATGGCCAGGCGGCCGCGAATCTCGCTAAGCACCGCCTGATCCTCCAGGCGGTTCAAGGTTTCGTTGCCGAAGCGGGGGAGAAAGAGGCGTTCGATCAACTCGGCGGAAAGCCGGCCTCCGCTGCCGTGCGCAAGCTGGATCGTTTCATATTCCAGAGCAGGGAAAGGTATCAGTTTTTCGATCATTCTCTCATCTCTCCGCAAGCGGTTTGCCGCCATTGCCGGCCAGAATCATGACTTGCCCCTGCGTCTGGCTGTCCGCACTCGATAAAGGCGTTCGCTGAAGCCGCCTTCGTTCTCGAAATCCCTGGCCAGCCGCTCGACCTGGCGGTCGAGGAAATAGCAGGCAAGGTTCAGCAGGGAGAGCGCCGCATTGGCTACAAGACAGGCGGATGACAAGGACGGACACGGACGCACACCGACAGACACAGACTCCGTGCCACCCAAACCGTCCGTGCCAGTCCGTGACCGTCCTTGTTCGTCCGTGTAAGTCCTCGCCCTCTCTTCCTCCACCCAGGCCGCAACCCCCTCAACCGTTTGCGGCTTCTTCTCCTTAAAGCGCAGCAGCGCCGGGTGGTCCGGCTCCAATTTCGTCAGTCCCCGGTGCCGCAAAAAATCCTCGTAGTCGAGCCGCAGTTCTTCCAGGCTGGCACGGGCCACCTGGGTAAGCTTGAGTTCGGTTTTCTTCGAGGTCGCCGAGGCCTGCGAGCCCTCGGCAATGTTCTGCACCCCGCTGCGCGCGGCCTGCACCATCTGATCGTTGGTACGGCTGCGTTTGTCCACATACCTGTCGCAGAAGCGGACGGTCACGTCATAGACAAGCTGCGCCACCTGAAAGCTCTTGAGCTTTCGATAGCCGCCGTGCCTGACAATGAGGTCAGACACGGGCTATCCCGTGATACCGGTAATAGGCGGCGCAGGCGCCCTCCCCGGAAACCATGGTGGCGCCCAGGGGATGTTCCGGGGTGCATTCCCGGCCAAAGGCCGGGCAGCCGTCGGGCTTGAGCAACCCTTGCAGAACGCTGCCGCTCATGCACAGCCCCGATTCCCGCACCCGGATGCTCTCCACGGCAAATTTCCGCTCGGCGTCAAAGGCGGCCAGCTCGTCTTTGATCACCAGGCCGCTCATTGGCAGCATCCCGATCCCCCGCCAGGGGCGGTCGCGGACCGCAAACACCTCGGCCAGGATTTTTTGCGCCGCCAGGTTGCCTTCCCGGCTCACCGAGCGGCCGTACTGGTTTTCCACCGCATGTCGTCCCCCTTCGAGCTGGCGCAGAACCATGAGCAGGCCGGCCAGGATATCAACGGGTTCAAAGCCGGTGACCACGATGGGCACCTTGAATTCCTCGGCAAGGGGCTCGTATTCGCCCCAGCCCATGACCGTGCACACATGCCCCGGAGCGAGATAGCCCTGAACCCGGTTCCCCGGCGAGGAGAGCAGGGCCCGGATGGCGGGCGGCACCAGAACATGGCTGGCCAGCAGGCTGAAATTGGTCAGCCCCTCCCGTCTGGCCTGAAGCAGGGCCATACCATTGCCAGGCGCCGTGGTCTCGAAGCCCACGGCAAGAAACACCACCTCCCGTTCCGGATGCTGCCTGGCCAGGGCCACGGCCTCCAGGGGGGAATAGACCATGCGCACGTCAGCCCCGGCGGATTTGGCCATAAGCAGGCTGGAAACGCTGCCCGGCACCCGGAGCATGTCGCCGAAGCTGGTGAAGATCACCTCGGGCCGGGCCGCGATGGCCACCGCCCGGTCAATGGTCTCAAGCGGGGTGACGCACACCGGGCATCCCGGCCCGTGCACCAGCTCCACCTGGCCGGGAAGAAGCTGATCGAGCCCGTTTTTCATGATCGCATGGGTGTGCCCCCCGCAGATTTCCATGACCACCCAGGGGCGGGTCACGGTGCGGCGGATCTGATCAAGCAACTGCCGGGCAAAAGCCGGATCGCGGTATTCAGCGACAAATTTCATGACTTGTTCCGGGGTGTATTGGCGCGATGCCTTTCCTGCTCATCTATGGACCTCGGACCTCCTTTTTTCGCAGAATAACAAAGAGAGGCCTTTTGTCAAAGCTGCCTTTTGTCAAAGCTGCCTTTTGCCCCTCCCTCCTGCATTCTTACCTGAATCCTGCTTTCTGATTCCCCCCCCCTTGCGCCTCAAAAAATCTTGAACCAAATAAAAAAAATTGTACTTTTAAGTTGACAAGCATCTCAAACCTATTATACAGGATAAACAGTCTGCTTCCCCCATGCGGGTTGGCGGGCGACTAATGGGTTCGCGGGCCGGTTTTTTCCATGGGCCGGGCGCGATAACAAACCAAAAGAAGAAAGGAGAAAAAGAGATGAAAAAAGTACTGGCAACAGTAGCAGTAAGCACCGCCCTGGTAATGGGCGGCGCCGTGGCCGCCTCCGCGGCCGGCATCGAAATGGAAGGCAGTGTCCGGGTTCGCGGCCTTTCCGAGCAGAGGATAGCGCCGGACAGCGCTCCCTTCAACTTCTACGACGAGCAGGTGCGGATCGGCATGAAATCCATGCCCTCCGATAACCTCACCGGTTACATCCTCCTGGAGACCGGCACTGCCTCCGGCGACACCTACACCTGGGGCAATGAGTCTGGAACTACTTTGACCCGCGGCGGCACCCAGGCTACATCAGGACTGGGTCTTCTCCAGGCCTGGGTCAACTACAAGGCTACCTCGACCGTGGGATTCAAGGTCGGCCATCAGCCGGTGGCCCCCGGCACCAAGCAGTTCGTCAACCACGAGAATTCCGGGGATGACGCGATCGTCATCACCTATGATCCGATGCCCAGCACCCATGCCCATATCGCTCTGGTCAAGCTGGCGGAAAATACCACCAACGATAACTCAGACGATCTGGACGCCTATGCCTTTGTTGCCACCCACAAGTTCAATGACGCCTTCAAGATGGGTCTCAACTACACCTTCCTCAAGGGTGCCGCTGACGGCGAATCTAATGCAACCGATGACAAGTATACCGCCTATACAGATAGCAACAATGCTACCGTAAATATACTAACCACCGCAGCCACTGCCAACACCCTCTATTCGGGCATGGCCATGTCCAACCTCGGGGTTGACGCCACCTACAAGACGGGCAATCTGACCCTGACCGGCGATGTCAATCTGCAGTTTGGCGAGATTGGTTCCGATGGCACCGCTGCCGGCACCACTGATGCCGATGGCTACGCCTTCCAGCTAGGCGTTGACTACAAGATCGACAACAGCAACGTGGGCCTGCTTTTTGCCCAGGGATCCGGTTATGACGAAGACGCCACCGGCAATGACAAGGCTGGCAACGCCTTCGTTAACTTCGTTGGCGACAGCGCTTACCAGGTTTACATCCCCGGCTATCGTATCGTAACCCCGGGCAGCTTTTCGCAGAAGGTTCTGGGCGAGACTCTTAACAGCCAGGGCTCCAACTCCGGCCTCAGCAACCTGACCCTTTATCAGCTGAACGCCAAAACCGCCACCACCTGCCCGCTCACCGGCAAGAAGCTGAACATCCGCGGCGCCTTGAGCTACATGGAAACCACCGAGGACGTGGCTAACTATGGTACCAACCGCGAAGACAAGATCGGCACCGAAATCGATGTTGTCGCCGCCTGGGCACTGACCTCCAACCTGACCTATCAGGTTGAGGCCGCTTACCTCTGGACCGGCGATGTCTACAAGACTTCCGCCACCTATGTCCCTGAGGATATTTACTTCCTCCGGCACGGCATCACCATGAAGTTCTAAAGCTTAAGTATGGGCAGCAAGCTGCCCATACGAAACTTATACCCTTTGGGTGTAAGCCTGATGGCTTAAACTTCAGCAGTTCTCCGCGTTACCAACCCCCGGACGGGCTCACCCCTGCCGGGGGTTTTTTTGTCAGAGGACAGAAAAGGAACTTGACTTCCTTCCTGGCCACGGATAACTATGGAAGCATGACAACAATAACCTTTGATACTTTAAAATTTGTTGAGAGGCTGGAAAAGGCCGGAATGTCGCGCGACCAGGCAACGGCATTCTCCGAAGCGCAAAAAGCCGCTTTTGCTGAGGCTCTCGATACATCTCTTGCCACAAAGCACGACATTGAAGCGTTGCGGACCGATATCGCCAAGCTCGACGCCAGAATTTCCGGCGAGCTCATCCTGGTTAAGTGGATGCTCGGTGTTGTCATCGCCATCGCCATCGCCAACTTTGCCAAACAATTCCTGTAGAAAGCACCGGGGCATAGGCGGGGTCAGCATAGGCGCAGCATAGGCGGGGCCAGGTCTTGAAAAGCGGAATTTTTCTGCTTCCTGCGACATGGCATCATCATGAAGTTCTAATGCTTAAGTTAAGGAGCTTGCTGCCCACACGAAACTTACACCCTTTTGGTGTAAGCCTTGTAGCTTGACTTCGGCAGTAGCCGCGTTACCAACCCCTGGCCGGGCTTTGCCCCGGCCAGGGGTTTTTTATCAGAGGAGGCTCCTGCAAAATACTTTATTGTGCTTCGACAGGCTCAGCAGAACGGAAGAAGCCATATGATTTTAGTTTATTACCGTTCACCCTAAGAGCTCAGGAGAACCCCCTGTCAAAGGGTCTTTCCTTCTTTTTGCAAGAGGCTCACAGGCCAGAAAAACCGCTTGGCTGCGCTTGCACATTCCTCCTTTTTTCGAGCGATGCAGCTCGTGCCTCACCGCATCCACGAGCTGATATCTTGACATCCGGCCTAGTGTACGGCAAAGTGACGGTAGTTGGAATCGTTAGATGAAACACCAGCCCAAGGATACGCCATGCCCACCATCAGTATGTTTTACGGCATAATAATCAACCTGTACTTTTACGACGACGCAAGACACCATGTCCCGCATATCCATGCGAAATATCAGGAAATGGATGCGGCTTTTTCAATTTTGGACGGATCGGTCCTGGCCGGTGAAATACCTGTCGCGAAAATGCGAATGGTTTAGGCATGGATCGAAATTCACCGCGAATCGCTGTTAGCCGACTGGGAACTCGCCGTAAACAGACAGACCCCGTTTGCCATAGAACCGTTGCGTTGAGGAAAAATTATGGAATCCGTAACCCGTGTTGTGCCCCGAGAAGATTTTACTCTGGAACTTTGGTTTAACACCGGCCAGCACCGCCTTTTTGACACGCGGCCATACTTGAATCGTGGGATCTTTATCCGGTTGCAGGATGTCGCTCTGTTCAAACAGGCATTTGTTGCCATGGGCACAGTTTGCTGGCCGGGCAATCTTGATATCGCCCCGGAAACGCTTTATGATCGCTCCGTGCCAGTCTCTTAACAGCCCGTAATCATGAAAGGAAACGCTGGTGAAAAAAGTAGTTGTTTTCTCTACCCCTTGTGAATTAATTGACCACCCCCCGGCCGGGCTCGCACCGGGGTTTTTTATCAGAAGACAGAGGTCAAAAAGGGCATAGGCGGAGTCAGGTCTTGAAAAGCGGGAAATTATCCGCTTACTGCGTCACGGCATCAGCATGAAGTTCTAACAATCCCCCCGCGGCCGGGGGAGCGATCCTCTTTTTCCCTCGTCCTTCCCCACATCTGCTTTTCGATAGCCACCAGCCTGTTATCTTCCAATGTTGCCGCGTTGGTTTGACAAATTTTCAAATTTGCCTTATATTAGTCCGCAAGTAAACTAACATAAACGACAAGGAGGTGGATCCATGCGCGTCGGTATTCATCAAGCAAAAACCAATCTTTCAAGGCTGATTCCCGCAGTCCAAACTGGCGAAGACATAATCATCACCAAAGCCGGAAAGCCAGTGGCCCGCCTTGTCCCCTTCATTGAAAAAACCGGCCCACGGCTAATCGGACTTTACTGCGGCAAGATAAAGCTCCACGGAGACCTGCTGGCATCATTGCCACTCGAGATTATAGACGATTTTTGGCCAGAGCAGAAAGGCGCGTGATGACCTACCTCCTTGACACTCATGTTTTCCTCTGGCTCGCTGCAGAACCGGAAAAACTCTCTCCTATCGCACAAAAAATAATTGAGCAAGGATCAAACGAATTGCTGCTGAGCGCTGCAAGCGGATGGGAAATTGCCTTGCTTTGGAAACTGGGGCGGATCGAACTTCCGGAACCACCAAGCACCTTTGTCCCTTCCGCAATGCAGGCATTGAAAATTACCCCTCTTTCCATTGGCTTTACTGCGGCCATTGCCGCCGCAACCCTGCCGCTCATCCACCGCGACCCTTTTGATCGCCTGCTTATTGCCGAGGCGATCAAAAACGACCTTACAATACTCACCAAGGACCAGACAATCCCCCAATACGGAGTGAACATTCTCTGGTGATACGATAGTCGGTAGTCAACACGTAGTCAGCAAGGTTAGGTCTTGAAAAGCGGAAATTTTCTGCTTCCTGCGGCACGGCATCACCGTGAAGTTCTAAAGCTTGAGTTGGGCAGCTTGCTGCTCAAACGAAACTCAACCCTTTGGGTGTAAAAAGCTTACGGCTTAAACTTCACGGCAGTACCCGTATCATCAACCCCTGGCCGGGCTCGCCCCGGCCAAGGGTTTTTTATTTTATGGGAAACAATGCTTATCTCCCTGACATCTTCGTTGAAAAAAGCTTGCTTATGCTTGCACTTTTTGCTATCATTTGACTGTGAAAATGAAACACGCAAAAATAAAGGAGGCCATTTTCGACAAGCCCACGCGGGCGAATATTCGTTTTGCCGATATTGAGGCCCTGGTGCTAACAATGGGCGGGGAAGTTGTAGAGCGCGAGGGATCGAGAGTGCGTATCACACTTTGTG
>Ga0172371_10007264_pt1 | contig 15847 bp, 16 predicted proteins | sample Lak12m_FD_114543 | JGI IMG/M metagenome (GOLD analysis project Ga0172371, IMG submission 114543) | Freshwater microbial communities from Kabuno Bay, South-Kivu, Congo - kab_022012_12m | ecosystem: Environmental > Aquatic > Freshwater > Lake | place: Democratic Republic of the Congo: South-Kivu... | reverse complement strand
ATACAAGGCCGTAATTGTATCCCCGTCTTCCACGAGACCGCTCATAGATCCCCCTCGCACTTGTTCCTGCGTTATCTTCTTAATACAAGACTGACCATCGCCACCGAATAAACCGACCATGGCGATAGGTATTTTTTTATAATACCAAAAGGTTGTGGAAATAATTATCAAAATAGTAGATAATAATAGAAAATAATAAGACTTTTTCATATACAAGAAAAAATAATTAACTCACAATTACAAAGCTCAAAAATAATGGATAATATTTTATTAACACGATTATTAGTCGCCACCAGCAAAACCAAAAATACTCAGCAGAAAAAAAAATATTTTTTTGATATTCCCGTTATGGTCAAAAATTTATCAAAAGATATAATCAATAAAACATATTGCCCATCGATATTTACTTGCTTTGCTATTTTAGACCCTAAGCCACGCGAAATATTTGCTCCACATTTTCGCGATCGCATTATTCATCATTTCTTTGTAAATATAATAAATAACGACATAAACAAAAGATTCATAGACTCATCATTTGCCAACCGCATCGGCAAGGGATCACACATGGCAGTTAAAAAAATAATGAAGGCATTACACAAACCACAAGCTAAATTCTTTCTGCAAATAGATATAAAAAGTTTTTTTAGGTCTGTTGATAAAAAAATCCTATACAAAATATTTAAAAAACATATAAATACCATCAAAATAACAGATAACAAAAAAGAATTATGCCTATATTTAGCTGAAAAAATAATCTTTAACAACCCGACTGATCCCAATCCAATATTTACAGGCAATAAAGAATATTTTGAACAAATCCCGAAAAATAAATCACTCTTCGATACTCAATCAAATAAAGGGCTACCGATCGGCAGCTTATCCAGTCAATTTTTCTCAAATCTATATTTAAACGAACTTGACCAATACGCAAAACATAGTCTTAAAATAAAATATTATTTCCGCTATGTTGATGATATTGTCATTATTGCTGATAACAAAGATATTTTAAATAACTACAAAAACGCCATAGACATCTTTCTGAGGAAAAAATTAAAACTTTCTCTTCACCCAAATAAAACAATCCTACAACCCACAAAAAACGGCATAAACTTTTTAGGCTATATAATTAGAGAAGATTATTTATTAGTCAGAAAAAGAAGTGTTAGGTCATTCAAAAAAAAGCTGTATTTTTTTAATCATCTTATCGACCCCAAAAATTTTCCCTTCAAAAATATACCATCAAATTCAAAAATAGCTAAAAAATTTAGAAACAGGAAATTTCCAGCAGAACCTCAACTATCAACACTTTTGTCTATATTATCTGTAATTAATTCCTACTATGGCGTCTTTAAATTTGCCGATAGCTACAAGTTGCGTAAAAATTTATATGAAGACCATTTCGGAGAACTAAAAAAATTTTTCACGCCACAAGATGATCAATACAAGGTGATGAAGATTAAGTAGTTTAAAAAAAAGACGGAAACAATGATCCGTCTTTTTTTTAAGAACAATATGACTCAACGAACACACCTAACATAATTGTTGTTGTTATAGTTGTTGTTGTTCCAATTACCGTTAGACGGATTCAGAACCAACCAATTGTTGTTACAGGAGGCTGAATCAAAATTTTATATAGACTATTACTGACAATAACAACGACGGAATAGCTCCATCGCGAAGAATTTTATACTTGATTAAAAATATAACCAAGTGAATAGTCTCACGCATATTGTTCGCGCATCACTAACCAACAAGTCATACTCGCGGGCAACCTCATGAATAACGCATATTAATATTACAATTTTATTTAACCATTGGCAATAATTTTTATTTTATCCTGCCATGCTCCCGCTTGACGTCCCACCTCCTCCACCCGCTCTAAAAGAAGGGCATAAAATTCATGTGAAAAAAGTGCCATATCCCAAGCCATCAAAAAATACACCTTCAATACTTCAATTCTACTACGCAACTCTTTAATATAAATCAACGACTGTTGATAATCATTTTTATCATCTTTTTTCATATTTGCCAATACAACCAACCTCAAACAAGCCGACAATTCTTTGAATATTTCCATTCCTGTCGTAACTCTGAATATCATAGACAAGCCTGGATATTTAGCATAATATGTTTTAAATATAGAAAAAATATCATACAATATCTTTGGATGACGAAAGTCTTTGCTCATATCTAAACAATAAAAAAATCAAACATATGCGTCCACGAACACACCTAACATAACGGCTGTTGCTATAGTTGCTGCTGTCCCAAGTACCGCTAGACGGATTCAGAATCAACCAATTGCTGCCACAGGAGGCTGAATCACAACGATTGGTTCTCGTCCATAAATAATTAGCATCCGCCACGACGGCGCCGGTAGTATCCGTCAGAGCTGAAACAGCATAAGTCAACTCATCAAAAGTCGGCATCCGCCAATCAGAAAATCCACCCTCCACCAGACTGGCGCAATATTGCGCTTGTACTCCTTGATAATTAGCACCTGTTGATTTGTTGCTAATCATCGTCGGCATTGTCGAACCATTAATAACTAAACCGCCGCCAGCGGCATCGACATATTCTTTGTTAGCCACATCCGCATTGGCTATCGGTGGCGAGGTTACTGATGCCTTATTCATAATAGCTGATCCTTGGATATTTACCGCATCATCACTGTCGCCCAGCCAAATATTATCAGCGCCGCTAGTCCGACTTTTAACCGCGTTGGCATAAACATCACCGCCACTAGTAACTAAATCACCGTTCACATCCAATTTTTTTGACGGTAACATTGTGCCGACACCGACCATGCCGGCGTCAACAGCCAAGGTTGAGGTTCCGGCACTTGTTATCATTTTTCCAACTCCGAGATTACCACCAAGAATTAAATCAGCGATATTATTTGTCGGCGGAGTTGAATTTGGTGCTGTCCACGCTGCTAATAGCGCTTGAAAGGAAACAGAAAAACCAAAAGTAAGAAAAATAGAAATCATTAAAATCACACCAAATTTTAATGACCTGTTTATTTGTTTAAACATAACCAAGAGTTAATAATTATACCGATATTTTACCCCCCCCGACTGCTTTTGTCAAATTGAGTCCTGTCATTTTAAAAAGAACGAATTAACTGATGATAAATAAAAATCCTCATTCATAATGAACAAGGATTTTCATAAAAATTAAATCTATTTTTTCCTTCCCTGATACAACTCCACCACATTCCGAAACAACATCGCAATCGTCATCGGTCCTACGCCGCCCGGCACGGGGGTGATAAAGCCGACCTTGTCCTGGACATCAATAAAGTCAACATCACCGTAAATATGTTTCAATTTTTTCTCAATCCCAATATCAATCACCACCACATCATCTTTGATCATTTCCTTCTTAAAAAAATTCGCCCGTCCAATCGCCGTGATCAAAACATCGGCTTGCGTTGTGGCTGTTTGCAAATCGGCGTCATCCGCTTTTTTCACTACCACCTGCGCACCAAGGCGTTCCAAAATTTTGGCCAAGTTGTTGCCAAAAATATCTGAGTTGCCAACAATGCAAACGCTCTTGTCTTGCAAGTCATACTTAATACTTTCCAACATTTCTACAACCACTGCAAACACTGGCGACACTACCTTTTGACTGACCAGATTATCCGGATGAAAACCATCCACATCCTTAGCCGGATCAATCGCCTTGATAATTTTATCCGTATCAAAACCATCCGGCAAGGGCAACTGCACCAAGATCGCATCCACTTCCTCATCCTTATTCAAGAACTCGATCGTTTGCAAAATATCCGCCTCCGGCACATTCGCCTCCATTTTATAAGTGTGAGTATCAATCCCCACCTTCTTCGCCTCTTGTTCTTTTAGGCGCACATAAATCTTCGAGTCTTCTCTTTCTCCCACCAAAACAATCGCCAAACTCGGTCGGCGCTCTACCAGCTTAGACGCCTGGCAAAGCGCCTCGACATCCAACACCACTTGATCTTTAATTTTCTCAGCCAAATCCCGGCCGTTAATTATTTTTGACATATAAATTTAATTATTCGTAAACTTCTTTGCGATGTTTAACTCGCAGTATCATTAAGATATTTATCTCACCATCCTTGTCCAAATCAAAAATAATTCGATAATCACCGACACGGAAGCGATAAGTCCCTAAGCGAAAATCTTTTAATTTCTTGGCATATTTTAAGGGGTCGCTACTAGTAATAAAAAATCTTAATTTATCGGCGATTCTTTTTTGGATATATTTTTCTAAAACCAAAAAATCTTCTTTAGCCTTTTTAGTTAAGAAGAGTTGGTATTTCATAATCCAAGATCATTACAAACATCTTCAAAGCTATAAACACGCCTTTTTTTCACATCCTCTCTCGCAAGTTCAATATCATAAGCCAATTTCTCAACAATGGCATCATGCCTATCCAAAGGCTCAACTTTAAAAATGGGCTGATTGTGATTCAGAACAATATAGCGCCAATTATTCTTCTTGGCATTTTCATAAAGCGCAGCAATATTCTGTCGAAATTCTCTGACGCCAATCAACTTTGTTAACATATTTTTTCTATTAATAATTATGTGTATCTTTAGTGTACACAATATTTTTAATATTGTCAAGAGACTATATTACAAACTTTTCACACATCACCTTCACCTCTTTCTTAATCTCGCTCAAAACCTCCTCATCTTCTCGATTCTCAATCGCCTTAATTATCAATCCAGTCACAGCACGCACATCAGCCTCCTTCATGCCCCGTGTCGTAATCGCCGCTGTGCCAAATCGCACACCTGATGGATTCATTGGCGGATTCGGATCATTCGGAATCGTCGAACGACTAACCGAGATACCAACTTTGTCGAGTGCAACTTCAGCTTCTTTGCCGGCTAAACCTTTGCTAGTCATATCAACAACGATCAAATGATTATCGGTACCGCCCGACATCACGCGGAAGCCAGCTTTAATCATTTCTTCGGACAAGGTTTGCGCATTCACAATTACTTGCCTTGCGTATTCTTTAAACTCCGGTTTTAGCGCCTCGCCAAATGCCACAGCCTTAGCTGCGTTGATGTGGTTATGAGGTCCGCCTTGCATGCCGGGGAAAACGGCCTTATCAATTTGTTTTGCAAATTGTTCCTTACACATAATCATCGCTCCGCGTGGTCCGCGTAAGGTTTTGTGAGTTGTAGTTGAAACAACATCGAAGATTGGCACGGGATTCGCCATTTGTCCACCAGCAATCAAGCCGGCGGTGTGGGCAATGTCCGCAAAAGTAAAAGCACCCACCTCATCCGCAATCTCTTTGAACTTTTGCCATTCAATCTCACGTGAATAAGCGGAGTAACCAGCCACAATCATTTTCGGTTTTTCTCGTAGCGCAATCTCGCGCACCGCCTCCATGTCAATCTTGCCCGTTGTCGCATCCACTTCATATTGCACAAAGTCGTATAACATCCCCGAAAAATTCACCGGATGTCCATGAGACAAATGTCCACCGTGATCCAATTTCAAGCCCAAAACTTTGTCGCCTGGTTTTAAGAAAGCAAAATACACCGCTGCATTCGCCGGCGAACCGGACAAAGCCTGCACATTCACGTGTTCCGCTCCAAAAAGTTTCTTCGCCCGTTCAATCGCTATATTTTCAACTTCATCAATACATTTATTGCCACCATAATATCTCTTACCCGGATAACCTTCACTATACTTATTAGTCAGCACCGTTCCCATCGCCTCCAAAACTGCTTGCGAGACATAATTCTCACTCGCTATCATTTCCAATTCTTCCCGCTGACGCTTCGCTTCGCATTCGCAGGCGGAAAAAACCTCATTATCATTTTTTTGCAGATTGTTATATGTAGGCATACTTAATTATAGTTAAGATTAAACTACTATAATCTTAACTATATTTTAGAGATTAATCAAGCGAAATGCGATTGACAGAATCTTTGCCAAATCAAAAATAAAATTGTATAATAAAATCTCAATTTATTAAAATTCACACAAATACCAATATCTATGACTAATAATGAGCAAAATTTCAACGGAAAAGAGGTAATCGACCTATCATCCGTAACTCCGATAATTGAAAAACCGAGCAAAAAAATCGAGAAACCGAAAAAATTAAAAAAAATAACAAAATTCTTTATTTACTTGGCAGTTTTTTTCGTAACCGTCGGCATCGTCTTTACGAGCCAAGTCTTGATGTCAGAAAAAGGTACCGGTTCTTGGTTCTCCAATTTACCCGTCATTAACCAAATCAAACACCTTGCCGAAAGCGCGAGTCGCGAACTGAAAGGCGAAAAAAATGACCGCATCAATATTGTCCTGCTCGGAATTGGCGGCAAAAATCACAGTGGCGGACTTTTAACCGATACAATAATGCTAAATAGCATCCAACCATCAACGAAAAAAGTTTCACTAATGTCCATCCCTCGCGACTTGGTCGTTCCGATTGAAAATATGGGCTGGAAAAAAATCAACTCTATCAATGCGTACGCCGAGCAAGACCAAAAAGGCAGCGGCGGTTTGGCAACCTGCCAAGCTATCAGCGACATCCTCAATCTTCCGATCGATTACTATGTCCGCGTCGACTTCCAAGGTTTCATCAATATCGTCGATAAGATCGGCGGTGTCACGGTCGATGTCGAAAATACCTTTCATGATTATTCATACCCGGTTTTTGGCAATGAAGATGCGGCTGATTATTATTCCCGTTATGAACATTTGCATATCGAAAAAGGCATCCAGACAATGGACGGCAGTCTCGCTTTGAAATATGCCCGTTCTCGCCATGGCTCCGGAATTGAAGGCTCTGATTTTGCCCGTGCCAAAAGACAACAAAAAATCATCACTGCGGTCAAAGAAAAAATCTTGTCGAAAGATATGTTGTTCAAGCCGATGATGGTTGTCGATATCATCAATGAGCTGAGCGATCATATTGAAACAAATTTAAAAGTCTGGGAAATACTCAAGCTTTGGGATTTGGCCAAGGAGATTGACTCCGGCAATATCAAAAGCAGTGTCATCGATAATGGCCCGAATGGATTATTAATGAATGGACGCGGTGAGGGAGGCGCCTACATCCTCGAACCGAGAAGCGGCGACTTCAAGGAAATCCAATATTTTGCCAACAATATTTTTAACGATATGCCTGCCGAGGTAACTGATGCCGTCAGCAAAGACAATGCCAAGGTTGAGGTTTACAACGGCACCTGGATCAACGGTCTCGCCTCAGAAAAGGCGCAGGATATTGAAAAGTATGGTTTCAAAATTACAAAAATCGGCAACAGCGGCAAACAGAATTTCCAAAAATCAGTCATCTATGATTTGACCTTCGGCGAAAAAGAAGAATCATTAAAAATCCTCAAAGAAAAAACCGGTGCCAACGTCGCCCTCGGCCTACCGGAATGGCTGGTTGATAATATCAATCAAAAAACCAAAGAGGAGCAAGAACAGCCGGACTTCATACTTGTCATCGGACAAGATGCAGATGAGACAGAATCAGGCGCGGTCAATACGATACAATAGGTTTCATTCGTCATTCCCGCGAAGGCGAATCCAGGTTCCACGGTGAATGAATTAATAATTATGGTAATTTATCTCCAAAAAAATATTGTCTATTTGCATAGACAATATTTTTTTTATTTTAATTCGCTTAGTTTTAAAAAAAAATTCGAGGTGCCTGGATTCCCGCCTTCGCGGGAATGACGAAAATGCTGCATGTTTTTCAACATATAAGTATCCTTCAATTTATACCCCAGCTTCCGATAATACCCTCGCACTCCTACTCCGGAAATAATCGCAATTTTTTTGCAACCCTGTTCGCGCGCAATTCTTTCCGCTTCCAAAAGCAATTGCTTGCCCAAACCGGCATGCTGAACTTTTTTATCAGCCCCCACAGACACCAACTCACCATATACATGCAATTCCCGAATAATCGCCGCCTTATCCAAAGTAGGAATCACGCCTTTAGTTTTCGAAATATGCAAACGACAAAAGCCATACAAAGTTTTTTTATCCAAAGAATCAACGCTGATAAAATACTCTCGTCCCGCGCCAGCTCCATAATTCATAACTTTTAATTCGTAATTTTTAATTTGGGAGTCTTTAGCTTCTCGACATCTTATACATCGACAAACAAGTCCTTTGTCTTTCATAATCTGTCGCAAATTCGTAATCTTATTGCCCGCCATAATCGACTCGCCGGGGATGTCGCGAATCAAGCGGATGATGCGCACATATTCCGGCACCATGGCTTTGCAGTCGATAATCAATTGCCGCAGTTCATCATCGGCATACGGTTGATATTTTCCCTGTTTCCACCATTTATACAACAAGCTTCCTTTCGTTACTACTGTCGGATAAAATTTAATCTGATCCGGCTGAAAACGCGGGTCGGAAAACAGCTGCCTAAACATTTCCAAGTCACGCTTAGGCGTCGCCCCCGGCAATCCAGGCATAAGGTGATAAGTGATTTTAAAACCAAAAGAGCGTAGCAAGGCCGTCGCGGCAGCAATCGTCGCCACGCCATGCCCGCGTTTATTTTTTTTCAAAATTTCATCATCAATCGCCTGCACCCCCAGCTCCACCCTCGTACACCCCAACTCCCGCATCTCCAAAAGCTCTTTCTTATTAATATAATCCGGCCGAGTTTCCAAGGTAACGCCAATTAATTGATACTTAGCTTTCTCGTTTTTTTTCTGTTCTTTATTTAAAATATTTTTCAACTCATCCAAAGCAATATCGTCCAACTTTCGACTTTCGACTTTCGACTTTCGACTCCCAAAATCGTTGGCTGCTCGAAAACATTCCTTGATAAACCAAAATTTATAAGACTCAGGTAAAACACTCCAAGTTCCTCCAATCACAATCAACTCAATCTTCGTCGGCTCATGCCCGTTCGCCTCCAAAGCACGCAAACGATCCTGCACCTGTACATAGGGATGATAATCGCAACGAATCGCCCGCATCACCGCCGGCTCATTCGAGAGATAGCTCTGCGGCACATCTTTTTCCGTCGGACAAAAGGCGCAATTCCCCGGACATGGCCAAGGCTTTGTCAAAACCGCCACCGGCGCAATTCCCGACATAGTACGGATACTGCGGCGGCGCAGAATTTTTTCCAGCGAATCAGATTGTTTTATTTTTCCATCCTTGATTTCATTGCGATAAACTGCCAAAATTTCCGAATTGGTAAAAAGCGGCAACCCGGACTCATTAGCGATTTTTCTCTTGACCAACATCAAATCCGCGGCAGATTTAATCCTCGCTTTCAATATTTTTTTAATCGCCTGTTTTTTTGCTTCACTCATAAATCTAACTTACAATAAATATCGGCTTTCTGCAAATAAAAACGGCCTCCTTATCAGAAGCCGTAATGTTAATGTTTTAGTTTCTCTTAATTTTGACTGCTTTGAAATTAGCAGTCATTTTTTTTTCGTTGTAGGCTGATAGTTGAAAAACAACATCATTATTTTTTAAGGGATTTTTTACATAAATTCGATGCCCTCTCATTTGGGGTATGTATTTGCCAAAAGTCAGATTTCCGACACCGAAAACCATTTCATCGCCAACATTAACCGACTCTCTTTCAACTATCCTGGCAAGGTGCATTCTTACTCTTTTTAATACTACTTCGAAAATTGATTGAGAATACTCCTCTTGCCCATCACTCCTCTTTTCGCCAGTCGTCAGCATACCTTCCTCTCTTTTTTGTATTTTTTTTAAAAAAACAACTAACAATTATACTCAATATATACCATACGGACATAAATTTGTCAAGCAGGCGTCTGCTTGATATAATATATAAAAAAGCCAAGGGCTTTTTGTATGGTCGGAAATTAAAATTCCTTGACCAAAACATAATCAATTAATTAATTTAATCTTATGGAAATAAATCCCAGCATTTTTAAAGCCTATGATATCCGCGGTGTTTACGGAACGGAATTAACCGAAGAAATCGCTTATCGTCTTGGCAAAGCTTATATTGAACTACGCCGTGAAGACGGTCTCAGTCCATCACAACGAATGCGAATCGTCGTCGGTCAAGATATGCGTCTCTCCTCACCACAACTAAAAGAATCTCTGATCAAAGGTCTAACCGAAGCTGGCGCTGATGTGATTGACATCGGTCTCTCTTCTACTCCCACTTTTTATTTCGCCGTGGCTAATTATAATTATGACGGCGGCATTATCGTCTCTGCTTCTCACAATCCCGGCGAATACAACGGCTTCAAAATCACGCGCACCAAAGCGATTCCTGTCAGCGGCGAAACCGGGATGATGACTTTGCGCGACAAAGTGCTGGCCAATAATTTTACTCCGAGCACTCGCGTTGGCCAAGTCAGCAAAAAAGACTCTGTCCTTGCCGACCAAATCGCCCACGATTTACAATTTGGCAAGCTCGCCAATATCAAACCCCTAAAAATCGCCATTGATACTGCCAATAGTATGGGGGCGCAATATCTGGAAGAATTATTCAAACACCTGCCTTGCGAGTTAATCAAAATGAATTGGGAATTCGACGGCACCTTTCCCGCCCATGAAGCCGACCCGCTCAAAGAAGAAAATTTGGAAGACTTAAAAAAGAAAGTCATCGAAACACAGGCTGATTTCGGTATCACCACGGATGGCGACGGCGATCGTATTTTCTTTGTCGACAACGAAGGCCAAACGATTGATCAGTCAATCATTCGCGGTATTCTTTCAATGATTTTTCTCAAAGAGAAACCGGGATCAAAAATATGTTATGATATTCGTCCCGGAAAAATTACCCAGGACCTAATTGAAGAAAACGGCGGCGTACCAATCGTCACGCGCGTCGGCCACTCCCTCATCAAAGAACAAACCCTCAAAGAAGGCGCCTATTTCGCCGGCGAGTCCAGCGGTCATTTTTTTCTCAATATGCCTATCGGTTGTTTTGAAGTGCCCGTCATCGTTATCCTGAAACTCTTAGGATATTTTTCTCAAAGCGGCCAAACCGTTGCTGAAACCGTCAAGCCTTTTAAGCGATATTTCCATTCCGGTGAAATCAATTCAGTTGTTAATGACAAGGAAGAGGTAATCAATAATTTGTTGGCAAAATATCCCAATGGCAAAATCAACCGTCTCGACGGAATCACTATCGAATATCCGGATTTTTGGTTTAATGTCCGCGGTTCGAACACTGAGCCGAAATTAAGATTAAATCTCGAAGCCAGAACCAAAGAAACTATGGAGATTCGTCGTGATGAAGTTTTGGAAATCATTCGCTCATAATACTAATCCCCGCCAAACACAACCTCTTGACAAATTCTGTAAATAGTGCATAATACTAATAAGGAGATGGTTTCGGCCTATAACATCCCCCTCTTGCTTGTTGGCCGACTTCCAACCATTTTCCCCTCGGGAGATAACTCATGTGGCGCGCCATGTGAGTTATCTCCCTCTTTTTTTTAGAAAAACAAAAACTCGACTTTTGATTAAGTCGAGTTTTTTAAATTTATATCCTACATTCCCAAAGCTTTTTTTGCTCGCATCAAAACTTCTTGCGCCATCGGCCGCACTTTTGCCGCACCCTCATCCAAGACACGTCGCACCTCTTCATCGCTAATCCGATTATATTTTTCCTGAAAACCGATTAAGAAATTTTTTACTATCTCTGCCAAGTCTTTCTTGAATTGTCCATAACTTACACCCCGATATTTCTTTTCCAAATCTGCAATCGACTCTCCGGACAGAGAAGAATAAATCGTTAATAAATTAGCGATTCCCGGTTTTTTCTCTTCATCAAAGATTATTTCCGCCCCGGAATCGGTCGTCGCTTTCATGATTTTTTTCGCCGCTTTTTCCGGTTCATCGAGCAAGGCTATGAATCCAGCCTCACTCTCGCCGCTTTTGCTCATTTTCTTTTCCGGATTATCGAGAGACATGATACGCGCACCTTCCTTGCGGATTACCGCCTGAGGAACCACGAAAGTTTTGTCATGATAATGATGATTAAAGCGTCGCGCCAAATCTCGCGCCAATTCCACATGTTGCAATTGGTCATCGCCCACCGGCACTATCTCTGTGTCATAAAGCAAAATATCAGCTGCCATCAGCACCGGATAATCAAACAAGCCGACACTGACATTTTCCTGATTGTCGCCCGCCTTATCCTTATACTGCGTCATCTTGTTCAAATCGCTCATGCGCGCTGTTGCGCAATTCAATAGCCAGCACAGCTCCGTATGTTCAGGCATAGCCGATTGTTGGAAAATAACCGCCTTTTGCGGATCGATTCCGAAAGCCAGATAAATCTTGGCAATCTCGATAATGCGCCGCCGCAACAATTCCGGCTTTTGCGTCACGGTAATCGCATGATAATCAACCACGCAAAAAACCGCCTCATATTCATCCTGCATCGGTACCCACTGTGAAATCGCGCCGATATAATTACCAATATGCAAGTCGCCACTCGGTTTGATACCAGAAAAAATTCTCTTTTTTATCATATCCTAAAATATTATTTTTAATCTAATATTATTATATAATACCCATCATCAGAACACAAGTATTGACATTTTTGCTAAAATATGATACAATATACCGTATATATGCAATAAAAATTGTTCTTTTTTTCAAAACAATATTCAAGGAGAATATATCATGAAAAGACAAACCTGCAATTTTTTGAAACTGGCTTTAATTGTCGTGATTTCGCTTGCAACCATCTATCTGCTCACGATAGCGGTTAAGTGGGAAATAGCCGAAGCAAACGGCTTTCAAACAATAACGAAAGATGGGTGTGCTGTTTTGTACACTATCATTGTTGCCGGATTTGCGGCAATTTTCGCCCTCATCAGCAAAAGTTGCGCCAATGTCACATGTAAATGTGGCAAAAAAGAAAAAATTTTTTTCAACGACTGTGAGCTTGATTGCGGCGGAAAAAACCATATCTGCGAAGAATGCCGCCGTCTCTACTGGATAGGAAAAGACGGCAATGCCGCCTATCTCGGCAAAGTGCCATCAAAATAACCCCCACCCGAGCCGCGGTCATCAAGACGCGGCTTTTTTCTTTGCTTATTGTGATATAGCAATAAATGGAAGATCCTATCAGTCGTTCCGACTCCTTCCAGGATGACAAGCAGATAAAAAATTCTTGACTTTTTCCTGATAAAGCGACAAAATAATAATATGACCGATTTCTTACACACTTTTAACCCCTCTCCAATCTTGATCCAATTCGGTGCGATAAAAATCCACTGGTATGGACTATTTATCGTCATCGGCATTTTGAGCGCGCTTTTTATCACTCTAAGATTGGCAAAATATTACAAAATAAACAAAGATGATATCATTGATATTTCTTTTTGGGTCATTCTTTTCGGTCTTTTGGGCGGCAGGATATATGATGTCTTGTTGGAATGGCAATACTATCTCAATCACCCCGACAACATAATAAAAATCTGGCAAGGCGGTCTGGCTATCCATGGAGCGCTGATTGCCGGCTTGATTACCGCAGTTTATTTATCAAAAAGAAAAAAAATTCCTCTTTTGCCACTCTTGGCCATAATGACTCCCGGCTTGGCATTGGCGCAGGCTATCGGTCGTTGGGGCAATTATTTCAATCAGGAACTTTTCGGTTCTCCCACCAATCTCCCCTGGGGAATCCCTATCCAATTCGTAAATCACGTTCCCGGTTATTATGAATACCGCTATTTTCATCCAACATTCCTCTATGAAAGTATTGGTAATTTTGTAATTTTCTTGATCTTGATCGGCATTTTTTATCTTATCCGCAAAAATAAGCAGATTATCGATGCTGAAAAAAACATAATCGCCGTTTATTTGATTTCCTATTCGATTTTGCGTTTTTCTCTGGAATTCATCAAAATAGACATCACGCCGATCTTGTTCAATTTGAGATTTCCGCAAATTATCAGCATTTTGACAGTCATCGGCACGATTGCATGGCTAGTCTTGCAAAAACAAAAGAATCGTGATACGATAAAATAGCTCTCGCACTTTAGCGATTTAATTAATAAAAAAGGACATTCTCGTCCACATTTAAAATAAATGCCAAATCTAAAATCAGCAATCAAGGAATTGAGAAAAAGTAAATCAAGAGGTCATAAAAACCAACTTGTCAAAGACGATTTAAAAACTCAAATCAAAAAAACCAGAAAATTAATCGTCGGTAAAGACAAAACAGTTGAAGAGGTTGTCAAAGCAACTCTAAAGACAATTGACAAAGCCGCTCAAAAAGGCGTAATCAAGAAAAATGCTCGTGACCGCAAGAAATCCAGATTGCAATTAATGCTAAACGCATCAAAGAAAACAAAATAACTCAGATAAAAAAATAGACCCGAGTACTCGGGTCTATTTTTTTATCTCGCTTGTCATTCCCGCGAAGGCGGGAATCCAGGCGCCACAACTAGTAGATACGTAATTATAGAAACTAATCTCAATCTAAACATTGATAATAAAAATACTTCGTAAATTTTAATTCTCCTTATGTTGAACATCATCTGTTGGGTACCTGGATCCCCGCCTTCGCGGGGATGACGAAGGAAAAAATGTCTATATCTTCGCCATAAACAAGCTAATCATATTCCCCAAATCTCCCTGCCCCGTCTTGAACAAATAATCCATCTCCACCAACTTCAAATAAATATCTTTCAAGACTTCCAAACTAAAATTCCGCACTTGCGCTGAAGATTTTTGGACGACAAAGGGGTGTAGTTTTAAATCATTGATTATTTGACGCGAACTCTGTCCGGAATCCAAGGCTTGACGCACCTGCATCAAGATTTTGAATTGTCGCGCAATCATATGGATTAATAAATGTTCCGCGACACCAGCTTCGATTTCTTTTTCAAACAATTCCAAAGCGAGGCTTTTGTTTTTATTACTAATCGCATCAGTCAGCGCAAAAATGTTTTCATCCACCACGCCGCGTGACATCAGCTCGATATCTTTCAGCTCAATCTCAATATCACCCTCATCGTTTATGCTTTTTTTATAGTTAACTAATTTTTCAATCTCCGTGCTTAATTGCCAAAGATTGCTTGCAAATAAAGATGACAGATGTGTCGCTATCTGCATAGTTATTTTCGCACCCTGCCTCTCTACTTCTTTTTTTACCCAAGTTGTCGATTCTGTATTTGATAATGGTTGGAAGTTTTGCACAAATTTTTGCGCACTCAAAAATATAAATAATTTGCTGGTCTTTTGTTTTTCACATGACGACGAGTCCCAAAAGATAATGATATTATCATTGGTTTCTTTTTGTTCTTGCAAATATTTCGTCAACTCCTCAATGAAGGTCTTGTTTTTATTCGCAAAGATGTTTTCAATCACTACCATCCGCTTACGCACAAAAAGTGACTGTGAGGCCATCGCTTCATTGATTCGGCCAATGTCGACTACGCTGCCATCTAGCAAACTAAAATTCTCGCCAGTCGGATCAACCTCGCGAATAAATTTATCCTTCAATTCTTTTAACTTTTGTCGGCTCAAAAAAGTATTCTCACCGTAAATAAAAAAAATCATATTAACTTTTTTTTACATCACATTCCGCGTGATTATTAAGTAATCGCATCGCCGGCCACAAACCGCTAAATAACAAAACAAACAGGATTAAAAATACGGTTTTTATCGGATAAAACTGCAACAGGACAACCGACACAATCGCAAAAATTACATAAGCCACGGAGGTCGAGGTTCTGAATAAATCAATTTTAGCGATATCATCACCATCAATTCTCTTATAAAAATACGAATCGCGCAAAACTTCCAGCATCGAGATACCGACTCTGGTCAAAAACAGCGCCAACGCCCAAGCATACAAACTGCTCGAATCCAGAACATACACATAAGCGACTGACACAGCAGT
>Ga0172371_10007263_pt1 | contig 15848 bp, 13 predicted proteins | sample Lak12m_FD_114543 | JGI IMG/M metagenome (GOLD analysis project Ga0172371, IMG submission 114543) | Freshwater microbial communities from Kabuno Bay, South-Kivu, Congo - kab_022012_12m | ecosystem: Environmental > Aquatic > Freshwater > Lake | place: Democratic Republic of the Congo: South-Kivu... | reverse complement strand
ACGTGAAACATCGATGGCGCCTACCACTCCTTCGAGGACCCGAAGATTGGGCTCGGCTCCGAGCGCCGCCTTCATGTTGTCCTCATAGAGCTTCTTGTCCGTCTGCGCCCGCAAGGCCCTAACTGCTGGACCTTTGCTGGTATTCAGCATCTTCATCTGAATGAAGGACCGGTCGGTGTTGCGCCCTTGTTCGCCCCCGAGGGCATCGACCTCTCGTGTGAGCTGGCCCTTGCCCACGCCACCGATCGCCGGGTTGCAGGGCATCAGGGCGATCTTTTCCAGGTTGATAGTCAGCAGCAGCGTACTGCAGCCCATTCTTGCCGTGGCCAGGGCTGCCTCACAGCCGGCATGGCCGCCACCGACAACAACGATGTCGAAGTGGCAGCCGGGAATCATATCGTGATGGGTAGCCATGGGTCGAGGATTAGTTGATATTTGGTATTATTGTGGTGTTGATTTCGAACGCCATCCTCAGCAGCCGGTTTCGTCATCGATCCTGACAGTCACGGGACGGATCTCCTTAAAAGCGATCCGCCGCAATAGCTCAATAACAAGTCTATGCTGTTTAGTCAACTTAACGGCAGGCTCTTCGGCTCCGGCCCGCACAGCCGCGTTCCTGCCCGCTATCATGCCGAGGCCGGCTGCTTCAGTATAGTTGCAGCTTCCCGCGGCCCGCCCGGCGAAGAACAGGCCGGGGCACGGAGCCGACCGGGCCTCCAGGTTCTTATCCAGCTGCCCGGCCGCCATGACCAGATGCAGGACTGCATAGGAGGCGCGGTTTATCCAGGCATTTTCCAGCCCTCCCTGCTGATGGACGACCTCAAGCTGCTGGCAGCGGTTTCCCTCCGACTCCAGGCTGAAGCCGAGCACTTCCCCGAGGCCGCCGCCTTCGCTCCTTAACCTTGGATCCGCCAGAGCCGCGCTTTCGAGGCCGCGCGTGGAGAGTCGCGGTGAGGTCCTGCCAGTCACCTCGACCAGATCCAGACCCAGCGCGTGTAGAGTCCTGGCTAGCGAGTTCGCGGGTATCTCCGCCCAACGCCCGCCGGGGATCTCCCTGCCGGCGTCGAAGACGCGGCCGTTTAAAAACGTGCCCGCGGCTACCACGACGGCCGCCGCTGTAAAAATCTCATCGAGCTTCGTCCGCAGGAGCCAGCAGCCATCGCCCGGTTCCAGGGAAACCACCAGCGCTTGGCGCAGCTCCACCCCGTCCGCGCGCTCGAGCGCCTCTTTCCACGCAAGCCCCAGCCGGCGCCTGTCAGCCAGGATACGTCCTTCGACACCGTTGCTCGACGCAATGCCCTCGACCATCAAGAGGCGCGGCAGATTGCCGCCGAGCTCCGCCAGCTCCGCGAGCAGCTGGTGCCGGCGGTCATCACTATCGTCGATGATCACCGGTGTCGCTGTCGGGTAACCGACGGTATCCAGATTGATCGTCAGGCAGAGGGTTCGGGCGCCCGCGGCCGCGGCAGCCAGAGCTGCTTCGCAACCGGCCGGTCCGGCGCCGATGATGGCGACGCCGTAGCGGGGAGAGTCGGCTGGTCCTTGTCCTGGCGTCATGGGCGAGCTTTTATCTACTTGCCGATGCAGAACTCTCGGAAGATGGCGTCCAGCAGGTCGCCGGCCATGTCTTCACCGGTTATTTCCCCAAGGGCTTCAATCCCGCCGCGAAGCTCCTCGGCAACCAGTTCGACGCCGATGCCGACACGCAGGCCCTGGCGGGCCCGGCCCAGGGCGGCGTGGGCTTTTTCCAGTAGCAGGCGGTGCCGCTCGTGGGTGATGATCGGTCCCTCGAGCGGAGGCAGCGCCCCTCCGACGACCAGCTCAGCGATCGTCTTCTTGAGTTCCTTGAGGCCCTGCCGGGTCATTGCCGAGATAATGACCGGCTCGGAGGGCAGCAATCCCTGGTTGAAGCGGGGAGCCTGGCCTCTGAACTTGTCGCACTTGTTGACGACGTAGACTGCCTTTTCCTGAGGAATCGAGGTCAGCAAAGCCCGGTCATGATCGTCCTCGGGCTCGCTGCCGTCGAACAGGCAAAGGATGAGGTCGGCCTCTTTGATGGCGCGGCGGCTGCGGTCGACGCCGATCTGCTCGACTTCATCCGCCGCCGGCCGCATGCCCGCCGTGTCGATCAACTGCAGCGGAATGCCCTCGATGTTGATTATCTCCTCGATGGTGTCACGGGTGGTGCCGGGAATCTCGGTGACGATGGCGCGCTCTCGCATAAGCAGGGCGTTGAGCAGGCTGGATTTGCCCACGTTGGGCTTGCCGACGATCGCGGTTCGCACCCCCTGGCTGAGCACACGGCCCACAAAAGCCGAGCCGATCAGCTCTTCCAGGCGCTCCTGGACCTCTCCCAGCCGTAGTTCGGCGCCCTCCCGGTCCAGCTCCTCGATGTCTTCATCCGAGAAATCGATGTCGGCTTCGACGCTGGCCATGACCCGCACAATCGCCTGGCGCAGCTCATGGATCTCGCGGGAGATCGACCCATCGAGCTGGGCCATGGCCACGCGCAGACCGGCCTCGGTCTTGGCCGCGATGATCTGGGCCACGCTTTCGGCCTGCGCCAGATCTAGGCGGCCGTTGAGGAAGGCCCGCCGGGTGAATTCGCCCGGTGTCGCCAGCTGGGCTCCGCGCTCCAGGAACAGGGACAAGACCCGCTGCTGACAGACGGGACCGCCATGACAGTTGACCTCGACGATGTCTTCACGGGTATAGGTTCCGGGTGCGCGCATGACACCCACCAGGACCTCGTCTACCAGCTCGCCGCTGGCGGGATCGTGGACCGCGCCGTAGCAGAGGCTGTGTGAGCGCGCTTCCTGCAGGGAGCCGCCCCCGGCGGTATGGAAGATCTGCGAACATATGTCCACCGCGGCGGGCCCGGTCATGCGGACGATGCCGATCGCGCCGGCGCCCATCGGCGTGGAAATGGCTGCAATGGTGGACTTGTCCTGCATGCGGCCATTATATCAGCGCCGGGGTCCGCCGGAGGCGCCAGATTTGCGCACAGGCATTCCAGAAAAGATAGAATATGCGGGTCCGATTAATGATGCCGGGGGATGCCGGATGCCGACGGGCGCCCCCCTAACAGCAAAGGAAGCTGGCCATGGAAAAGCATGACGGCGGCGGCCAGGCCGCCGGATTCCGGTTCTCTCCGAGGCCCAATGGCGCCGCGCGCATCAACTGGCGACACTGGACCGATGAAACGCTTTCGCGGGCGCAGGATGAAGACAAGCCGATACTGCTGGCGATCTCCGCAGTCTGGTGCCACTGGTGCCACGTGATGGACGAGACCAGTTATTCGGATGAAGGAGCCATCAACCGCATCAACGAGAATTTCATTCCGGTGCGGGTAGACAGCGACCAGCGGCCGGACATCAATCTGCGCTACAACCAGGGGGGCTGGCCTAGCCTGGCCATCCTGACTCCCGCCGGCGAAGTGGTAGCCGGAACCACGTACATACCGCCCGATCAGCTTACGCGCCTGCTCGAGGACGTCACCAATCTCTATACCAACAACCGCAAGGAGATCATGGCCGCCGTGGAGGTCATCCGCGAGCAGCGGGAGTCGATGATCCGGCAGCCGGCGCCACCGCAGCCCCTTAGCCCCGCGGTTTCGGCCTACATAATGGAAGTCGTGGGAGATGTCTACGACCGCGATTACGGCGGCTTTGGCGCCAACACCAAGTTTCCCTATGCCAACGTGCTATCGCTGATTCTCTCGATCCTGGTCGAGGGCCAGATCGCCGAACTCGAGGAGATGCTGACCCAGACGCTGGACGCCATGTTCGAAGGCGGTATGTACGATCATGTCGAGGGCGGCTTCTTCCGCTATTCGACCAACCGCGAGTGGACCGTCCCGCATTTCGAGAAGATGCTCGAGGACAACGCCGCCCTGCTGGGGGTCTACGCTCAGGCGGCTCACGTGACGGGCGCTGAGAAGTATGCGTCAGCGGCGATGGATATCTACCGCTATCTCGAGTCGACCCTGCTCGATCCCGAGACCGGCGCTTTTCGCGGCAGCCAGGACGCGGACGAGGAATATTACCGGCTCGAGCCAGCCGCCCGTAAACAGGCGGCAGCGCCCTATGTCGATCCCACGATCATCTCTGGATGGAACGCACTGGCGGCCAGTTCCCTGTACCGTTGCTTCCAGGTTATGGGTGATGTAGCGATGCGCGACCGCGCAACCGCGACTCTCGATTTCGTCTGGGAGAACATGTGGGACGCCGAAGACGGCCTCAACCACTACTACGACGGCGAGGCGCATCTCCCCGGATTCCTGGGAGATACGGCGCGACTGCTGGACGCCTGCCTCGATGCCTACGAAAGCGGCGCCGGCGAGATCTGGCTGGACCGGGCGCTCAAAGCAGCGAGCTGGTTGCTGGAGAACCTCGAGACTGACGAGGGTGGCTTCCACGATTGCCTGACGCCCCCTGGCAGCGAGGGGCTGCCCGGTGAGCGCTCGATTCCCATCGTCGAGAACTCCATTGCGGCGTCCGCTCTGATCAGGCTGGCCCAGAACAGCGGTCAGCCCCGGTTCGGCGAGGCAGCTGAGCGCGCCCTCAATTATTTCTCGGGCATCTACAAGGATAGCGGCCTTTTCGCCTCCGATTATGCTTTGGCTGTCGAGCGCTACCTGGATCCGCCAGTGCGGGTCACCATCACGGGTCCTCCCGCGGAGCCGGAAACTGTGGCGATGATCCGGGCGGCGCATCTGGCCCGTATTCCCTTCCGCTCCGTCGAGGTCCTCGACCCGGCAGTCCACAACGAGGAGCTGGAGGCCACCGGGTATGGTTATGCCGGCAAGCCGGTGGCATATATCTGCATCGGCGCCAGCTGCCAGCCGCCGGTCAGCGATCCGGAGCAGTTGCCGGCACGCCTCGAAGCGGGCAGGAAACGGTAGCAGAACCCGGACAAGCGCCGGCGCCGACGGACCAGCAGACGGTCCGCGAGATCCAGCAGCTGATACGCGCAGTCATCGAAGGCTGGGTGAGCGCTGGAGGCAGCGAAGTCGACTATGGCGGCGTCCGCGACTCGGAGGAGATGCGGGCATTCACGGCCGCCGGGGAACGTCTCGCCGGCCTCAACCCGTTCGAGTTGGACCCGGCCGGGGGACGTCTCGCCTTCTGGATCAACCTCTACAACATCCTCGTCATCCAGCGGGTCGGCGATCTGGGGATCGCGACACGGGTGCGGGAAGCCGGGAATTTCTTCTCCGGCGACGCCTGCGTCGTCGGCGGCCTGGCCTTTTCGCTCGACGATATCGAGTATGGCGTGCTGAGGGCCAACATCCGGCGCCGCTTCCATCCCGGCAGGCAGTTGCGATCCTGGGACAGGCGGCGCCTGCTGGCTCCGGACCCGCCCGACCCCTGCGTATTCGCCGCCCTGGTGAAGGGAGCCCGGTCCGGTCCGCCGCTTCGCTTCTATGAGAGCGAAGAAGTCAGCGGTCAGCTGCATTCGGCGGCGGCCGATTTCATCAACGCCACCGGCGTCCTCATCGATCGGGAACAGCGCACCATCTTCCTGTCGCGGCTCTTTCGGGACTACTCAGCCGACTTCGGCGGCGATCAGGGCGTCATGAGGTTCATTGCCGGACAGTTGCGCGCTCCTGACGACGCGGCGCTGATCCGTACGCTTACGAGCAGCTACCGGGTCCGCTATCAGGATTTCGACGAAAGCCTGAACGGCCCCAAAACGGCCAACAACTAAGGCTCGACCTTAGACTTAGCCTACTGCTGGGGAAATGTCCGCAAATAGCGGGATAAACTTTTTCCCGCCCCCCTTTATTTATTGAAGCGGGCTGGACTATGATAGCAAAACACAAAAGGAAATCGGCTCTCAACCACGAAATATTGTGTACCGGGCTCGATTGAGCAACAATACCTAGTAAGATAGGGTTTTTTCGTTGAAGTGCCCTTTTTGCGATTCCACCGAGATAAAAGTGGTGGATTCCCGCGATACGGATTCGCGGGATGCTATACGGCGCAGGCGTGAATGCATCAGCTGCCGCCGCCGTTTCACGACATACGAACGGGTAGAAGAAAGACCATTGACTGTGATCAAGCGGGCGGGAGAGCGAGAGGTTTTCTCCCGCCCCAAGCTTCTCCAGGGCTTGCTGCGCGCCTGCGAGAAGCGGCCGATCGAGACGTCGACGCTGGAAAAGCTGGTCGATGAGATCGAGGCCGAGTTGCGCAACGAGTTCAAAGCGGATGTGCCCGCGCCAGAGATCGGCGAACGGGTGCTGGCGAAACTGAAAGATCTGGACAAGGTGGCTTATGTCCGTTTTGCCTCCGTGTACCGGAAGTTCGAGAACGTTGAAGAGTTCAAGCGGGAACTGGCTGAACTCTAGGCAGATCGAGGGATGCGGGTTTGTGGGGGGCCCAGTGAAAGGCGGCACGTGGCATACAGAGATGTCTGTCCGGTGGCCAGCCTAGAATCTGGAAACTGGGAATTTGCTAGGAAAGGGGAAAACCAGCATGCTAGCCAAACAGCCTCACGAAACTGCTGAGAAGAACTCTCGGATAACCGCCCACCCCCTGCAGCCCCAACTATCGCCGAACGCGATGAAGGTGCTGGAGAAGCGCTACCTGAAGAAAGACCTGGAGGGCAATCCGCTGGAAACGCCGGTGGAGATGTTCAGGCGGGTGGCGCGCACCATCGCGGCCGCTGACCTGCAATACGATCCCGAGGCTGACATCGACGCCATCGAGGAGGAGTTCTATCGCATGATGGCGCGGCTGGAGTTCCTCCCCAACTCCCCCACGCTGATGAATGCCGGCCGCGAGCTGGGCCAGCTCTCCGCCTGTTTCGTGCTGCCGGTCGGCGACTCCATGGAAAGCATCTTCGACGCCATCAAGAACACAGCGCTGATCCACAAGAGCGGCGGCGGCACGGGATTCTCCTTCTCGCGGGTGCGGCCGAGCAGCGACGTCGTGCTGTCTACCAAGGGCGTCTCCAGCGGCCCCATTTCCTTCATGACCGTCTTCGATGCCGCCACCGAGACGATCAAACAGGGAGGCACCAGGCGGGGCGCCAACATGGGCATCCTGCGGGTCGACCATCCTGACATCCTCGATTTCATCGTTTGCAAGCAGAGCAACGACAAGCTCAATAACTTCAATATATCCGTGGCGCTCACCGAGGAGTTCATGGAAGCGGTGGAGAGCGGCGGTGAGTACGACCTGGTCAATCCGAGGACGGGCGAGGTGGTAAAGAGCCTGGAAGCGCGCCGCGTCTTCGACATGGTCGTGAACCTCGCCTGGAAGAACGGCGACCCCGGCATCATCTTCCTCGACCGCATCAACCGGGACAACCCGACGCCGCACGTGGGCGAGATCGAGAGCACCAATCCCTGCGGCGAGCAGCCGCTGCTGCCCTACGAATCCTGCAACCTGGGCTCCATCAACCTGTCCAAGGTGGCGGGGCCGGGTGGTGGCATCGATTATGAGCGGCTGGGGCGCGTTGTCGATAGCGCTGTCCATTTCCTGGACAACGTGATCGACGTCAACCGCTATCCGCTACCCGAGATCGCCGACATGACCAGGTCCAACCGCAAGATCGGCCTGGGCGTGATGGGTTTCGCCGATCTGCTGATCGAGATGGGCATACCCTACAATTCCGACGAGGCGGTCGAGGTCGCGGAAGAGGTCATGGCCTTCATCCAGGAGCGCTCCCGCCTCTATTCGGCCAGGCTGGCCGAGGTGCGCGGAGAGTTCCCGAACTTTGCCGGCAGCGCCTATGACACCAAGGGCGGCCTCAAAGTGCGCAACGCCACCACGACGACGATCGCCCCGACCGGCACGCTCAGCATCCTCGCCAACTGCTCCAGCGGCATCGAGCCCCTGTTCGCCATCTCCTATATCCGCAACGTGCTGGACAACACCGAGATGGTGGAGACACACCGCCGGTTCGAGGACATGGCCAAGGACGGCGGCTTCTACAGCGAGGAGCTGATGAAGGAGATCGCCAAGAAGGGGAGCATCGCCGATCTGCCCGAGGTGCCCGACGAGGTCAAGCCCATGTTCGTGACCGCTCACGACGTCAATCCGGACTGGCACATCCGCATGCAGGCGGCATTCCAGAAATATACCGACAACGCCGTCTCCAAGACGGTCAACTTCAGCCACGATGCTACCGTGGCCGACGTGGAGCACGCCTACGTGCTCGCCTATCAGACCGGTTGCAAGGGTGTCACCATCTACCGCGACGGCAGCCGCGAGGCGCAGGTGCTCAACATCGGCGGCGTGAAGCGCGGCGAGGCGGAGGCCATGCCGGTGCCGGGTCAGGTCAAGCCACGGCCCCGTCCGGAAGTGACCACGGGCGCTACAACCAAGGTCAATACCGGTTGCGGCAGCCTCTACGTGACCATCAACCAGGACGAGCACGGCCTTTGCGAGGTCTTCTCCTCGATGGGCCGAGCGGGGGCCTGCAAGGCAGCCCAGTCCGAAGCGGTCAGCCGCTTGATATCGCTGGCCCTGCGGTCCGGGGTCGACACCGCGGCTATCCTCAAGTCGATCAAGGGGATCCGCTGTCCGTCGCCGGCTCTGGGAGGAGCGGCTTCCTGTCCCGACGCGATCGCGAAGGCGATCCTGGATCACATGGAGCGGGCGCCGCATCTTCAGGAGGATGGCGCCAGCGCCGAGTTGCTTTCGTCGACCCAGATCAGCGCCTGTCCCGAATGCCCCGAGTGCGGCGGCATGGTAGAGTTCGGCGAGGGTTGCGTGTTCTGCCGTTCCTGCGGCTTCTCACGCTGCGGCTGAGAAAGATCGGTCTCCGGGCGGAAATTTTTTCCGCCTTACGGATTCCGGCAGGAAGAACCGAGTTAATTGCGTAAATATACTTTATGACCAGAGGGCACGCATCGCGCCAGTCGCGTCCGGTTTTCCCCTTCCGGATCGATAACCGACGGACCCAGCGCCGGCTGATAATTCTGGCGCTCGTCTGCGGCAGCTTCTTCGTCCTCTGGCTGGCGCTCAAGGTCTTCGCCCAGGCTGATTTCTGGCCGCTGCTGGCGGGGCCGATCCTGGTCTCGGCGTGGTTCTTCTATGAGGTCGGCGCCCTGGTGACCATCGGCCTGACCGCACTACTTCTGGTACAGACATCTTTTGAGAACAAGGGGCCGATCGTCGTCGCCGTGGCGACGTTCGCCTTCCTCGGCCTCATGATCGGCTGGGGCCAGCGGCGGCAGCGGCAGGCGCACCGCAGCGTGCTGCGGTCCTCGCTCACGGATTCACTTACCGGCCTCTATAATTTTGGATCCTTCATGGAATGCCTGGACCGCGAGATGCGGCGGGTGGACCGGTATGGCGGAGCGGTGACTCTGGTGATGTTCGATATTGACCACTTCAAGATGTTCAACGACCGCTTCGGCCACCAGGCAGGCAACGAAGCCCTGAAAGCCGTGGCCACAACCCTGAAACGGGAGAAACGCGAATCGGACATCGTGGCGCGCTTCGGCGGCGAGGAATTCGTACTGCTCTTTCCCGGCAAGGAGGCCGCCGGTGTCGAGACCGCCCGGCGCCTGCGCAAGGCGATCGCCCAGATCCGGGTCCCCACGGGTGGTGGCGCCACTACTGAGATAACCGTGAGCGCGGGCGTGGCCTGTTATCCTAACGGAGCCACTTCCAGGGAAGAGCTGATCGACAAGGTGGACCAGCTTCTCTACACATCCAAGCGCAAGGGACGCAACCGCGTCAGCGTGGCGCCGCCGCGCCGCCGGCTGGCCGCGTCATGACGGGAAACGGCAGACCTTTTCGGTCGCACCGGAATATCCGTGAATACAGTTCGCACAAGCATACAAACCATGGGAATGGGGTATAGCTGTCGACATGCCAGGAAGCGCACCTAAATTGAAGACCGAAAAGATCCGTGTCAGCATCGAAACCAGCACCTGCACCATCGTCGGCACGGTGCACACGCCGGCGATTGCATATCGCAGCCGGCTGTCGGACCTGCTCAACCAGAAAGAGGCAGCTTTCCTCTCGGTGACCGACGTCGCCGTCTACCGGCTCGACAACATGGAAGAACCGGCCTACTCCACGCCCTACCTTGCGGTGAACCTCAGCAAGATCGAGATCGTGCGGCCGCTCGAGGGCTAAGGGCGCCGGTTTCCCACCCGCCCTGCGCCGGGCTCAAGCCGACACCTGGCCCCATAACAGGAACACCACCCAGAACAGGTAAACGACCTCCAACGACGTCAGACCCGCCGTCGCCAGGATGAACGCGCGCGCGAAACGCGTGCGCGCGATGCCCTTGATCAGGCGGTGCAGCTCCAGTCTGCCCAGCACCAGGTAAAAGATGTGTATGACGCCAAACACGAACCCTCCGTAGAAGAACTGCCAATCGGGCCCGCCATAGCGGAGCAACAGATAGTAATAGGCGATCTCGATGAGCAGCAACAGGTTGTTGAGGCGGTAACCCGCCAGCACCATCGATTCGAATTCGACACCCGGAGCCTCCTCGCTCAGGCGCTGCCGTTCCTGGCCAAGATCCTTGAGCGCCCGGGGGATGAGGGCCAGCGTGAAGAGGCTGCCGCCGATCATCAATATTGAATAAAGCAGGAGGAAGAGGCTCAAGGGCCGTTGGCCTCAGGAGCTGCGGCCGCGTCTGCCGCGCAGCTCGTCAGGCTCGTCGAGGAAGCGCCGGTAGAGGAGGTCGGCGTTGACCAGCAGGAAGGCGATGGAAAGCAGGGGCAGCGCTGGCACACCGATCTCGAGGATGACGCCCACGACCATGGTGGCGACGAATGAGGCGGCCATCGCCAGCGCCGTCGCGGTCCGACGCAGCCGCCATAAAAGAGCGCAGCCGAGGAACAGGGAAAAAAAGATGATGTCGGTGACTCCCAGCCGGGAGACTGCATCCACTCCGAAGACCGGCAGGCTGAGGGTGAAATAATCGATCCAGGGGCCGCCGCTTTCCACCATCTTCCGGGTCGGGCCGAAGAAGACGCTCCAGAAATCGACCAGGATTATGAGAACCGATATGATCAGCACCTGGCTGATCGACGTAAGCATCAGCGAGATCCAGAGTCCGATCGAGGTGGCGAAGATGATCTTGGCCAGACTCTCCAGGCTGTCCAGGGTCAGCAGATAAGCGCCGACGGCCATGAGCAGGGCCACGAGGCCCACGAGCAGCAGACTGTGGCGCAGGTCGATCAGGAAAGCCAGGCACGAAGACAGCCCGCAGACGGCCGTGAGCCCGAGGGCGAAGGAGAGCACGACTCTCGAATCCGAATCGGGGTCGAGTCCGCCGTTCCACAAAAGCAGAGCCAGCGCGGCGCTTCCGGCGGCCAGGACTCCGCCAAAGACCAGCGCCGCCTTGAGCTCAGTACGGAAACTGAGACTGGGCGTACGGATCGGAGCTCCTTTCAGATCCCTGTTTCGGTGGAGCCTGGCTACACGGCTCGTCTCTATCCTAGTACGGCGGTAATGATTCGTACCAGTCTCCCAGGATCTTGAAAGCCTTCCAGAAGCGGTTTTTTCGTTGCTGGTCATTGAGTGATGTGTCGATCTCGGGGGTGACCAGGGCCTCGGTGGTTGGCGTGAAGGTCTGGATCTCGCCCGGCTGGTAGCGGAGCTCCCGGGCCAGGGGGAATCCCATCGCATTAACGGCCTCCAGGGCCTGCTCGCCCATGATCACGATCAGCTTCGGCTGTATCACCATCAGTTCACGGACCAGATAGCCGGGGCAATTCTGGCTGGCTTCTTCCGCGGAGGCGGTGGCGCACTTGATGACGTTGGTGCCGTAGAGCAGCAGCGAATCGATCCCCAGTTTCTGGCAGCCTTTCATGATCGCCTCGCCGGCCCGGCCGTAGAAAGCCACACCTTCAGACGCCTCGCTGGGGAGGGTGCGGTATTTGATCAGGAAGATGTCGGCCAGCGGGTGGCCGGAGCCGATGACTGGCACGGCGCGGCCGTGTACGCACTTCTCACAGTGGGTGAGCTCGCGGCAGAGCTCGTTGATATCGGCGATGGCGCGAGTGAGATGCTTGTCGTAGATATCTTCGGAACCCGGCAATTGAACCTCTGGTCGAAATGGGCGCTGTCAGCGCGATCGGGGAAGAAGTTCCTTGTTAGCGGCGTCTTTCCCGCCCGCAAGCTATTAGTTATTAGCCGCTGGGCGGTCAATTCCTTTATCAAGCGGTATTGTGCCTAGGAAGTCAGGCTGGGCTCCTGCTCCATGTGCCGCTGTTGGGTCTGCGGCGCGGCTAGGTTATCGGTCCGGCCGGCCCGCGCTCAAAGCATGCAACGACCTCGATATGCGGTGTATGGGGGAACATGTCGACCGCGCCGACCCGTGCCAGGCGGTAACCGCCCTCGGCCAGCTGTGAGGCGTTCCCCGCCAGGGTCGAGGCGTTGCAGGAGACGTAGACGATGCGCTCGGCACCCAGCTCCAGGATGCGCTGGACCTCTTTCTTGCTGGCGCCGGCGCGCGGCGGATCCAGGATCACCAGATCGGGCCGGTTTTTGAGCTTGAGGTCTTTGAGAACAGCACGGACTTTTCCCGAGATGAAATCACAATTGCCGGTTCCGTTCGCACGGGCGTTCTCGCGGGCCAGGCGCACCGCGTCGTCCACGATCTCGATTCCCAGGACCTCGCGGGCGTGTGCCCCCGATTTCCCGGAAACACCACGGTCGCCGCCCCCGAACAGCAGGGCGATGGAACCGATGCCGCAGTAAAGATCCAGGACTGATTCGCCACCTTGAAGACCGGCATATTCGAGCGCCTTGCGGTAGAGCCGCTCAGCCATGAGCGTGTTTGTCTGAAGAAAAGTCGAGGGCGCTACCTTGAGCCGCAGGCCGCAGATTTCCTCGAAGATATGGTCCCGGCCGGCCAGAACCTCGAAGGGGAAGCCGGTGGCAACTGAAGCGCGCGTCTGGTTAACGCTCCAGAGTAGCGAGGTGATCACGGGGAAAGCAGCGGTCAGACTGTCGGCGAAACCCTGGGCATCCGGGAAGTCTCCGGGAGCGGTGACGATATTAACCATGATCTCGCCGGTATTGAGGCCCTCACGCAAAACCAGATGCCTCCAGAAACCGCTCTCGCTCTGCTGATCATAAGCGGCCAGCCCCGACTCGCGGGTAAGATCGCGCACGGCGTTGCGGATGGTGTTGGTGGTCACGGAGTGCAGCCGGCAATCCTCGATATCGATGACGCGACGCCACTCGCCCGGCAGATGAAAACCCAGGTTCAGTTGCCGGGCAGTCTCGCTTCCGCTCCCGTCACGCGCCGGGCTCCCCTCACTGTTCGCGAAGGAGAACTCGACCTTGTTGCGGTAGCGCCATATAGGGTCGGCGGCCAGCGGCTCATCCGTCTTCACCTCTGCGTGCCCATCCGCCCCTATTCCACCGAGCCCGCCGATATGCTGCAGGCATTCCCGGACCTGGCTATCCTTGTAGCGCAGCTGGGCTCCATAGTCGAGCGTCTGCCAGGAGCAGCCGCCGCAGACGCCGAAATGAGGGCAGGCAGGCTCGATTCGCTCAGCCGAAGGGTTTAGGAGCTCCACCACCCGCGCCTCGGCGTAGGAGCGGCGGGCGCGAGTGATCCGAGCCCGAACCCGATCGCCGGGCACGGCTCCCTCGACGAAGATGACGAATCCCTGGCGGCGGGCTACTCCCTTGCCGCCGAAAGCCAGCCTTTCGACGTCGAGTTCGAGTTCCTGTGATTTTACCGGTCTGTCGTTGTCTGAAATCATAAAGGGCAGCTCCGGTTCCAGCATAGCAGGAGAAAATCCGCAGGGAGAAGATCTCCTCCCCAACCGACGAATTATCTCAGGACCGCGGGGTTGATGTAGTACTCGGTAAGCATCGAGGACATGGTCATCGGGCCGAACATGGTCCAGTCGGTTTCGTTGGCCGTGACGCGGTCCATTACCGCTTTGATGGCGACCGCGTCACCGCCGCCGCTGCTGGCGGTTCCCTCGCCAGTGGCCGCCGCGTCGACGCCGTACATGGTTATCGATACGCCGGCGACTTCGCCGTGCTCGAACAGGTCTGCCATCAGCTTCCCGGTGAAGGCGGCCATGACTCCCTCGATGGAGGCGTTGCTGACGCCAGCCGGCCGGTTTACCTCGACCGCTACGTTCTGCTTCACGCCATCCGCTGACAGGGTCGCGTTGCGCACGAGCGACGCATCGCCGAAATCACGCACAACCAGTTCCCGCAGGGACTCTTGCGTCAATGCGGCGGGCGCCGCGTTTGCGGGACCGATGCCGGCACTGGTGACATTGCCGGAAGTCTGCCCGCCGCAACCGGAGAACAGCAACGCGGCCATCACCGCGGCCGAAGCGACGGCCAGTGATAAAAATGCGGATGCCCTGTCGATGGTTTTTCCTCTCATGCTCATAACATGAGCGAATATCGTGCCAAAGAGAGCAAAGGCGCAGATCATCCCGCAAACAGGGCTCCGCTGCCGCGTCGGCCCACCAGCCGATGTGCCAAATCATACGAAGATTGTGGCATATAGCAACGATTCAGCCCATCGAGGGCAAACGAACGCCAGCAAAAAAACGGGGCATATGAGGTTTGCCCGTAATCATCACACCGACATTCCGCCGCATCCGCCGTCATTTCCACGCAAACTCGCAAACCTTTTTTCATCCTATTGCCGGGTTGGCATGGCATTTGCTTCCAGTCAGGGACAAAAGCGAATTCGTCCCATTCACTTCGGTCTGGGTCTGGCTCGCTTTTGTTCTAGCTCCGGCTGGCCACCGGAGCTTAAAAAACAACCGGCTGCCCACCCTTGAAACCCGGGCCGGAGAACATATACGCAATTGCCGGCTCACTCAGGCAGTGAAAGTGTGCATCGCTTTCCGCCTCCCCCCAGGTGTGAAGTCAACAAACTGACTGTGTCCTGATGGAGGTGGTGCGCGAGAGATGAAATCGAGACGCGAGCTTCGAATCATCGTCAACGCATGAGAATCAAAGGAGTGATTATGAAAGAAGATGCGAACAGGGAACCGGCGGAAGTCGCCGCGGATCCGGAGTCAGGCAAGACCAGCAGCCTGGTAATATCGAGGCGCAAGTTCATGAGCAGGGGCGCGATGGCTGTCGGCGCCGCCGGCGTTACCGTGGCCGCCACCGGCGGCCTGGGCCTGCTGTCGAGCACCCTGGCGGGAGCCACCACCACGCCCCCGACCTGCGCGACCACACCCGGCACGGTCAAGCATCCCCGGGGCACCTGGGGCTATCCCACCGGCGGGCTCGATCCCGCGGTCTGCGCCGAGCGGGCCTACCATATGTTCTTTACGGGAGCCTGCTGCCTGGCAGTCTGCGACGGCGTTCTGGGGACGCTCCAGGAACAACTGGGCTCGCCCTACACCAATATCGATCTGAACATGTTCAAGTTCGGCGGCGCGGGCGTCAACGGCTGGGGAACCCTCTGTGGAACGGCGCTCGGCGCGGCGCTGTGCACCAACATCGTCGCCGGCGTCACCGGCACCGTCGACAAGGGCAGCCAGATGTCCAACGATCTGCTGGCTTACTACGCGGCCACCTCGATGCCGGTGTATGTTCCGGTCTCCTCTGAATATACTACACGCGGCGGCAGCAAGTCGCAGTTCCTGCCCGGCGGCACGTTCCCGTCGTCGGTCGCCAATTCCCCCCTGTGCCACGTCTCCACCAACAAGTGGATGAACGCTGCCAATACCGCCTGTGGTCTGCCGATCCTGGCGATTGGCGGTACAGCGGATCCGTCCTCGATCGTCAGCGGCAGCATCGAGAGAAAAGAACGCTGCGCGCGGCTGGCCGCGTCGATGGCCTACAAGACCGTCGAGCTGCTCAACGCCTGGAAGGCCGGCACCTACACCGCGGGCGCCTTCGGCAGCGCCGGAGTCGGAAATCCGGGCAGTT
>Ga0172371_10007261_pt1 | contig 15849 bp, 17 predicted proteins | sample Lak12m_FD_114543 | JGI IMG/M metagenome (GOLD analysis project Ga0172371, IMG submission 114543) | Freshwater microbial communities from Kabuno Bay, South-Kivu, Congo - kab_022012_12m | ecosystem: Environmental > Aquatic > Freshwater > Lake | place: Democratic Republic of the Congo: South-Kivu... | reverse complement strand
CGGCCACCCAGGAAATAGACGCCAAGCCCTTTGCGCGCGCACAGCCGGCAGATCTCCGGCAATATTCCCGTGCCGGTGACCCGCCCGCTCAACGGTTGTCCGGCCAGACGTGAGGCCCAGACGATGCCCATGCCATCCGGCACGGACAGATCGGCGTGGTTGATGATGGCGAGCAGCGCCGGATCGCGCTGAGCCCACATCACATACTCCGGGTTCAGCGTCACGACGTGGCTGGCGCCGGGGTGCTCCAGAAGCTCACCGATCTGCGCCAGCGCCTCCCAGGTATCGACCCGGTCGACGCGCACTCCTAAAACTTCCATCGTGTCAATCGCGCTCACCGAGCACCTCCTCGTAGATGCCGGCGATATGGTCGGCCACACGCGGCCAGGCATACCGCTCCGCGCTCTGACTGGCTTTTTCGCCCATCGCGGCCAACCGGTCATCTCTCAGCTCCAGGGCGCTTTGCAGCGCTTCGGCGGCGATCACCGGCTGTGAGTAATCCGTCAGGAATCCGGTCTCACCCTCGTCGATGATGTCTTCAAAGGCGTCGATGCGGTTCACTACCGGCACCGTTCCCGACGCCATGGCTTCCACGGTGGAGATGCCAAAAGCTTCGTACTGCGAGGCGGAGACAAACAGGCGGGCGGCGGCCAGCTCCTCCACCAGCCGCTCGTGGGGAACGCCACCGGTGAAGGTGACGGCGTCCTGCAACCCGAGCGCTTCCACCTGGTCCATGAGTCCGCCCAGGAGTCCCTCCCAGTCGGGGCCTACGATCACCAGCCGGGCCTCCGGCCGCGATACCCTGAGATCGACCAGCGCTTCGATCAGCTGGTCCACGCGCTTGTTTCGCGAGATCCGTCCGACAAAGATGAGCGTGTCGCCGGCGATCGCCTTCACGGTCCCTGCGAACCTGGCGACGTCGACACCGTTTTCCACCAGCATCACCCTGCCGCTGACCTGACCGAATAAGGCCGCATCGCTGGGGCTTGAGGCCAGTACCCGGTCCACACCCTTCAAAGCGCGGCGCGTCGCAGTCAGGAAATAAGCTCTTTTAAAGGAAGGGAACCACTCCGTGTGGAAGAAGCCGCCATGCGTGGAGAGGACCACGGGTTTCCTGTGCGCCTTTTTTCCGAATCCGAGCAGGTCAGTGAAGAAGTCTACTCCATGAAGATGCACCAGGTCATAACGCTTGATCACCTCCAGCAGTCGCGGGGCTACAAAATAGCGGGGGTTCCCCCAGGAGGGCAGCCGGATAACGTCGATGCCGTCGATCTGCTCATACGGCAGCAGGCGTTCGCCAGTGTTAAACAGGTAATCCAGGGTGGCCACGTCGCTCCGGTGTCCGCGGGCGGAAAGCTCGCGGCAGAGGCTGGAAACGTAAGTTTCCATTCCCCCGGTGCCGGGTAGATATTGACGCACAACCTGAAGAATCTTCATACGGTACTGTATCCAATCGCTTCACCCGGCTGCAAGGAGCAAGAAGATAGCGCGGCCGGTATAGGATAAGATTGCGACCTGAAGGGCGGAACATTAGGAAATGCGCAACTACGAATACGAAAAGAGGGGAGACATGAAAAGGATCACATTTTTGTTCATGTTTGTGGCGAGCCTGCTGCTGGCGGTCGGCGTCGTCGCATCAGGTTGCGGCGGCAGCGGCGGCAGCAGTGAAGCGCCGAATGTCCTCGTCGACAAGGCCATCCAGAAGAATCCCGATGTTAAAAGCGGGCATATCGATTACACCATCAACATCGAAGGCGCCGGCGATCTCTCATCTCTCAGCGGCAGTTCCGGCGGCGGTTCCACCAGTTTCAAGATCGGCATGACGGGTGGCGCTGACTTCGATAACAGCAATCAGGCTGCTCCCAAGGCCAAGGGCACGATCACTTTCACCGGCCTCACCGACCTGATCAACCAGATGAGCCAGTCGAGCGGCAGCACCGCCGGTCTGGATCTGAGTTCGATGTCTGAACAGATCAGCAGCTTCCTCAAAGACATGGAGTTCGTCGCTGTTGACAATAAGGTCTATCTGAAGCTAGCCGGCACCTGGTATGACCTGGGTGACGCATCTTCTGCCTCCAGCGACCTGAGCGGCCTGGGCGCGCTGGGTGGCGCCACCGGCATGGGCGGCATCAGCAGCCTGGGAACCACCACTGACGCGGACACCCAGTGTTTCGAGAACGCCATGAAGGATTCGTCGAAGTTCGGTTCTGACAAGCTGTTCAAGAATCTGACGACGGTCGGCTCCGAGAAGATCGACGGCACCGACACCACGCACATCAAGGCTGATGTCGATCTCGCCAAGACGGTCCAGACGATCAGCGATATCAGCAAAAGTTGCGGCCAGGCGGAAGCAAGCGGCGGCCTCGAGGGCGGTTCCGCGCAGATCAGCAAGCTCTTCAAGACGCTGACTGTGGAGATGTGGATCGACAATGACAACATGACCCGCCAGGTCAAAATCACCATGGAAGTCGACCCGGCGGCCGTTTCCGATGTGGCCTCGGGCCTGGGCGGCTCGCTGGGAACCGATACCACATCGGCCACACCCGGCCTCGAGAGCCTGAAGATCGACGTTTCTGTCAAGCTCTCCAAGGTAGGCGAGCAGTTCGATATCCAGAAACCGTCCGGACAGATCTCCAAGATCGAGGATCTGATGGGCGGTCTGCTGGGCAGCTCCCTGGGCGATACCAGCGGCCTGGGCGGTCTCGGGGGCCTCGGCGGTACGTCGACGGATAGTGGCTCGAGCGACAGCGGCTTCAGCACTGATGTCCCGACGCCCAGCTACTAGAGGGCACGTAGCCTGACATAGAAAAATCCAGAGGGCGCTTCCCGACCGGGAGGCGCCCTCTGATCATTTGTCCTACTTTTAGTCCAATTGTTAAGTCTGGATTAAGTTCCCCGCCACATTTTACGCACTCTTTACGACCCTTACGGAATCCTTACGCCTGCTTAATTCGTTTCTTACGCGGCTGCCCAATAATTGCTTCATGGGGACAATCACAAGTGAAGGAGCAAGGAGATGAAGAAAAGCAGTAAGGCGATGTTGATGGCGGCAGCAGCTGCTGCAGTTGCCCTCATCATCGGCACCGGCGTGGCCATGGCCCAGCAGGCGACGACCACAACGGAGTCGACGGCCGCCCTCGATGCCGGTGCGGGGCCCGGTATGCCGGGCATGGGAAGGCCTGGACCCGGCAGGCATCTGATGGCCGGTGAGGTCACCAAGGTCGAGGGCAACACCATTACCCTTAAGACTCTTAAGGGGGAAGAAAAATCGGTGAAGGTGGATGACGCGACCATCTACCGCAAGCCGCCTGACGGGCAGGCTACGCTGGCTGACGTCAAGGTCGGCGAGAAGATCGCCGTCAGGCTCGGACAGGTTACGGATGGCGCGGATCTGCTGGCCAAGGCCGTGATCATCGGTGAGCCGCCGGCCCGTGGTACCGCAGTGGTCGGTGATGTCGTGGCCGTCAACGGTGACACGCTGACGATCAAGACCGCGAGCGGAGAAGAGAAGCAGGTCCAGTTGCCCGCGATCACTCAGGGCAACCGCGTCGGCGTGATGCTCGGTCCGGACGGCTCGGTTAAGGGCGTCATGTACAACCCGCCGGTACGGCCGGATGGAGCGCCGGACGATCAGGCTCCCATCGATGACGGTACAGCGCCGCCCGCAGCAGGAGCCGGTGCCTGACCCGGCTGATCCGGGCATGAGCATGAGCACAGCCTCATGAATCTAAGAAGCATCATCCGGGGTGCGGACGGCCGCTTGCGGCCGTCCGCACCGCCGTGCCGCCATCCTGCTTGCCCGTCATGTATGATGGTAAAAACAGGAGGTGAGACGGTGATGAACAGCACCTCGGTTCTGATAGTCGAGGACGAAGAGAACATCTCTTCCTTCGTGTCCATGTACATGAAGAAGGAGGGCTATGACGTGCGGGTGGCTGCCACCGGCGAAGCCGGCCTGGAGGCGGCCCGGGAGCAGGAGCCTGATGTCGTCATCCTGGACATCATGCTGCCCGGCATGGACGGCTTTGAAGTCTGCCGCCAGCTGAGGCGTGAATCACAGCTGCCCATCATCATGCTGACCGCCCGCGATTCTGCCACCGATAAAGTCGTCGGCCTGGAGCTCGGCGCTGACGATTACCTCACCAAACCTTTCGACCCCCGCGAGCTGGTCGCCCGGGTCAAATCAGTGCTGAGAAGGGCGCAGACCGGCCCCGTGGATCAGGTTCAGCGCGCGCGTGTGACTCATAACGACCTGATGCTCGATCCGGAGCGCCGCGAGGTGCTGGTTTCCGGGGAACCGATTGTCATGACCGCCAAGGAATTCGACCTGCTGCATTATCTGCTCCTCAACAAGGGCCTGGCTCTGAGCCGGCAGCAGCTTCTGGAGCACGTCTGGGGCTACGATTTTCTGGGAGACACCCGCACTGTGGACGTTCATATTAACCAGGTCCGCAAGAAGGTGGGGGAAGCTGTGACCACCGAGACTGTCAGGACGATCGGTTACAAGTTAAAATAAGTTCACTACCCCAGTCACCTCAGAAAAAAAATGCATCTGAATTTTACTAAAAGCCTCAGAGGCCGTCTGGCCCTCTACTTCACCGTTGGCATCGTCGCCTCGCTGCTCATCTCCGCCCTGGTCTCTGTGGGTCTGGTGCAACGCTATCTGCAACAGAAGACCGTTGCCGACCTCCGCGGCCAGGCCCAGGCGCTCGCCGACCAGATCGAGGAAGAGGGCCTGCCCGTCGGCCGTTACATCAGCGATATGGAGAAGATGTATCAGACGCGGGCCATCATCGTGCCTCACGGCACCGAAGCGCTGAACAGCCTGCCCCAGCGCAGCCGTGGTCAGGAGATCCAGCCGGCGCCGCTGGCGCTGCCGTTCATCGATTGGGATCTGCTGCAGTCGGGTGACACGCAGGTGGTGGAGACCCGTCTGCCGGAAAGCGACCGCGATGTCATCGTAGTGGCTGACGGTTTCAAGGCCGGGGACGATCTGGCCGGAGCGGTTGTTTTAGCCAAATCGGTGCGTTCCCTGCAGTCGTGGGTGCCGCTGGCGGGATGGTTCCTGCTGGCTGCGGCGGTATCGCTGACGATGTCGCTGCTACTCGCTTTTCTGCTGGCCCGCCGCTTGTCGCGGCCGCTGCATGAGATCACCAATGCCGCATCGGCTGTCGCCGAGGGCGACTTCAGCCATCAGGTCACGGTGCGCTCCCAGGACGAGATCGGCCGTCTCGCCGACGCCTTCCGTTACATGTCCGACGAGGTTCAGAAGTCACAGGAGCAGCAACGCGAATTTGTCATCAATGTCAGCCACGAGCTCAAGACGCCACTGACCGCGATCGCCGGACACGTGCAGGCACTGCGGGAAGGGATCGCCACCGATCCGGCCGATGTCGCCAAGTCGCTCGAAGTCATCAGTTCCGAGACGCGGCGCTTGAGCCGCCTGATCGAGGATCTGCTGAGCCTGGCCAAGTTCGACGCTCATCAATTCGAACTGCGCGAGTCCAACGTGCCCTTGTCGGACGTTTTCGGGGCAGTCTTCGACCGGTTCACTCTCGACGCCCAGGAACGGCGCTTAGAATTCGCCGTAAAAGGCGACGTGAGGGACATCAGATTAAGAACGGACCCGGACCGGTTGCGCCAGATTCTTTCCAACCTCGTGCATAACGCCCTGGTGCATACCCCGCCCGACGGCAAGGTTGAACTTAGTGCCCGGCGGATTGACGGCAAGGTCGATATTACCGTCACAGATAACGGCACCGGCATCCCCTCTGGTGAGCTCCAGCAGATCTTCGAAAGATTCTACCGTTCAGGGAAAAAAGCCAGAGAGGCCGGCCTCGGCCTCGGCCTGGCAATCTCCCGCGAGCTGGTCCAGGCCATGGGCGGCGACATCAAAGTAAAATCCAAACTGGGCGACGGAACGACTTTCACCGTAACTCTGCCAAGTTCGAACTAAGCGAGGGGCTGGGGGCTTCCCGCAGCGACCTTGCATTTGCGCGCAACGGGTTTGTCTGGACAGAAGCAGCCTATGCGCAAATTCCCGGGAGCAAGGGAAGCCCCCAGCCCCTCGCCTACGCTCAATCTGAGCCATTTACTGCCGATAAACCCCCCGTAATGCCCGCAAAACGCACATTTCTTGCATATCGGGCGAGCTAGACCGTATAATTTACCGTCAATTTGTTAGAAAGGCAGGAACAACGGCAGTGACTGACAAAGAAGTAGTACTTACGCCTGAAGGATTCAAGCGGCTCACGGAAGAGATCGAGCATCTCTCGACGGTGAAGCGCGAGGAGATATCCGAGCGCATCAAGGAAGCCCGCGAGTTCGGCGACATCAGCGAGAACAGCGAGTATAACGAGGCCAAGAACGAGCAGGCCAAGCTAGAGATGCGCATCCTCAATCTGGAGCAGAAGCTGCGCAACGCCCGCGTGCTGGCAGCCAAGGAGATCACGACCGACGCAGTCGGCATCGGCAGCCTTGTCAATCTGAAAGACATCAAGCAGGGCGATTCCTTCAAGTACACCATAGTGAGTTCGGCGGAAGCCGATCCCAATAATCACCGTCTTTCCAGCGAATCGCCGGTCGGCAAGGCGATCATGGGCAGGAAGGCGGGGGAGACCGTCAAGGTCACCACGCCGCGGGGCGGCATCAAGTACAAGATCGTCTCGATCAGGAAGGGATAGCCCGTGGCCGACAGGCCCGTTTCCGAGGCTGAAGAGCGCCGCCGCAAGCTGGACCGCCTTCTGGAGGAAGGCCGGTCACCCTACCTCAACCGCTTTCCCGGACCCGAACCGGTCGCACCCCTGCTGGAGCGCTACGAAGCTTTCGAAAACGGCCAGGAGGGAGACCAGACTCATCGGGTCGCCGGCCGGGTGATGATCAAGCGGGGGCATGGCAAGGCCACCTTCCTCGTGCTGCGTGACTCCACCGCCCGCATCCAGCTCTACGGTAACGTCGATGTCCTCGCCGGCCGGTACGAGGAGTTCACGCATCTCGACATGGGCGACATCATCGGCGCCGTGGGCCCCGTGTTCCGCACCCGCCGCGGGGAGCTTTCCATCCTGGTAAAAGATTTCGTGCTGCTGGCCAAGGGCCTGCATACGCTTCCCGAGAAATGGCACGGGCTCACGGATGTGGAGATCCGCTACCGCCAGCGCTACCTCGACCTGATTGCCAACGACGACGTGCACCGCTCGTTCTACATTCGCAGCCGGGTGCTGACGGCGCTCCGGCGTTTCATGGATGAGCGCGGCTTCATCGAGGTGGAGACGCCGATCCTGCAGACCATCCCCGGCGGCGCCACCGCCCGCTCGTTCGAATCTCACCATAATGCTCTCGATCTCAAGCTCTACATGCGCATCGCGCTGGAACTGCACCTCAAGCGCCTGCTGGTGGGAGGCTTCGACAAGGTCTATGAGATCGGCCGCATCTTCCGCAACGAGGGCATCTCTACCAAGCACAACCCCGAGTTCACGATGATGGAATCACAGCAGGCGTACGCTGACTATAAAGACGTGATGGAGATGATCGAGCAGCTCGTCACTTTTATCGCCCAGGATGTGCTGGGCACGCTCAAGGTCCCCTGGAAGGGGGAAGATCTCGATCTGACGCCGCCCTGGCGGCGCGCCACCCTGCGCGATCTGATCAAAGAGCACAGCGGCGTCGATTTTGTTGACTTTCCCGAGCGGGAAGCTCTGCTGGCAAAGGTCAGGGAGCTGGGCGTCGAGGTCGATGCGAACGCTTCCTGGGGCAAACTGGTCGACGAACTGCTGTCGAACTTCGTCGAGCCGAAACTGATCCAGCCGACGTTTATTGTTGACTATCCGCTCGACCTGTCACCGCTTGCGCGGCCCAAGGACGAGGACCCGACCCTGGTTGAGCGTTTCGAGGGATTCATCGGCGGCATGGAGATCTCGAACTGTTTCAGCGAGCTGACCGACCCGCTCGACCAGCGCCGCCGCTTCGAGGAGCAGGCGGCCCAGCGCGAGGCCGGCGATGAAGAGGCCGGCTACGTCGACGAAGACTTCCTGACGGCGCTCGAATATGGAATGCCGCCCAGCGGTGGTTCCGGCCTCGGCATCGACCGCCTCTGCATGATCCTCACTGATTCGCCGAGCATCCGCGACGCGATTCTCTTTCCGCTGCTCAGACCCGAGCGGTAAATTACATGCAATAGCAGGGCGGTGTCGAAAGCAAAGGGCTCCGGAAGGCTTCCCCGAAGTTAGATCATGAGGGACCTGTAGCATCAGGAGAGGGAACTACGTTGTCAATGTGCTGCGCCGGTATGCGGACAGCGCCGTGATGCGAATGATCGAAAGTATCGAACCGACACGGTGGAACACCCTCAAAACCGAAGCAATCGATATGGATTCCGATTTCCACTGGACCGACGACCGGCTGCTCCAGTCGGAGGCCGAGGTGCTGAGAGCTCACGGCGTTCATGACCGTCTGGTAATCGCAGACTCCCGAAGCAGACCTGACGACCTGGCCCGGGTCATAGAGCTGCTTCGTGAACGTCAGGAGCGCAGTGGATCGAGTCGCACCGGGGTAGATTGCATCATCAGCTGTCTTATCCTTTCAATTCGCAGGTTTGAAGATCTTTAGTGAGCAGGAGTAGGGGAGACAACCTGTGACTAGCCTGGTTTACGTCTGCATTTTGCTCATAGACTTTGATTCTGTCTAAGCGTATTATATTGACCAAGATAACACACATGAGCTTGTATTTACTGACAGAGGGGCTGCATAAAATGGAAGAAATGTCTAAGAGGCGAATTCATGCTATATGGGCTCATCAGAGTAGATAGCGGGTTATCTGGAACCGAATAAACATTGGTAGGCAGATTCCGTCCACGCAAAAGGAGGTGCGACAAATGACTGATATTGACTGGTTGAGCATCGTGCTTGGAGGGTTGGGTATTGTCATGATCATTTTGTCGCCGATGGCGAAGTCAACCGGAGGCTATCGAGAGTCACTCGATCAATTTGGCCCAGCTCCTCTGGCTGAGCGAGAGCTATCCAGGCACGAGGCGAAGTATAATCGTAATCCGCGAGCAGCCATGATCAAGGGCGGCCTATCGTTCATCGCAGCTGCGGTCATGCTTCAATTCTTCAAGGTGTAGCGATGCTGCAAGGACCGCCCAACAAGGTCAATGGCGCGAATAGCGGCCCTGCTATTGAGCGTCACGGCGGGTACCACAGCGGCCCGGCTGTCGCTAAGTTCTGACGTTATTTGGGCTGAGGAGATAGAGATGTGGCCCTTTAAACGCAATGGGAACGCACGTTCCGCCCATGAATAAGAATGCATTCGAGGCATACGAAGCACTATTGGAGGGCATGGCCAGCGTGATGTTCGTTCAGATCATGTCTGCTCCCCGGGCCGTGTGGGCACTGCACGACGTTGCTCTTGAAGTCCAAGAAGTTGCAGCCAGGGGTGGGGAACTACTGGCTCAACCGACAACTTGGCGAGTCAGCATTGAGAATGCGTTTTCCCGTTAGACTTTCCAGGAGGACATATGTGGCCGTTTAGACAAAAGCGCTCCGACAAGCCAGTCCTGACCCCTGAGCAGGTCATGCGTGCGACAGGTCTATCCGAGCGGGAGTTGACTAAAAAGTTCATGGAGCACTTGATCGAACAGGGGAAGAACCCCTTCACGGATATGCCAGAGCCCATACTCCGCAAAGCCCACGCCGATTTTCCGGACTTGGCAGAGATCGCCCGCAAGAAGTTTGGAGGGCCGAGCACGGCGCCCCATGTCAAGACTGGTTCGCAACGAGTGCCGCGCGACTGGGATAACCTACCGTCAGTGGTAATGACGCCGGTTCCGCGAGGCTTTTCGTACGCCACACTTTCACAGTCCATTCGCAAGCAGGCACCCGACAAGCAGCTTGTATCCCTCGTCGAGTGGGGATGGACCGTTTCGCAAGCCCAGGCCTTGGAGGACATCCAGCGGCTCTACGAGTTTGAGGACGATCCGAAGTTGGTCGTAATGCGCTTTCCAGGTGACACCCAGATCATTATCCGCGCCTCATTCATGCATGACACAGCGAAGAAGATCATTGCTGACACGCTCGCTAGTCTTGCGACGGCTCTCTTGCGGGAGGCCAATGCGCGCGGCCTCAAGACGACTACGGTCCAGCGCACATGACAGGTACGAACAATGGCATCCAGCGGCCGGCGGACCGCTGCCGCTGAGCCTGAACGTTAGACGGCGACGAATGTAATGAGCCTATTTCGCAAACTGGTTGGGGACTTCGGGCAGATTAAACTGCCGTTGCTTCCACACGATCGACAGATTCTCGCGCCGAAAACAGTGCGAAACCTTCAGCCTGTCAGCATTTGGTGTGATGAAATTTCTTACGCTATTGTTTGCAGCGAATACAATAGTTTGTTCGCTGGCGAGGGCACAGAGCGAGTCACACATCTGAATACTGTGGCGACGCAATTGGGTGCACGCTGTTGGCAGGAGATATTTCCGTTCATTCCGAGCTTGTTCTGGTGCATTAGTTGGCGGGTATTGTCCCATGATGATGCGGCTGCTATTCCCATCATTGGTCTTTCATTTCTTTACAAGAGTGACTTGGGGATGTTGGCTACAAAGAAAGAGGATGTTGTTTTTTTTAGGATTGAGCCGACTCGTCGTTGCTGCATTTTTTCTCCATCTGCACCATTGGGTCAGCCAGTTGATTTGCGCTTCGCGGAGAGACAGATGAGCGAGCATGGATGGAAGAGGGACATAGTTTGACAATGTCGCCTGCCTTCTCTGTCCAAAACCCTTGCTATTCCGCCCGCCCCATGTTTCCCTACGAGGAAGGTATTATTCAAATAAGACTTATGTAAACCATGAATACAAACGATTGGGGCAACAAAACAATCCGGCCGAAACAAGACAGGCCACCGAAAGTTAACATTCGGTATCCTTGCCCCGGCCTTTGTCGATTTTCTGGGATGATCAGTTTTCTTGTCGTCGGGCTAGGCGTTTATTACGGTGGAATATCGGTGCTCGGACTTGCACCACTCGACTGGGCAGCGCCTGTCTGGACGGGGAAACACCTTGGATTGGTTGTTGCTGGCCTGATTCTCGGTGCATTGGCTGGGCTTCTTGGTTTCGCTTTCTCCATGACTATCGAAGTGCGTAGTGAGCGTCTTAATGATCTCATCATCGTCCTCTGGCAGTTCCTCGCAAATGGGATGCTTGTCTGGATCTTGACAATCGGAATAGCGATGTCTGTTTCGCTTGGGAGAGAAGAAGCAAAGGCTGCAGTTCTCCATTTCGGAGCGGAGCAAGCTGTTATTCACGTACTTGTAATCGGAAGCATTGTTGGACTGGTGCAAGGCATCGCCTTCTTTATTGCATCGATCATTCGACTGCCTTTTGTTGCATACATCATTTTCTGCGAAACGGTTTCGCTTATTGCGGCACGAATACACTATTTCAAATATGGAATTGAAGGGAAATTCTGGATCGTGGCAGGTTTGATTGTGCCTGTGCTATTGATGATTCTGGCACGAGGTATGATCGAACGAGACCGGCGTCAGCGCCGGCTAATAACGGAGCAATCTCTCTAGTGTGGAGAGTCTGAACATGACTAGCGAGTTTCTTGAACGATGGGCAACGAGAAAGAAGCCCCGCTTTCGTGCGTTCGTTGAAGGGAAGGAAGCCTACGAGTCATTCATTAATGAGACAAGAGTTCGCTTTGATGAGATATCCGAGGAAGACTATCTTAGAGCGCGAAACGATGCGAGGGTATATTCCGCCGAGAATAATTTCCTCACGGCCCTGGAGATGTCTGAAAGAGAAGAGGCGGTTGCCGACGCAGCTGTGACCAAATATCAGTTAGGACTAGTTTATCATGCCCGGGGCGAACTGGAGCTGGCCTCATCGTTCTTCCAGCAGGCATTGAAAGTGATGAGCAGCCTTCCGCAGCGCAACCGAGTAACGGATATGAGCGCGTGTCATTATCATCTCGGAATCATCGCGCAAAAGCAGGGCCGGCTGGATGAAGCCGTGCGCGAATTGCGCCGGTCACGTCAGATGGATGAAGCTACAGGGGATGTCTCAGGTGTGCACGGGTGCAACCTTGCACTAGAAGCGTGTGCCAAGCAGGGCGCGGACATCGAAAGCGAAGTTGATCTTCCGGATAGCGAGGCCGGAAACTGGGAAATGCCGAAGGATACGGCAGAGGTAAACATCGAAGGCGAAAGCGAAACGGATAATGATATCAAGGCGGTCGGGCCGGTTCGTTTCGACCAGCGCGAACTGATCTGGCTGGCTTCCTATTCGGTTCAGGCGAATAACCTCCTGATGGCGCATCTGAATTCGCTAGCAAGTGAATTCGGGAGGCCCGTTGGCGTGTCGCGTGTCGCGTTCGGGGCTACTGACCCGGCGCAGCGGAACCTTAGCGCGCCCGAGTCCGATCAGCATTTATGCGCGGTAATTCTCGTCCTGGAAAGGAAAGGACTTGCAGATTCCAATTTCCAGGAATTTGCGGCTGCCTGCATCAGATGGGTCGTAGCGGTGCCCGATTTCCGATTCCTGGTCTATTTGCATGATCTGACCATCGATGATCTTCGCGAACTGGCAGACGACGACCCTATTATCGCGGCGATGTTCGACACAACGCAGATTACGGAGTCGCCTTCGCTCGAACAACTGCGCCGGACGCTGGTTCCATTTGTGCGGAGCGTGGAAAAGATTCGGGCCGCAGCCGATTGGGAGGCCACTCGATTGAAACTGGCCCGGTGGTGCGGGGGGCTGGCCAATGCAATTCTCCTAGTTGCCGCGGCGTTTGCTCTCTTAGGTATCCCGGTATGGCTTTTGAAAGTCGATCTCGGCTGGCTCGGCCCGCACGGTCCACAGCTCGCGTCACTCGCCCTTGGCATGCTGGCCTTTCCTCTTCAATCGCCGTTAATCCTTCTCCTGTCGAGAGGAATGAGAACCGCAGCGATTGCGCCGCGGGATAATGGGTCCTTGATGCGGTGGGTGGTGACCGGAATTGTGATCATGCTGGCTGTGAGTCATCTCCAGTACTCGCTGCAGGGGCCATATTCCTGGATATATCTGGGACTGGCGATTGGAATTCTTCTTGACGCCATTCGGCGAGCGGGACGGCGAGCGGGCCGTGAGATTCTGAACATCGAAACATCAATCGAGGCGGCAGCCAATCCCAACTGGAAGGATCCCAAGCTGACCGTGTTGCGGGGTGATCCGCTCAACCCGTTCTCGTGTCCATTACTTCCGGCGTTGTCGGCCCGGGTATTCATTAGCTACACACGTAGCTCGGTGAATGCCAGCAAGCTAGCTGTAGCGCTTCATAACGGATTGAAAGAGGCGGGAGCTTCGCCATTCCTTGATCGAGCCAGCATTCCTGCCGGGGCAAATTGGCGAAGGTCGCTGAACGAGCATCTAGGCAAGTGTGACATGTTTATTTGCATTCTTGATCAGCGCGGCGCGCAGCGCGAGTGGGTTGCCGCCGAGCTTCTTGCTGCTCTCGAAGCACGACTACTCGCTGGCGCTCCGGAGATTGTAATTCTCGTGGACCCGGCGCTCCTAAAAGCATCCCAAAACGTGCTCCCGGTCTTTCAAGGAGTACTTTCTGCAGCCCGCGAGCCCCCTGTCCAAGGGCGGCCGCAAATCCTCCAATTGAACGAACAGACTTGCTCCTCACTGATTTGGGGATTGTCACCGGGGCGATTCGCGCCACAATCAATATTCACACGCCTGGCGGCTATGCCTCTCATGTATGCCATAATGCCGTTGGCTGTGATCGGGGCGTTGGGGATCTTAGCCGGCTATATTCTCGGCTTTCTCGTCATCCTGGAGAAATGGGGAATGTTACCGATGACGCCTTGGCTTACAGACCATGCTTGGTTGGATCCCCTGACGCTTGTGACCGCGTTTTGGCTTGGGTTCACGGCGCGCGCCACGATTGCATGGGGCACTGAGCGAAATCATGGTCGGGAAATGGGAATGGCTACGCCTGCAATAGCGACAACAGGTTTGTTCTGGGCCACAATCTTCTTCGTTCTGAATGCATCGATTCTTATCATGGCTTGGTCAGGCGTGCTGGCGGTCGCCGGGTGGATAATGGTTGCATCGACGATGCGCATTAGCGTAAGAGAGAAGAAGCAGCAAGGCAGGGCTCATTGATCATGGCTTTCGCACTCAGATTGTCCGCATGCCTCAATTGCAAATTCACATCCCGACATCCGTATGGTTCAACGTCTGCAGTTTTGGATGTTCGCAAAGAGCAAGAGTCATGAGGCGAGCCCGCTTCGGGGCGGACCACGAGCTGCTCATGCTGTGCCTCGTCGGATTGGTGCGTAGCCGCGATAGCAGCAAACCGAGACTAGCCGTGAATGCTTCACACCTCGTTGCAGTAGCAGCTGAACATCTGGAGACCCAGTGGTTCGACAATGACATGCGGGCCAAGATCCGTGACTATCACGCGGAGTTCCTGCGCACGGTGGATACTGGCAATGACGATGCGGCAGACCGATTGCAAGAGGGCTTAGAGCTGCAACAGCTGATCTACACACAGGTGCGTGGATGATTTGGGTCGTAATGGCTCTGCCACACAGGCGCGAGCAGCTTGCAACAGCATATTGCTACGGCGCTTCGCGCCGCAGTTGATGCTGCGTGTTGGCCGTAAAAAATATGAGGCAGGCAATGGGATTACTTGACGCCGTCCTTGGTAGACCAACAGAAGATTTCGGAACGCATGAAGTGCTCATGCTCATAATCGGAAACATCTTCTCTTGGGATGGCCGGAAGGTCAGGGAATTAGGAGGCACCGGTTTGGGACTTTGCCTATGCATTCACGATCACCAGTTGATAGAAGGTGGCACAGGCGGTGTCCTCAACTACAGTACAGGCGAGATGTATAAGCGAAAAGGGTTCGTTCAGGCAGTGTGCTCCCACGAGGGAACTTTATATGATTCTGTCATCGAACGCTATGGCGAGAACGAGGAACAAGGCATCATCAGAGAAACAACCTCAAATCGGGTCGTTGCGAGGAGAGAATCGGCTGTGATGTCTCTCTGTTCCCATGGTGGTCTCCTCTACGACGGCAGCCACAGATTTGAGGTTCACGAGACTATGAGCGGGAAGCTTGTTTCAGAGAAGTGTGACGCCAATGTCCTTTGCTCCCACGAGGGGCATCTATATGCCGGTGGTTCTGGCCGCACCGTCTTTGATGGCCTCGAAGGACGTCCTGTTGTGATGAGAGGCTATAGAATATGTGGGTTATGCTCTGTGCTCGGGCGTTTATATGATTCATCTGAATACGGCGGCATATACGACACCTTGAGCAATCAAAAGGTTCTTGACTATGCCAGGATAAAACATCCGAGGAAGATGGAGGTAACGGCTGTCGGTTCGATGATTGTCTCTGAGAGGCAACTTGTTGCACGATTCGATGAGATCATGAGAAGTAACCCCCGGTATCACTATTGATATGAAGAGACGGGAAAAGAAGGCTAACAACGGGTTCCAGCAGCTGGCGCCGCGCCGCCGCTGAAGCCGAGCGTTGGCGTGACAGGTTGCCACTTGGGTAGAGCCCGACTGCACGCGACCATGATGCTCAGCCGTGCACAGACGCATGTCCTTGAGGAGGCGGTAATGGACATCTTCATCTGCTCTTGCCACGACAACAGGCGCTAGCTTGGCTTGGATTCGAAATGGGAGTTTCATATTACGGTCAAGTCCCAACTCTGCTGTAAATTCGTTCTCCGATAGTCTGGCTCTTTCTAACCGATTTTGATGAGCTTGCCGCTTTGTTTTTCTTCCCGCGCTTCTTTCCACTCGAAGTATTCCGTCATGTCGAAGTAGCGCTTACCGGTAAACCATACCT
>Ga0172371_10007259_pt1 | contig 15856 bp, 10 predicted proteins | sample Lak12m_FD_114543 | JGI IMG/M metagenome (GOLD analysis project Ga0172371, IMG submission 114543) | Freshwater microbial communities from Kabuno Bay, South-Kivu, Congo - kab_022012_12m | ecosystem: Environmental > Aquatic > Freshwater > Lake | place: Democratic Republic of the Congo: South-Kivu... | reverse complement strand
TGGCGCTCGAATTCGTTGATCTCCTGATAGGCCCGCTTCCACTCGGCCTCGGTGCAAAACCCCTCGACCCGCTCCACCAACACGCGACCGTACCAGGTGCGGTCGAAGATGCCGATGTGCCCGGCCTTGGGCACATGTCTCCAGAACCGCCAGAGGTAGTGGTGGGCGAGTTCTTCGGCGGTCGGGGCCGCGATGGGGATCACTTCGTAGCCGCGGGGATCAAGCCCCTGGGTGAGCCGGCGGATGTTGCCCCCTTTGCCGGCCGCGTCCCAGCCTTCGTAGGCCACGACCGCGGGGATCCTCGCCTTGTAGAGCCGGTATTCCAGGTTCAGAAGCCGCTCCTGCAATGCATCGAGATCCCGCTCGTATTGGTCGCGCGAGAGCGACAGGCTCAGGTCGACCCGATCCAAAACGGTCTTGTGCGGCGGGGGCCAGTCGGCGGGCTCGGCCATGGGCTTCCGCTCGGGAGGCGGCGCGGCCGCGCGGCGGTCAATTTCCCCTTGGATCGCGTGGAGGACCCGTTCCAGGACCCTCACGCGCACGTACCGCTCGTGGGTCGCCTCGACGAGGGTCCACGGGGCGTTGGCGGTGTCGGTCCGCTCGAGCATCTCTTCCGTGGCGGCCAGCCACTCGTGGTACTTCTTGTTTTGCTTCCATTCCTCCTTGCCGACCCGCCACGACATCGCCTCGTTGTCCTCCAGGGCCTCGAACCGCTTCCTTTGTTCTTCCTTGCTGATGTGCAGCCAGAACTTCACCAACACGGCGCCGCTCTCGGTCAACTGGCGCTCAAACTCGCGGATGCCGTCGTAGGCCGCGCGCCACGGGTCCCCTTCTTTCGAGTTCTCCATCCGCTCCGAGAGGACCCGGCGATACCAGGAATGGTTGAGAATGACGATGTCGCCGGCCGCCGGCAACAGATTCCAGAACCGCCACATCCAGGGGTAGAAGCGTTCCATGTCGGTGGGCTCGCCGACCGCGTGGACCTTGAACCCGCGGGGATCGAGGGACTGCACCAGCCGGTTGATGATCTTCCCCTTGCCCGCGGCGTCCCAGCCCTCGAAGACGATCACCACGGGCACGCCTGCGGCCCGGGCCGCGCGCTGTGCCGCCCCGAGGCGAGTCTCCATCTCGGGAAAGGTCTTTTCGTAGGTGTCCTTCGGGATTTGCTTGTCCAGATCAAGCACTTCGAGCATGGGACAGTCTCCAACGGCGATGAGCGCGCAGGTGCTAGCGACCACAGCCGGTTCGGGGCGCGACCGACGGTCGCGGCTTTATGCCGCGCATGGGTATCGTAGAGTGCCAGGGCCGATGAATCAACCGGGGTACGCCGAGCAGGACCCGCATATCCTCGCCCCCGGGGGCTTGCACGGGTGGGGGGGACTGATACACTGAGGCCACAGAGACTTCCGAAGTCTCCGAGACGTAGGACGGCCTTTCCAGGCCGTTGTGGAAAAGCGACGGCCTGGAAAGGCCGTCCTACGACGCAGCCGAGCAGCCATCATCCGCGTAAGGGCCTGAGCATGATCCCCACCCTGTTCTCCGTCAGTTACGCCGGACTCTGGGGCCAAGAGCGGCTTGATTTGGTCTCGTTCGTTCGCAAGGCGGGGGCGCTGGGCTATCGCGCCGTCGAGCTGATGGGCAAGCGGCCGCACCTGTCGGTCCTCGACGTCGGCGACGCGCAGCTTGCCGCAATCCGCGACGCGGCGGCCCAGTCCGGCGTGGAAATCGCCACCATCGCCGCCTACACCAACTTCACCCTGGGCCGCGACACGGAAACCCCCTCCATCGAAATCCAAGTGGCCTACGTCCGCTCGCTCGCCGGAATCGCCGCGAAGCTCGGGGCCCGCGTCCTCCGCATCTTCACCGGCTACGCGACCGAGATGGAAGGCTATGCCCGCGACTGGGGCCTGTGCGTGCAGGCGGTGCGGGAATGCGCCGAGGTGGCCGCTCGCTGCGGCGTGATCCTCGGCGTGCAGAACCACCACGACATCGGCGTGGGCGTCGAGAGCTACGTGGAGTTCCTCGACGAGGTGGGGCACCCGAACTGCCGGGCCATGTTCGATCCCTGGTCGGTCGCCCTGCACGGCACGGACCTGAAGGCCGCGGCCCGGCGCCTCGCCCCGCGCATGGTGCAAACCACCCTGGCCGACTATGTGCGCCTGCCGCGCTACGCCTACCTGCCGGGCCTGGTGAACTACAAGCGGCTGGAGGACATGGTCCGCGCCGTGCCGCTGGGCGAGGGTTTCTTGGACTTGGAAGGCTTTATGGCCGGGCTTCGCGAGGGCGGCTTCCAGGGCTACGTGGCCTACGAGATGTGCTCGCCCCTGCGCGGCGGCGGCAGCGAAGAGAACCTCGACCGAACGGCCCGGATTAGCCTGGAAAGAATCCACCGCTGGATCGCCTCATAAAGCCGCGCTCTGTTGGTCGCGCTGGGCGAAGGGAGGGCTCACGCAAAGGAGCAAAGACGCCAAGAGGAATTAGCACGTGCCGACAGATGGAGATCAGGTGGGATTCATTCATCCTTGATCATTCCGCACCCAGCCTTTCTTTGCGTCTTGACACGAATCCTTTAGGAGAGAGCATTCGGGGCCGGCTGGTCCGGGTCTATGACGCGGCCCAGATCGCCCGGTTTCGCCGCAACGTATGAGCGCATTGTAGCCGACCAAAGGACCGCGGCCAACGGGAGCCCAGGCCAGTCCAGCCGGCAGCGCTGGTCGGGGCCGACGAATCGTCTGTTCTCTCTGCCCAAAGCCCTCTGCAACGCACCAGGATTGCGCAGGACGGGCGATATGCGGGGACGACCCGAAACACGCCGCCGAACCTGCTTCGTGGCTGGAATCATGGGATCGGTGGCCCTGGTCACGATGGGATGGCGGACGAGATGACAAGACTCGCCACCTACTTCGCGGCTGGAACCGCCGCGGCTGGCAACCAGGTGGTCAAGTTGACCACCTGACCTGCTTCGCGTCCGGGAGGCCGTTGTCATCGTGACGCGGCAACGAGGCCGCTTGAGGGGCCGTCAGAAACTCTCTTCTCGATTCTCTGGTTCCTGGTTCATTTGTTCGTCGTGCCGTTGGCGTTCTGATCGGTGCGTCCGAAGTTGCCTCGCTCCTCAATTCGGTCCTTACCTTCCCCATTTCTGGACGTTGGCGTCAAGAAGGTCGAGGGGCACGGCACCAAGGTGAGCAACCGGGCCTCGCCCACCGAACGGTTCGCCAGTCGATCATTTGGGGAGCAATTTGCACCTGGGGCCTTCTGGTGTGTTCGACGGCGAATCCAGATGGGAAAACCCGGCTTCCACCACCCTGCGGGGGTATTCAGTCGTCGGAGCGGTCTCCCCAAATCTAGAGCCGACCGGGAGCTTACAGGTCGAGCAACCGAACATGGAGACCGCAGATCAAGGGGAGGGGTAGTTGCCTCGTCCACGCCCCGCAACTATGCTAGCGGATGGTTAGAAAGCCGCCGGGAACCCCCTTCCCCCAGACGGTGGTACCCTAGGGAGCCGAATGAGGAGAAAGCACAGGGCCGAGGCCCGGCCATGAAGACAACCTGAACGACGCGCGTCGTCAAGAAACTGCTTCCTGCAATACCGCCAACCTGAGCCCGTCGGCTCTTGCACACGTGAAGGCAGTCCTTGGACCGCGCTCCCGCCAAGGGAGCGTCGGGCCAGGCTGCTTCACGTGCCCCTTGGCGGGGGTTGCAGGAGCGGTCTGCGTTTCGACGCTCCTCTTTATTTCCGGCGAGCAGCCAACACTGAGTGCGACCAAACGGAGGACATCCCGATCAACCGAATACGCTCGGGAGGAATCGCCATGAGGAATCATGCTCCGCTTCTTCTACTCGCATCCCGCATCTACAAGGTAGCAGCCATGCGCATTGTACAACTGCTTCGCTTTGCCATAGCCTCGATTATCGTAAGTGCTCTCTTGGTTTCGGGTGGCTGTAGTAATACCCACCAGGAGCCGATCCCGCAGGAAGTGCGCAGAGATTTACTCCAAGTCTGGGGGACATCTGACACCGATTTGTTTGCCATTGGCCAAGCCGGCCTGATTCTGCATTATGACGGGAAGTCCTGGAGCAGAATGGAGTCAGGAACAAGGGAAATTCTGCACGACATTGCAGGTGTTTCGCATAATGACGTGTTCGTGGTTGGAGCGAACCGCACGCTCATACACTATGATGGGCAATCGTGGAAGACAGTTGGTCTCAACGTGGATTCAGAGCTTTTCGGCATTTGGGCAGCATCTGCAAGCGATGTGTTTGTGGTCGGTGCCAACGATACAGTCCTTCATTACGACGGGACAACATGGCAAAAGATGAGTTCGGGAATCAACGAGGGGCTCTTGGATGTGTGGGGATCGTCTGGAACGGATGTTTGGGCCGTCGGAACCGGTGGGGCGATCGTGCATTATGACGGGAAGGCGTGGTCCCGAGCCACGTCACCCGTGGGAGTTCGCCTTCGATGTGTATCTGGATTGTCAAGCGAGCGCGTCTATGCCGCCGGTGACGAAGGCACTGTCGTTCAGTATGATGGCGAGAGTTGGAAGGTGGTGATGACGAAGGACTCGAAATCGCGGTGGAACGGAATCTGCGTTTTCTCCGATGGAGATGTTCGTGTCGTGGGTTGGGATGGGAAGACCGGCGGGATCATGATGTACTACGATGGGCAGTCTTGGGGCGATACTCGAACCAGTGGCACGGTGGGCAAGTATAGCGAGATCATGTCGGTGTGGGGGTTTTCCAAGACCAACTTTTTCTGGGTCGGACTGGACGGAATTAGTCATCGTTTCCAGTAACTTGGGCGGATGTACCTGAGAATTCCCAATTTGGCCAGGTAGTCGCGCGTTGGACGAAGAGTAATCACGATGGATGAAGACAGGTCTATTGTTACGGAAGAAAGGACTTGCACCGAGAGCAAGGGAATTGGCCGAAGAACGGCTGGCGCGTCGGGACGGCCGAGGAGCGGCCAAGAGAGAGCTATTGTACCAACACGACAGTTGCTTGGGCTGAGCACCCGATAAGAATGCCGACCGTCGCGGCGCGCGGGTGGGCTGCCCGTTTGTACAAACCGTTTGTCGGGAGGACCTCTTGGTCCGGGAGTGGCTGCAATGAAGCGCATCCACGCATCAGGCACAGTGCTGCTGGCCGTAATGTGCGTTTCCGGCTGTTCTGCGTCGCAGAACGCAGAACCTCCGGTCGAACAGGCATTGCTTCAGCAGAACTGGACAGAGGTGGCGAGGGGGGCCACCGAATGGAAACGCCTCGATTCAAAGGCCGCTGTTGCCGATTGGCTCCTCGGCTACGCCGCGCTGGCAACGGGCGACTACCCCCTTGCGACCAAGTGCTTTGCCAACCTGGCTGGAAAGGAGTCTTCGCGGGCGTTGGTTGAGTGGTCGGAAGCATTTGTTAAGGAGAACCCGAAGAGCGCGATTGCGCAAATGCTCCGTGGCGATGCGCTCGCTCGACAAGGCGAGTACACTCGGGCTCTCGTTTCACTCGACGACGCGGTACGGCTCGACCCTGCCTGCCCGTTGATCTACAACGTTCGAGGGATCGTCCGGGTACTGGCCGACAGGCCGGAGACGGCTGCCGCTGATTTCGAGAAATCAATCTCTCTGGACCCCTCGCTTGTCGATCCGTTGGTGAATCTTGGTGTATTGCGTTTGGTTGAAGGCGATTTGGCTGCCGCGCGCCTCCACCTTGAAAACATGATCGCCACAGGCGCGAACCATCCTCTTGGATTCAATGCGCGGGGCGCGCTACAGGCACAAGTGCGGTCGTGGTCGGCATCGGAGACGGATTTCGACAGGGCGATGGCAGCGGCCCCGGGAATCGCGTTTCTCCGCAGCAATCTCCAACTGGCAAGCTGGGAACAAGCCAATGAGCAGTTCCGGTCGGGCCGTCGGGAAGTAGCTACACCGATGCCCAACGCGATGCCAACGCCTGCGGAGCCTTTCGAGCGCCATGTGGTGGACATTGGTGATGTAAGGACCGTCGATGTCATCGTTTTCAAGAGCACACCCCAGACTGCCAATGTGGACGGAATCGAAGCGGCATTTCGGCAGGTAACCGCTGGGTTATGTGAGGAACTCGGCGTTTCGGGCACACCGAACGGAAGGCCCCGAATCCTCATTGTCCAACCAGGGCCAGGCTCAGATGCATATATCGAGCGACAGAACGTAGCCAAAATGGCCTTTCTTGCTGGTAGAGATTTCGCGGTCTCAATGGACTTGACCGACAGCTTCCAGCGTTCGACACATTCGGATGCGGCTGAGGCAGTGCGGATCAGAGAGGAAGATTCCAGGCGGTTCGAGCGGCTTGTTGTTGCTGCGAACCGGGTATGTGCTGCGCCACCTGACGTGGTACTGGAATCTCATGCGACGCGGTTGCTTCTACGCGGCCAAGCTGAGTCCGTGACCATCGCCGATCTGCACGCACAAGGCAAGCTGCATTCGGATTTCCGTCTCGGCCGCGTCGCGATGGTTGGCGTACCGGTAGGTGGCCAGCAAGTGGATGCGGCCTTTCAAGCGGGCCGAATCGGTGGACTCGTGGCTATCACGACGCGCCAAGGCGAGACTGTCGGCCCCCGGCTCGGGCACACGCCTGCGGAGCGGCTCCAGGGCACTCCGTCAATTGAAGTGTGGCAGCGGAATCAGACTCCCCCATCACATACAGCACTTTTTGCCGGGCGCTGGCACGGCAGTCAGGTGAATCCCATCCCGGAGCTAGTGGGCCTTTACCTTCGCGGAAACGATGCGGCCAGCGTGCAGAGGTATGCTGACCAATTACGCGGCGGCGCACCAATCGTCCGATCTCTTGGCACTGATTCGCCAGAGAGACTGTTCAGAACAGTTGCCACAGTCCGGCGGGGATTGACCGATCCTGCCAGGGATGCGGTACTGATCGGGTGCAAGAACATGGAGCATGGCACGCTGACCAAGGCTATGTACGGCGACGGTTGGCGGGTGGAAGTCGTGCCGGAGCAGAGTTTGTCGAGATTGCAGCAGATGGCCACGGCAACGGGCTTTACGCGGGTCCACATCGTCGCCGAGGACCGAGGCGACAGCACGGGCGACCACGAAGCATCCACAGGGTCTCAATTCCCGCTGCCTATGGGTCTCGACACGCCTCCGCCAGCGTTTCCTGAGCATCGGGCGCTTGCAAAGAACTACGATCGCGCCATCAACGTGCTTAAGCTCATATTCAAGCTGGCTGGCAAAGAAGACATTCTGGATGTTTTCGAGCCGTCCTGGCAACTGATCGGGCCTGCCCATGAAGACATGCAGGACTTGCAGGATGGGCAGTATCGTGGTTTCCTTACTTCGCGTACCCGTGAGCGCGCAGCGAAAGTCGCCGTGTCGAAACTCGCCTCGATTCTGCTAGGAAAAGATGGCACGTTCGCCAAAGTGATCGACGACCTTATTGCGTCAGGAAGGTTGCCCAAGAAGTTCGGAATGGTCAAAGGAGGTTGGTGGATTGGCTCTCTGACCGAGGTCATCGCCGGGGCCTCCACACAAATCGGCCGCGGCGCGCTCGTGCCAACCGTTGCCGAATTGGAGTGCTATCTCAAGGCAATTAACAGCGCTTGTTGGGGGATCGTCGGCGGCTTGCTTAGCGGAGGCAACCCCAAAGCAGCGGAGGCCGCAGCCATTGCCGCCGATCTGGCGCGAGACTTCCTGGCCGACCTTACCGAGCCGGTGTTCAAGTGGTGGGCCTATCGGCCCGTCCGCCGGCAGATGATTCGCGACTACGAGATTTATCTTGAGCGCGCTCGGGCTTCAGGATTGAAGCCAAAGCGGTTCTCGGACATGTTCGGCTTCAAGGCATTGAAAGAGGCCGGTTTCGATGAAGACATGATCGAGGAACTTGACAGCCGCGCAGATATCGAGATTGCACTGCGCCGGGCAATGCGGCGGGCGCTTGCACGGAGAGTGCCATCGGTGTGCGGTCCGGCGTGGTCGGGCGGAGGGGCATCCGGCGGCGATCGTGGTCGATGTTTTCCACCTGGCTTCCCGCCACCGCCACCTCCCCCACCGCCGCCTGTCGTCTTCCTCGCTGACGAAGACCTTCTGATGTGGCCTCCTGATGACGACGACAACCATCATGACGATGATCCGCCTCCGCCTGGCGGAGGCGGCGCGAGGTGGAGTGACGATGGCGGCCCTTCTCCGCCGGGCGGCGGTTCGGGTAAGCGGCCCGGGAATGACGATCCACCTCCTCCAGGCGGTGATTCAAAGAGCAACAATCGCTACGAGGACAACAGCGGCGGGGACCGCCGTTCGGACGACGACAATCCTCCACCGAACCATCCAGGCGGCGGAAAGCGCAAACCGGCCAAGGTGTACACCGACCAGTTCGGCAGAATCGTGGAGGAGTACGGCGACCATCAGTGGGTCTTCAAGAAGGACGCCCGAGGGAAGATCGTCTCCTTCAAGATCAGGATTCTCATCAACGGCAAGTGGCGGGACCTCGACCTTCCTGACGACGTGTACTACGACTTACTCGGATTGCTTCAGGCAGGGCACAGCGTTGAGATTGTCGTAATCGCGGTGGGTCACGGCCAGATCATCTATATTTACGTGGATAGAAAACTCCGGTGGATAATCACGGTTGGCCCAAACGGGCAGATCATAAAGAAAGAACGAGTCGAGGGCGACCAACACCGCGTGGATGGCTCGGGAGGTAAGCCAGGCGGCGTAAAGATGCTCGCCGAGGTAAGGCGCAAACAGTATGGCGATTCAGCGGACACCACCGAAGCATTCGGTGGCATCCAAGCCATCCAGCCGGTCGAGGAACCGGTCCCAATCGCACCACGGCTGCCACTAACCGCACCGGCAACGCGGATGATGGCCGTACCGCAGTCCCGGGCCTTCTGTTGCCCCTTCCTGCCATTTTCCGCAATGTCACTTCCCAACAGAAGAGACGCCCGATGAATCCCGTAACCCTACGCTACAGCAGTTAAGCGTTAAAGGGATGTGCGGGACAAGTTGAGGATTGAGAAGCAATCCCGGTGACGAAAGACTACTGCGATGCGAATCACAGAACGATGCTTGATTGTGGCAGGGGTGCTAGCGCTGGCTACCTTGCTACTGCCCGTAACGGCGACAGCACAGCAGAAGACATTCGTCGCCTTTTCGATGAAGCAGGCGGAAGCTCGCATTCGGCAGGCCATCAGCCGCGGCGAGGACTTCCGAAAAGCGCGCCCCGAATTGTTGTATCTGGGCGGCATTACTCGGCCCTGGGCTGTAGTGCTCGACCCACAAGGCCGAGACTGGCTTCTGGTAGGTGAGCGGGACCCACGGTGCTCGGTGCTGACGTTGGACGACTGGGTGGCCGCTATACGGGCACGATTCCTTTATTGTGGACGGGACCCGGGGATGAGCATCGACCCGCGTCCCTGTGCGGCATGTCGTGCTGCTGGAAAGGATCGCGGGTGTTTCCATTCCGGGCAGCAGGACGTGAGGTACTTTGCGGGCGTCGAAGGCACTCACTTTGGTCAGGTCTGCTTCGAGGCGGACTGGCTCTTGAAGCGGATCGACTTTGGCTTGGACCGACCGCCGATCAAGCAGTTTCAGACCGGCTACGACCTTAGGGTAGAAGAGTCGCACCGTACGCCCCTGCGGGGACTGCGGATTGGCACTCGGCTCTGGTTCCTCCCCGTGGTTGACCGTGTGGGCGTCTACCCCGAGGTCGTTCTTCTGGAAAGGTTCCAAATGGGAGTATTCCACGAAGTGGAGTACGTGGAAATCGACGGGCAGGTTGTGGCCGAGCCTGATAACTTCCCAAATCGCCCGGTGGAGCAGTTCGTCCGATCCTTCACGGAGAAGTACGATCATCTAGCGCAATGGCGGCCCGTGTTGGAGACCCTCCGGGGCCTCACGCGACTGTCAGCGCTGGCAAAGGGGCTGGCCCAGGCGGAGTCACTTCCTCCAGTGGATTACTTCCTGGCCAGCTATCCGCCCGTGGAAGTCAAAACGCCAAAGGAAGTGGAAGTCTTGCAAGTGGAGAACCGCGCGGCAGGCTTTACGTTGTCTGGTGGGGTCGATCTCCTCGCGTTGGTCGTGCAGTTCCAGAAGGGCGACGCCCGCGCACTGCGAGACCTGGTGCTGGCAGCGCGCCGTGCCGCTGGCCCCACCGCCTTAATCTGGGATGTTGAGGTTGCCTTTCGTGACGGGCACCCGGTGGACGTGACAGTCCCCGACGGACTGGCCGATCCCAGCCAAATCGCGCCCTTGTTCAGTCAGGCCACGTTCCTCTTAAGAAAGAACCGCCCTGATGCGGCTATCGAGTATTACGACCGAATCCTTCAGCTTGATCCTCAGTGCGGCGATGCTTGGAGTGATCGAGGCTTTGCGCATCGCCTTTTGGGCAAGCTCGACGTGGCGGAACAGGACTACCGGCGTGCCTTGAAGACAAGCCCGAAGGCCGCACGCGCGTGCAATAACCTTGGGGTGCTCCTGATGCGCAAAGCCAACCTTGCGGAAGCCGAGGAGATGTTCCGTAAGGGCGTCAAGACGGCTCCGTTCTTGCCTTCAGTCCACAACAACCTGGCCATTTGCCTGAGACACAAGGGCGACTTGAAAGGGGCAGCAAAGGAATACCAGGCCGCTATCGCCTTGAATCGCAACGACCCCGATCCTTGCCACAATCTTGGGCTGTGCCTCCTTCTCGATGGCAAGGTCCACGAAGCAGTGGACACTCTCTGTCAGGCCGTGAAGCTTCGACCGGAATCACGGGAGTCCTGCTTCTGGTATGCTATTGCGCTGTTCGAGGACGGAAAGAATGACCTGGCGCGGGAGGCGTTCCAGAGATACCTCAGACTCGCCGAGTACCCCATGCAGAACAACCAGCCGTGGTTCGCCAGCTACCAATTTGCTACCGTGGCTTCCAGTTTCCTGTCCGACGACGACGCCGGCAAGGAACTGGGGGTGGACATGAAGCCGGCCACGGCAAGAGAGTATCTGCGTCTGATTGAGGCGCAGCGACGCTGACTACACTGACGGAAGACCGGAGAGATTGACCATGTTCGCTACGAAACCAGCGGGTGCGTGCCGTCCGGCCTTCCTTGTCGTTTTCTGGATGGTGCAGCCGTTTCTCTCCAGCCTGACCGGGTGCGACGCGCCCGGGCAGACCGGTGGCAGACCGGTTGTCCAATCGCAGGCAACTGCATCGGAGGCAACGGGCGGGTCGAATGGTTCTTCCAAGCGTGACGATGTGCCGAGTGCGCCGCGCACAGGCAGCCGCGTGCGCGTTGTGATCTGGCCGTTTGCCACCAACTCCGATCGCGCCGAGGATTCCTGTCTGGGCCATGCGGTGGCCCATGCTGTGGGCTGGGACCTCAATCATGTTTCGTCCGTGCTCGTGGCTCCCAATTCGATGCTCCGGCGTGTCTTCCTTGGGCGGGAGGATGAACTTCTGAAATTGCTTGGAGCGGTAGATGCAGCCAAGGCCCGAATGCTGTGTAGCGAAGCACATGCCGACCTGCTTGTCACCGGCACTGTGGAACGCACTCCCGCGGGCCTGAAGGCCGCGGTTCGACTGGTCCCCGGAGCAGCGCCCGAGTGGCCACCTGAGAAACGACTCTTAGCAGCGGACCTGTTGGCCCTTGGAGATGACATCGTGTTCGCGGTGCTCGAAGAGCTGCGCGTCGTTCCAAGTGAACAAGAGAATGAGAGGATTCGGGCACGCCCCGTCACGAACGTCGCTGCGTATGAGGAGTTCGCCAAGGCGCTCCGTTTTGCGGAGCAAGGGCGAGGATTCCAGATGATCGCCCAATGCAAGAAGGCGGTGGAGATCGACCCCAATTTCGCCATCGCTCACGCTCTGCTGGGTGAGACATACGTTCAGAATGGTCAACTCGACCTCGGCATTCAAGCACTGCGGCGAGCCATCGAGATTGACCCGACCCTTCCGAACCGAAGCAACTTGGCGATGGCATACCGCAAGAAAGGCGAAGTGGACAAGGCGCTCGCGGAATACCGCGAAACGCTGAAACGTCGGCCGCAGGACCCCTATGTTCGGGTTCAAATGGCCGGCGCGCACTTCTATCAGAAGGAATATGCGGAAGCGGAACGAGTCCTGGTCGAGGCACTAAGGCTGGACCCCTACGCGCCTGACGCCCATTACTTCCTCGGGATGGTCTACCGGCATTGGAACAGGCTCGGCCAGGCAATTGCGGAATTCAAGCAGGCAGTCAGGGACTATCCCGGCGATATCCAAGCTTACGTTATGTTGGCAACCGCACATGCGTTGCTCGGAGACGCCTCGGCCGCGATCCAAGCTCTTGAGGAGGGGCTGCGGACGAGTCCCAACTATGGGAAGGCACACAACAACCTCGCGGCGTACTACGCGGGCACGCAGCAGTACGATAAAGCCTGGAAACATGTTCACAAGGCGCAGGCTCTGGGCTTCCCGGTTGCGCCGGTTATCTTGGAGGAGCTGCGCAGGAACTCGGTGGAGCCGAGGCAGGACTAATCACCGTAGAGTAGTCAGAAAGGTGCAAAATCATGGAAAAGCGATCCAAGTCAGATTCCGCGAGACCATGTGCGAACCCATCGCCGTGCGTTGTCGGGGTAGTCTTGATGTCGCTCCTTACTCTCGCTCTTGGCGGCTGCGGGCTCTATAACACACAGGCCCCGCCCGAAAAGAACAAAGCCGCGATAGCCTTCTCGCCCGAAGTGGACAAGGCAGTGATATATGTCTATCGCAGTAGCTCCCTTGTGGCCGCGATTCAAGCATTCCGAATCTACCTGGACAAGCAGCCCTTGGTTGATTGTACGTCCGGGACCTTCATCCGGTTGGTTGTTGAACCCGGATCGCACGTAGTCGGAGTAGGACATGCCGGGCAATTCACCCCTCTAAATGAGTCGGTAGCGGTCGAAGCGACAAAGGGGAAGTTGCATTACGTCAAGCTGGCCATCGGCGCTAGTCCGATATCTGGCATCCCGAAACTCACACTGGCCGACGAGGAGACGGCCCAACGCGAGATCAAGAGATGCAGCTTGCTCGAACTGGGTCTCAAGTGAGTAGACGATAGCAGAGGAGAGATGGGCCAAGTATTCCTGTCACGTCGGAGAAAGAGAGGTGTCACATGGGCTGGAAAGGGAAATACGCTGGTGGCCTTTTGGGAATGATCGTCGGTGGCCCTATCGGCGGGCTTATTGGGGCAGCCCTCGGCGATGCCAAGCAGGAGGCTGACCGCGCGGCGGAGCAACGCCGTCAGAAATCGCAGGAATCGGACAACGAGGCCCGTTCAACGACAGGAACCGCAGGAGCACCGCCGTCGGGTAGGGCGGAGGAGAGAAGCGTTCACGAGAGAACGCCGCCCACATACCAAAGTCTTGAGACGTGTCCTGAGTGCAACTCGCGCGTATTCTTTTCAGCCGGCCGTACTTGTCCAATCTGTGGAAAGAGCCGCGCGTGACAGCCAGATGTTGGAGTGATTGCCTACCGTTCGACGCCATACGCACACCTCGTTTTCCGAGAGAGAACCCCACGAACAACTTATACGCTTACGGGTACCATTCCCGGATTCACCACAAATGAAGCACCACTATCCTGCATTTTCTGCCGTTGCGCTGCCGGTCACCCTGTTGTTGGCTGGCTGCGGTCCCGATGTTCTCAGCGCGGCGAAGTCGGGCGACGCCGAGGCTGTGGAGCGACTCGTACGGGAAGGCAGTCGCGGAGACATTACGGACTCCCAGGGACAGTCGCCTATGCACTTGGCGGCGCTGAACGGACATTTGGAGGTCGTCAAGACGCTGGTCAAACATGGTGTCGATCCAGACCTGCGGAATAGGGACGGGGCAACGCCGCTGCATCTCGCAGCGTATGGCGGCCACGCAGAGGTGGCGGCGTTTCTCTTAGACCAAGGGGCGCAGATATCGCATCGCGATTCCGTCGGCGAAGCTACGCCGCTCTGCATCGCCGCATTCAAGGGTAACCTCGGTGTTGTCAACCTTTTGCTCTCTCGCGGTGCCGACGTGAGCGCCAGGAACAACCAGGGCGCGACGCCACTCCACATGGCAGCCATGAACGGCCATCTCGGGGTGGCCGAGGCGTTGCTCAAGCACGGGGCACCCCTGAACATCAGAACGGGGAATGGAATGACGCCTTTGCAGGCGGCGGCTCACCGGGGAAAGACTGAAATGGTTAGCCTGCTCCGTAGCCGAGGCGGGGAGTTTTAAGCGGAGTTGATCTCCACTGACCGTCTCAGAAACGAAGGAATCCGACATGATCGCAAGAGTCACAGCAGTCGGCAAGACCGAACAAGGACCGAGGGGAACTGGGTCCCGAGCCAGCTTTGCGTTGCTCTTTTCCGTTCTTCTATTGGCGACGTTGTGCGGTTGCGGCCCTGTTAGTGAAGAACGACGCCTCTGCGACCAGGGCCTGGAACACGAAAAGAATGGAGATCGCGCGAAAGCAGTTGAGTGCTACACGCAGGCAATCGCGGCCAACGAATCCTACGCAAGGGCCTACTACCTGCGAGGCGTCGAATACGTTGCCCAGCACGAGTACAAGAAGGCAGTCGATGATCTGACCAAGGCCCTTGCCCTCGAACCGGAGGACGAAATGGGGAACTGGGTCCACTGGAGAGGTGTTGCTTATCGGGAACTGGGCGAACACGAAATGGCGCTGGCGGACTTCCAGGCAGCGATCGCCAAAGGTGAGAAGTACAGACACAGTTGGAGACTTAACTCCGAACCCGCGCTGTTCGATGAGGACCCCAGACGCAGGTGGGAACGTGTGTTAGACAGCTATCGTCGTGACCGGGACGAAGTGCTCCAGGTGCTCCAAGAGCGGCGCAAGCCTTGATCGGTTCCTTCCAAGGCGTTATTCATGTTCTCAACGAGCATCACCGAGAAGGACCTCAATCGAGCGCGGCACGTCGGCTCGTCCTGCCGCTGCCGAGAGATATGATGGACTTTGTAGCGGGTACTCGCAAAGGCATTGGCGAAGGAGGTCGAAAATGAGGAGCGAGGTTCTTGGTGCCATCGTAGCTTTGGCAGTTGTGGCAGGATGCAGCCCACAGGCCGGGAAGAAATCGAGCGATGATCCTGCTAAAGAGGCTCGGGATCGCGTCGTCCAGGCTCTGGGTCGCGGAGAACCTCCTTCCCCGCCGCAGGACAAACCGGTGTTGCGCCTGGCATACAAAGGGGCCGACAAAGAACTCCGGGAGTGTCTGGCCACACAAGGGGACGCCAACGCGAAAGATCAGTGGGGCATTACTGCCCTACATTATGCTGTCGCTAAGCGACATGTCACGACAGCCCAATTGTTGTTGGAGGAAGGTGCTAATGTCGATGCACTCGCGGGAGGAGACTGGGAGATATCCCCGCTTCGCTTGGCAGTGGTAAGAAACGACGCGGAAATGGTGGCTCTACTGGTCTCGCATGGCGCATCTCAAAACGCAAATGACGGATTCACTCCGCTTCATTATGCTGCCCGAATCGGACATACGCGCATCGCGGAATTGTTGCTCAATAGAGGTGCCAATGTGAATGCCTGCACGCTTAACCCGGGGTTTACGCCATTGCACTTGGCCGCTGCAAATGGCCACGCCGCTATGGTCGAACTTCTTCTGCGGCGAGGGGCTGAGGTGAACTGGAGAACGCAGACTTACGTCCTTAAGCCGACCTCGTTGGGGGAGAAAGTCCTCGACAGCGTCAGTTGGCGCTTCAGTCGCGGGCCCGGCACAGCCCTCGGCCTAGCCAAGAAGGAGGGCCACGCCGAGGTAGTTCGCATTCTGGAGACCCACGGGGCGAAAGAGTGACCGTGTGGACCGAGACTCGACAAGTTGTGAAAAGCATTGACTGGATGACAGAGGTCCTGAAATGAGTGGGGAGTCCCGCGCAAC
>Ga0172371_10007258_pt1 | contig 15858 bp, 15 predicted proteins | sample Lak12m_FD_114543 | JGI IMG/M metagenome (GOLD analysis project Ga0172371, IMG submission 114543) | Freshwater microbial communities from Kabuno Bay, South-Kivu, Congo - kab_022012_12m | ecosystem: Environmental > Aquatic > Freshwater > Lake | place: Democratic Republic of the Congo: South-Kivu... | reverse complement strand
TCGGCCTCGTCTTCATCGCAGCTCTGCAAGAGGAAGACGGCGAGGGTGTTGAGGCGCGTGAAGCGGTCCACCTCCACGCGCCCTTCGTCGCCGCCGCGCCGCCGCCGCGTGTGCCGCGGCACCTGGGCCTCGGCGGCCGGCGCCGCGGCGGCCTCGGGGCCGGGGCCGTCGAGCCTGGCCCCGAGCGCCTCCAGCTGCGCCCGCATGCGCTCGCGCAGCGCCGCCGGCTCCAGGAGCTCGGCGTGGCCGGCCAGGCCGAGCACCCACGCCGTGAGGCGGCGCTCGTCGGCGTAGGCGGTGGTGTAGAGGATGCCGCCGTCGTCACGTTGTTCGACGGTGCCGCAGTGGCTCCAGTGGGCCTCGACCCACCACGCCAGGGCTGGGTCGACGCGCACCGTCGCGCGGGCCCGCGCGGGGCCGAGCTGCCACGCGGGCCGGTTCTGGTAGGCCTTGAGGTCGAAGTCCTCGGGGCGCTCGAAGTCGTGTGGCCGCTTGGTGTCGTGCACGACCCGCGAGCGGATGCGCGACAGGCGGAACGTGCGCACCGCATCCCGCAGGTGGCAGTAGCCGATGAGGTACCACTCGCCGCCCACGAGCTGCAGCCCGTAGGGATCCACGGTGCGCTCGCTCTCGTCGTCGCGCTGGATGGTGTAGTACGTGAAGCGCACCGTCTTGCGGTCGTCGACGGCGGCCTGCAGCTTGGGCAGCAGGGCGGGCCGCTCCTCCTCGGGCACGATGGCGAGCGGCAGCGTCTCCGTCTCCGCGAGCAGCTCGGGCCGGCCCTGGGCGAGGCTCAGGAGCGCCAGGCGCAGCGGCTGCGAGTAGGCGAAGCTGTCTTTGAGCACGGCGAGGCAGGCCGAGAGCGCCGTGACCTCCTCGCTCGTGAACTCCACGCGCGGCAGGTAGTAGGCGTCGCCGCGCAGGGTGTACAGGTCGGCGCCGTCGTCGCCGGTGGCCGACTCGATGTGGATGCCCAGGTCGGCCAGCTCGGCGCGGTCCTCGCTGAAGCGGCGCTTGAACGCGTCGTCGGTCATGCCGGCGTAGCCGCCCTCCAGCTGGGTGCGGATCTGCGCGGCGCTCACCGGCCGCCCGGGCCGCGACAGCAGGTAGGTGACCAGCGAGAGCCGGCGCACGGTCTGCAGGTAGTCCTTGGAGTCGCCCTTCTGGGAGTCGCTCGCTGTGCTCATGGACGGAGGCCGGTCGGTGACGGGGCGCGGGACCCAGCGTCAGGGCCCCGCGCCATGCTACCGCACGCGCCGCCGGGGGTCAGCGGGCGCCGCCTGCTGCGCCCGTCGGGCGGGCGCTCGTGGCGGGGCGGCGCGGCCGCCGCCCCGCCGCACCACGTGACGTCAGACCGCGGCGGCTTCCGCAGCCGCGGCGGCGATGATGTCGTCGAACTCGGCGCCGAGGTCGGCCGGGAAGTCCGCCGCCGGCGCGGCGAGGATCTCGGCGACCTTCTCCTGTGCCTTGTCGGTCGTGCTCTTGCCGCCGGCGCTCTGCCAGGCCTCGTAGGTGCCGGTCTCGCCAAGCTGGGCCTGCCACAGCTCACGCACGTGCCTGCGCGTGTGGTTGTCGAACAGGTAGTTGCCGTTGAAGCCCATCTTCTTGATGAGGTCCACGGCCAGGGTCTCCTCGCTCACGTCGATGCCGCGCAGGATGCGCTTCACCATGCCGAGGATCTCGTCGTCGACGACCATGTTCTCGAGGCAGAGGATGCGCGAGCCGTCGAGCAGGCCGGTGCCGAAGGTGACGTCGGCGCCGTTGCTGTAGGCCATGAACATCGCCAGGGCGTTCTCGTAGGCGCTCTGGATGCCGGGTTCCTTGGCGGTCGTCGCGCCGGCGCCGTACCAGGAGGGCACGCCGTAGAAGCCGGCCATGTGACCCTGGCAGGCGCGCAGCAGCATGGCCTCGGGCGAGTTGCTCGCGTAGGCGCCGGAGCTCATGTACATGGCCGTCGGGCCGCCGCCGTGGATCACGGGCGCGCCGGGGTGGGCGAGCTGCACGAGCGTGGCGCCGCTGACGAACTCGGCGTTGGTCATCACCGCGGAGCCGGCGACGGTGATCGGGCCCGTTGCGCCGAGGATCGGCATGGGGTAGAAGCTGACGGGGATGCCGGCTTCGGCCAGCACCAGGGCGAGGTCCATGCCGAAGCGCTCCTGGTGCAGCGGGCTCACGGTGCAGATGATGGTCGTGAACATCGGGCGGCGCTTCAGCTCGTCCGCGCCGCCGGCCATCGCCTCGGCCATGCGGATGAGGCTGCGGGCCTCCCAGTCTTCCTTGATGCTCACGACGATGCTGTGCTTCTCGGAGTTGCGCACGCAGGCGTCGAACTCGTGCAGCACGCGGGTCTCGGGCGGGCAGTCCTGGGCACTGACGACGGCGCTGGTGGCGCTCACGTTGTCCAGCGCCTGCACGACGCTGGCGCAGTCCGCGAGGTCCTGCTTGCGGGAGGTGCGGACCTCGCCGGTCGCCGGGTCGCGGTACGAGACGCCGCAGCCGTCGGAGCTGATGTAGACGTGCTCGCCGTCCAGCGGCAGGTCGTACTCGGGGTTGCGAGCGCCGAGCACGAACTCGTGCGGCACCGTGCTCATCGCCTGCTCGACCACGGAGGCCGGGACCTTGGCCACCGTAGTCTCGCGGTCCACCGTGGCGCCGGCGGCCTCGAGGATGTCCAGCGCCTGCTGGGAGTGGTACTTCACGCCGACCGTCTCGATGACGTCGAGCGTGGCCTCGTGGATCTGGCGCACGTCCTCGGGGGAGAGCAGCTCGAGCTTGACGCGCTTGCCGACGTAGCAGCTGTCTGCGTAGGTCATCAGGGGGGTCCTTTCGGGAGTCAGAAGCGGCCGGACTCGACCGCGGCGATGATGTCGTCGAACGCGCGCCCGAGGTCCTCGGGGAAGTCGGGCGCGGGGGCGGCAAGGATGGCGTCGGCCACGCTGCGGGCCTTGTCCTCCAGCCGCGGGCTGCCGGCGTTCTGCCAGCTCTCGTAGGTGCCGGTCTCGCCGAGGTGGGCCTGCCAGAGCTCGCGCACGTAGCCGCGCGTGTGTTTGTCGAAGAGGTAGTTGCCATCGAAGCCCATGCGCTTGATGAGGTCGACGGCCAGCGTGTCGCCGTTGACGGTCACGCCGCGAAGGAGGCGCGTGACGTGGCCGAACACCTCGTCGGCGATGACGAGCTCCTCGAGACTCATCTGCTGGACGCTGTCGAGCAGGCCGGCGCCGAAGAGGAAGTCCGCGCCGGCGCTCAGCTCCAGGACCATGCCCAGCGTGTTCTCGTAGGCCGACTGGGCCTCCGGCTGCTTGGCCTTGGTGCCGCCCCAGCCGATGCCGGCGGGGAGGCCCCAGTACCGTGCCATCTGCGCCTGCGCGGCGCGCAGCAGCAGGGCCTCCGGCACGTTGGCGAAGTAGGCGCCGGTGCGCATGTACAGGGCTGTCGGGCCCCCGGCGTGGATGAGCTTCGCGCCGGGGCAGGCCAGCTGGATGGCGGTGACGGAGGCCAGGATCTCGGCGGCGCCGAGCACTGCCGTGCCGGCCGGCGTCACCGGCGCCGTGGCGCCGAGGATTGGCATCGGGTAGAGCATCATCGGGATGCCCGCCTCGCCGAGCGCGAACGCCAGCTCCATCCCGAACCGCTCCATGTGGAGCGGGCTCACGGTGCACAGGATGACCGAGAACGTGGGGCGGGCGCTGAGCTCCGCCTTGCCGCCCGCCACAGCTTCGGCCATACGGATCAGCGGCTTCGCCTCCGTCGCGTCCTTGATGCTCACGACGATGGCGTGCTTGGCCGACCCTCGCATGCAGGCGTCGAACTCGTGCAGCACGCGGCTCTCCTCGGGCTTGTCCTGGGCCGAGACGAGCGCGGAGCTGGCCGAGAGGTCGGGCAGGCCGTCCACGACGCGGGCCGCGCTGTAGACGTCGGCCTTGGTGCTCATGCGCACCGAGCCGTCGGCCTCGCGGACCATCGTGGCGCAGCCGTCGGAAGTGAGGTAGGCGTGCTCGCCGTCGATGGGGAGGTCGAACGCTGGATCGTGGCCGCCCAGGGTGAAGCCGTGCGGGACGGTGGCGAGCGCCTCCTCGACCGCGCTCGCGGGGATGCGGGCGACGGTGGTCTCGCGGTCGACCGCGCAGCCGTGTTCCTCGAGCACGTCGAGGGCGCGGTCGTTGTGGACCATGACGCCGGTCTCGGCGAGCACGTCGAGTGCGGCCTCGTGGATGCGCTCCATGTCGGCCTCGGCCAGCACCCGCAGCGGGCGCCGCCGGCCGAGGTAGCGCGCGTCGGCGTGGCTCGTCATGTGGTTCCTTTCTGGCCGCGCTCGTACTCGACCGCGACGTAGGGCGAGGTCACGGCGCGCACGAGCGCCTCGTAGTCTGCCGCGAAGCTGACCTCGCCGCCGGGGCGCAGCGGCTCAGGCGTGATGAGGATGCAGACGTCGCTCGTTGCGCCGGCGAGGTACGCGCCGGGGATGAGCGGGCGCAGGCCGCCGGGCTCCATGTCGCGGCGCCCGAGGGCGACCATGCTGTACCAGGCGTCCTCGGCCGGAAGCGTAACGTCGGGCACGTGGCCGAAGGCGTCGAGCCCGCCGGGGCCCTCCGGCGCCGGCGGCTTGCGGAAGCACTCCAGTACGGAGGCCGTGAGCACCGGGTCGGTGCGGGTGAGGCCGTCGATGCCACAGCCGCTGACGAAGTCGTACCCGTACATCGGCCCGCCGCCGGAGCGGATCTCGGTGGCGAAGCGCGGCTCATAGCCGTCGAGGTGCTGCACGGCGCAGGTGCCGCCGAGGCTGAGGACCGGCTCGGCGGCGCACGAAGCCGCGCAGGCCGCCAGCACGTCCTCGGCCTGCCGGAACAGCTCCTGCGACGGCAGCTGGCCGGAGAGGCAGGCGAAGTTGACGCTGATGCCGGCCAGGTCGACGCCGGGCAGGCCGGCGAGTTGGGCGGCGACCGCGGCGGCGCCCTCGGGGAGGACGCCTTCGCGGCGGTCGCCGAGGTCGACGGTGAGCAGCACGCCGATCGGGGCGCCGGGGGCGTGCTCTCCGAGCACGCGGGCGGCGGCCGGGTCGCACAGCAGCACGCGGTCGGCGGCCTGCGCCGTCGCCGCGAACTCGTGCCGCTGCGGAGCGCGGATCAGGGTACAGGGCCCCAGCCCGGCGGCCGCGAGCCTCTGCAGCGCCGGCAGCCGGCTGTCGGCGAGGCCGGCGCAGCCGGCGGCCAGCATCGTCTCGCCGACCAGGGGCTCGCCGTCCACGCACTTGGTGACGCCGATCAGGGTGATGCCGCGGCCGAGCAGCCCGGCGGCGAGCCGCCGGGTGGCCTCGGCCACCGCGTCCAGGTCGATCGTCAGCCTGGGGCAAGCCCTCATGGCCTGTCCTGCGGAGGGCAGGCCGGGGCCTGCCCTGAGGTAGTGCGGGGAGATCGGGTCAAGGTCCTTCACCTCGCGTCGTGCCGTTGCGGCAGGGTCGCGCGCAGTCGCCGGGAGTGGTGGGGCCGCGTCGCGGGGATGCCGGGGACGATGCCGGGCCGCGTGCCGTCAGACATGCGCGACGTGCGGGTGCCGGCGAGGGGAGGGTCTAAAAGTCGTGGAAGCGGCCGCCTGTGAAGGCGGAGCGGCGATGATCCTGAGGCTTGACGTCAACCGCTCGGTTCACGTGACTCCTGTAGCCGACGGGACGGAGCCCCGGCAGTGTACTGCGGCCACATCAGGCCCAACAAGTGGGGGTGTTGCGGGCGCGGCGTCCGGCTGGCCGCGCTCGATGGAAACGGCGGCACCCTCCGCCTGCAACCTCAAGGGCTCGGTGGGCCTTCCCGCTCGGCCGCGTCTCTCAGCCGCTCGCGCCAGTAGAAGGGTCGCCGCTTCTGGTGAGCACACGCCGGGATGCATCGGGGTTCGTCAGGATCTGGTCGAGGGCTCGCTCCGCGTGGAAGCCGATCCGCTTCACGAGATGGCAGCTCGCGCGCGCAGAAGCACTTCCGTAGCCGGGAATTCTGTGACCGGTCCCTGCTCCAGCTCATCCAGGCGGCGCTCCGCCTCCTCCGCCCACAGCGCCTCGACCTCGGCCTCGGACAGATCGTCGAGGCTCTCGACGATCCACTTCGCGAGCTCGGCGCGGTCCTTCAGATCCAGCTTCTCGATCTCGGCTTCGATCTCTTTGATGCTCATACGGCTCTGCTTCGGTGATCTCAGCCTCGCCACGATGCCCGTCTGGCCCACCGAGGGTTCTGCAGTCTGTGCACGACGGTCGACACAGCTATCCTCCTCTTCACAGGACGATAGCACTGTGCTCGGGCGGATGGGATGACACGCGCACGCGTCTCCCGGTGCCGGCGGGCGGAGTCCCGGCCGTATACTGCTGCGACCGTCAAGCGCACAAGCGAGGGTATAGTGCCGACCGATGACGCGTTCCTGACCGCACGAGATGGTCACCTGTGTCTTGACGACGTGGATCTCGTTGAACTGGCGGACCGGGTCGAGACGCCCTTCTACGTCTACAGCGAGCGCCGCCTGCGCGACAACGTCGCCGCCGTGCTCGGCGCCTTCGCGGCGAGGCACCCGCGCAGCGAGGTGTTCTACGCCAGCAAGGCCTGCTCCAACCTGTGGTTCCTCAGCGTGGTGCGCGATGCCGGCGCCAACGTCGAGGTGAACTCCGGCGGCGAGCTGGAGAAGGCCCTGCGCGTGGGCTTCGAGCCGCAGCAGATCGTCTTCAACGGGGTGGCGAAGACGCGCGCCGAGATCGCCGCCGCGGTGAGGGTCGGCGTCCGCGCCCTGCTCGTCGACTCGCTGTTCGAGCTGCACCGCATCGCCGAGGTGGCCGCGGAGGTGGGCAGGCCGGCAGCCGTGGCCCCGCGCATCGACGTGCACGTGCCCACTGCTACGCACCCCGGCCTCGAGACCGCCCACGGCGGCAAGGCCGGGATCGACCGCGACGACACCGCGGAGGCCTTCGGCCGCGCGGCCGCCGAACCCTGGCTCGAGCCGGTCGGCCTGCACCTGCACGTCGGCTCGCAGATCACGAGCGTGCGGCCCTACCGCGAGGCGCTGACGGCCGCGCTCGAGCTGGTCGCCGAGGCCGAAGCCGCCGCCGGCGTGCGCCTGCAGTTCCTCGATGCCGGCGGGGGCTTCGCGGTGCCGTTCGTCGAGGGCGCGCCGCACGACGCCGGCGACTACTTCCGCTCGCAGGTGAGTCTCGACGAGTACGCCGCCGCGGTCTGCGACGAGCTCGTCGCGCGGCGCCCTGACCTCGCCCTGTTCGTCGAGCCCGGCCGCTCCATCGCCGCCACGACCGGCGTGCTCGTGACGCGCGTCGAGAACGAGAAGACGAAGCGCGTGCGCGACGCTGCCGGTCACGTGGTCGGCGAGGAGCTCTGGCTGACCATCGACGCCGGCTTCAACACGCTGCTCGAGCACACCAACTACGCCTGGTACTTCCGCAGCCTGGCGGCGAGCCGGGCCGGCGAGCCGGCGGACACTCCGTTCCGCCTCGCCGGCCCGCTCTGCGACGGCGGCGACGTCTTCCTCGGCGACGACGGCACGCCCTACCGCCTGTTCCCGGCCGGCACCGGCGCCGGCGACGTCATCGTCTTCCGCGACGCCGGCGGCTACACGCTCGAGATGATGAGCGAGTACAACGCGAGGCCGCGGGCGGGCGCCTACGCGGTCAACCTCGCGGGTGACGTCGTCGAGATCCGCCGCCGCCAGACCAGCACAGACCTCTGCGCCTTCGACTTGACGCCCGGCTGCGGGCCCTGACGCCGTCTCCCGAACGGGGCGGGGGGCTCGAGCCGGCGGCGGGGTGCCCAGGCGCCGCACCGCGACACGTTCCATACCGTCGGCCCTGACCCTGAAAGTATCGCGGTGTTCGTTGCGACGCAGCGACCAGGGGCCAGGCGCAGGTAGTTCGCTTGCACACACGCTGGGTGCCCGAGGCGTATGCCTTCGGCGCGTGTTCACCGCGGATTCGTCGCCGGTCGGCATGCCCGTCCTGGACGCCTCGGCGCAGGCTCGCTGGACGAGGGTGGGGAGGGGGTGACGGACGTGACGCGCGACGCTCTTCGCGGCGGGCCTTCGCGCCCAGCAGTCGCCGCCGGTGGACCGCGGCGCTCGGCGAGCGTCGCGCCCGCAGGCGTGGACGCCGGCCGCAGCGTCACGATCGCGTTGCACCGCCGGACCGACCGCGCGACGTGGCGCACCGTGAGATGGCGACGGCTGTGACCACATCGATCGCGAGGCACGTGGACGCGTTCGAACTCCTCACCCCCATCCTCGCCACCACCGATGGCGGCATCACGTGGACGGGGCAGGCTTCGGGGCCCGACGTGTACCTGACCGGTGTCGCCTTCCCCGATGCCACGCACGGCTGGGCCGTGGGCAACCACGGCGCCATCCTGCGCACCCTCGACGGCGGTGCCACCTGGAGCGCGCAGAGATCAAGCGCCGAGCTGTTCTCCGCCGTCACCTTCGCGGACGCAGCCCACGGCTGGGCAGTGGGCGTGGCTCACCGCCTGTTCGAGCCCACTGGTAACGGCGTCATCCTCGCCACCACAGACGGTGGCGCCACATGGAGCACGCAGACATCCGACATCGGATCCGTTTTCGACGTCGCCTCCACCGACGCCAGGCACGGTTGTACGGTGGGCTGGGACGGCCTCATGGCTGCCACCACCGACGGCGGCGCGACGTGGAAGGCGCAGCGGTCAGGCAGCGCCAGAGCACTCAACGACGTCACCTTCGTCGACGTCGCCCACGGCTGGTTGATCGGCAACAACGGCACCATCCTCGTCACCGGGAACGGTGGCAGGAGCTGGAAGGCGCAGAGGGCGGGGACCACGCGATTCCTTCAGGGCGTCGCCTTCCCCGATGCCGCCCACGGCTGGATAGCGGGCGGCGGCACCATCCTCGCCACGACTGATAGCGGTGGCACCTGGACCCATCAGGATGCGGGACGCGATGTGTATCTGACCGACGTCACCTTCGCCGACACTGTCCACGGCTGGGTAGTGGGCAACTTCGGCACCATCCTCGCGACCACCAGCGGCGGCGTGCCGTCGCCTGCTTCCACGATCGAGAGTGCCGCCGCAAGTGTCGTCCGCGTGGCCGGGCACTTGACCCGGTAAGGACGACTCCTCACTCGGGAGACGTCCACCCGGGAGCCTGCCATGCACTCGGTCCATGCGGTCGCCACCGTCACCAGCGAAGGGCAGATCACCCTGCCCAAGCCCATCCGCCAGGCGCTCGGCGTCGGTGTGGGCGGCAAGGTCGCGTTCGATCTGCGCGGAACCCAGATCATCGTGAGCCGCGCGGAGGACGATCCGCACGAGGATCCGGCCATCGCCGGCTTCCTGGACCTCCTCGAGAAGGACATCCAGGCCGGGCGGCACATCGCGGCTCTGCCGGACGACCTGGTGCGCTCTCTGCTGGCCGCGGCGGGGGAACCCGTGGACCTCGAGGCCGAGATCGAGGGTGATGTCGCGCTGTGATCGAGCGACACGGGTGGACGCTCCTCTTCAATGACTGCCTGATCGGGCAACTGCAGAGGCTGGAGGCTGCGGTCCAGCGAGCACGGGAGCAAGACCCGCATGGGTTTGAGGCCAACGCCAACGTCAAGCTGTTCAACGCGCTCGCGCAGGTCATGCTGGAGACAGTGCCGAGCGGTCCCGAGCGCGAGGAGTTCCGCCAGGGCAACACGATGGGGGCGTCGTTCCGCCACTGGCGCCGCGCGAAGGTAGGCCGGCGCTTTCGCCTCTTCTTTCGCTTCGATTCGCGATCCGGGGTCATCGTCTTCGCCTGGGTGAGTCACCCCTACGCGGTGTTCCAGAAGATGCTCGAGCGCGGCCATCCGGCCGACGACTGGGCAGCGCTTCGCGCGGCCTGCGCCGAGGACTGGAAGTAGAGCCGCACGGCCGCGGCCCCGCCAAGGCGGGGCCGCGGCCGTGCGCGCGGACGCGCAGGTCACACGGGAGCGGCGACGGTCACACCATCCACTGCGGCCTGACACGCGCGAACTTGTACTTGCAGCCTGAGGCGCCGAGCTTCCAGTACACGCGGTAGTGGTCGGTGGTGTGGGCGTCGATGACCTTCTGGCCGGCACTGTTGGTGCCGACGACCACGGCGACGTGGTCCCAGACGCCATCTCCTGACCAGTCGTAGTAGACGAAGTCCCCACGGCCGAGGTCGGTGATGCCGCCCACCCAGTCGGTGCGCAGGCCGTTCCAGAAGGGCATCTGCTTGCCGACGTTGATCCAGCTCCAGCTGTACGTGTCGTCGCTCGGCGCCCCGGTGCCGTGGCTGTCGTACCACCAGCCCGACTTCCAGCTGCCCGGGTTCATGGGCATGCGGCCGGCGAACGCGCACTGCGAGGCGAAGTTGGCGCAGTCGGCGCTGAAGCGCACGGCGTTGCGGAAGTAGGTGAGGCAGTACTTGTCGGCGTAGGCGACGGCCGTATCCCGCCTGTAGACGATGGTGTCCACGTAGCTGCGGCCGCCGGGGGCAGCTTCGCGGATGCGATCGGACGTGCGGATGCGGTCCGCGGTCCGGATCCGACCGGGCGTGCGGATGCGCGCGCGGATCCTGCCGGCCGAGCCGCGCTCGATGTCGCGCGCGACCCGGAGGGCGACCGCCGGGGTGGCGCCGGCGTCCTCGAGGTACGCGGGCACCAGGACGTCTTCGTACTGGTCAGCCGTGACCCGCCAGCCGCGCGGGCCCAGGGCGAGCGAGACGACGTGGTCCACGCCCGAGGCCTCCACGTCGCCCAGGTTCTCGCTGGAGTGCCAGTCGACGGTGGTGATGACGTGCGCGGAGACCGTCGCGGTGGTGCCGTCGGGGGCCACCGAGACGCCGTCCACCGTCACGTCCGCCCGCACCGAGTCGACGAAGTGGCCGAGCTTGACCGCGTTGAGGCCGTGTCCGCGGGCGATCAGCTTCTCCCTGGCAGCCAGCCGCGAGCCGGGCGCGACCAGCAGCGCCAGCGGAGCGCCGGGGTCGGCGGCCGTGACGGCCGCCGCCCGGGCCTCGAGGTAGGCGGTGGCGATGGCCTCCGGCGCGGCGCTCGGGCTGGGCGGTCTTGCCGCGGCCGTACCTGCCGCCGTGGCCCAGAGCGCGGCGCAAAGCGCCGCCAGGATGATGAAGAGCCGGCGTGGGTGGTTCATGAGGACCCCTTTCGTGGAGGTTGCGGGCGTGGTGTGACGGCCTGGATGAGCCAGCCCCCCTCGGTCGATCCGACCCTCCCCAGGGTGAAGAACAGCGTCGTGGCGCCCGAGGGCACCGGGGCGCCCGGGCTGACGGTGGCCTCGACCTGGGCGACCACGATGACGGTCGCCGGGTCCGGGGCGGTGAGCACCCGTGCCGAGCTGAAGGACAGCGCGCGCACGCTCCGCAGCTGCGTGCGCGTCCAGATGCGCTGGGATGCGAACAGGCCCGCGGCGTCCCACAGGCGCCGGGCGTCGACGAGGTCGCAGAAGAGCTTGACCGTGCGCACCGCCTCGAGCGTCGCGCGCCCATCGAGCCGCCACGGCGCGCCCGCGGCTACTGCGGCTGCGCTCGACGCCGGGGCGCCGGCGACGGCCGCGCCGCCGGCCGCGAGCCCTCCGCCGGCCGCGCCGGCGGCGCTGTGACGCCGAGCCCCCGGCGCGGCCGCGAACAGGCCGCCGAACGCGGCTGCGAGCAGGACCAGGAGGATGATGAGGCGGCGGCTGGGCATGGGTCCATGCTCGCGGCGCCCGCCGGGGGCCTCAAGGATGACGGAGTCCGGTCGCGGGTGACGTTGCGACCCGGCGGCGGGTGACGTTTGCCGCGCACGCACGCAGCCCGCCGCGCTCGCCTGGAGCCCGCCGCGTTCGCCCGGCGTCCGCCGGTCCGCCGGCAGCCTACGGGCAGCCCACGGCCGGCCCCCGCGTTGACACGCGGCCGCCGGGCTCCGTAATCTTGACTGGATTTATCGAGATTTGTCGCGGGGGGAGTAGCGGGTCTGTGAACATCTCCATGAAGAGCAGGTACGCGGTGCGCGCTCTCACCGAGCTGGCGCGCCGCGAAGAGACGCAGGCCGGCCGCCCCGTGCGGCTCAGCGAGATCGCCGACAGCCGCGACATGCCGCTGCAGTTCCTCGAGCAGGTGTTCGCGGCGCTGCGCCGCGCCGGCATCGTGCGCAGCCGCAGGGGTGCGGCCGGCGGCTACGCGCTTGCGCGTCCGGCCGCGGAGATCACGGTGCTCGAGGTCGTGGCGGCGCTCGACGGGCTGCCGTCGCCGGCCGAGTGCACCCAGGGCCAGTGCGACCGGGTCGACTCCTGCGGCGCCTCGTCGGTCTGGCTCGAGGCGCAGGCCGCCCTGGAGGCCGTGCTGGGCGGCACCACCATCGGGGACCTTCTGGTGCGCGAAGACGCTCTGCGCGAGCGCGCGCCGATGTACTTCATCTGAGCCGACGGCCGGGCGCGCGCCGCGGGCGCGCGGCGCCGGCGCGAGGAGACCGCATGCAACGGGCAGCCAGCATCATCGACCTCATCGGACACACGCCGCTCCTGCGCCTCAACCGCCTCTCGGACGAGACCGGCGCCGAGGTGCTCGGCAAGCTGGAGTCGTTCAACCCCGGCGGCAGCGTCAAGGACCGCATCGGCCTGGCGATGATCGCCGCGGCAGAGCGCGAGGGGCGCATCGCCCCGGGGCGCACCACGATCATCGAGCCCACCAGCGGCAACACGGGCATCGCGCTCGCCATGGTGGCCGCCGCGCGCGGCTACGCGATGGTGCTCACGATGCCCGACACGATGAGCGCCGAGCGACGCACGATCCTCAAGGCCTACGGCGCGCGTCTCGTGCTCACCCCCGGATCGGAGGGCATGTCCGGCGCCGTGCAGCGCGCCCTCGATCTTGCGGCGGAGACCCCCGACTCCTTCGTCCCGCAGCAGTTCGAGAACCCGGCCAATCCGGAGGTGCACAGGCTCACCACGGCCGAGGAGATCTGGGCCGACACCGGCGGGGAGGTGGACGCCTTCGTGGCCGGCGTCGGTACCGGCGGCACGCTCACGGGCGTGGGGCAGGTCCTGCGCGAGCGGCGGCCGGGCGTGCACATCGTCGCCGTCGAGCCGTCGGACTCGGCGATCCTCTCAGGAGGACGCCCCGGTCCGCACCGCCTCCAGGGCATCGGCGCGGGCTTCGTGCCCAAGGTGCTCGACGAGGCCGTGTACGACGAGGTCATGACCGTGGGCGGCGAGGACGCGTTCGGCGCGGCGCGTGAGCTCGCGCGCGGAGAAGGCGTCCTGGTCGGCATCTCGGCCGGCGCCAACGTGTGGGCCGCCGGCCAGGTCGCGAAGCGTCCCGGGATGCAGGGCAAGGTCATCGTCACCGTGCTCTGCGACACCGGCGAGCGCTACCTCTCCACGCCGCTCTTCGCCGACGCCGGGGAGTGAGGCCGGCGTGCTGATCAGCGGCGGCGACCGGCTGCGCTACGACTGCCAGCTCGTCCTCAAGGACGTCGGCGAGCGCGGCCAGCAGAAGCTGCGCGACGCCTCCGTGCTGGTGGTCGGCGCCGGAGGCCTGGGGGCGCCGGCGCTGTACTACCTCGCGGCCGCCGGCGTCGGCCACCTCGGCGTGGTGGACGACGACGTGGTCGAGCTCAGCAACCTGCAGCGGCAGATCCTGTACACCACCGCCGACATCGGGCGCGGCAAGGCCGAGACGGCGGCCGCGCGTCTCAGGGCCCTCAACCCCGACGTCGAGGTCACCCCGTACGCGCAGCGGTTGCGGGCCGCCAACGTCATGGACGTGGTCGACGGCTACGACATCGTGGTCACCGCCGTGGACAACTTCCCCACCCGGTACCTCATCAACGACGCCTGCGTGCTGCGGCGCAAGACGCTGGTCGACGGCGCCGTGCTGCGCATGGTCGGCCTCGCCATGACGGTGAAGGGCGGCGAGACCGCCTGCTACCGCTGCCTGTTCCCGGAGCCGCCGCCGCCCGCGGCGGTGGTCAGCTGCTCGGAGGCCGGCGTGCTCGGGCCCATCCCCGGCACCATCGGCGCCATCCAGGCGCTGGAGGCCATCAAGGTCATCACCGGGGCCGGGCGGCCGCTGTACGACCGGCTCGTCCAGTTCGACGGCGCCGCCATGTCGTTCACTGAGGTCGAGGTGGCGCGCGTGCCGACCTGCCCGGTGTGCGGCGAGCACCCCACTGTCACCGAGCCGGTGGACTATGACGACTAGCGCACCCGGCGCACCCGGCGCACCCGGAGCGACGGCCGGCGCCGCCCTCGTCGCGCTAGAGGCTGAGCTGGCGCAGCTGGGCTCGGCGTGCGTGGCCTTCTCCGGCGGCGTCGACTCCAGCCTCGTGCTGGCCGCCGCCGTGCGCGCCCTCGGCGCCGGCAACACCGTCGCCTACACGGCCGTGTCGGCGACGTACCTGCCGGAGGAGCTGGAGACGGCGCGGCGGCTGGCCGCCGCCCTCGGCGTGCGCCACGTCGTCGTGGAGACCCGCGAGTTCGACCAGCCCTCGTTCGTACAGAACCCGCGCGAGCGCTGCTACTTCTGCAAGCGCGAGCTGGTGGGGGAGATGCGGCACGTCGCGGACGAGCACGGCTGCGCGGCGCTCGTGGACGGCGCCAACCTCGACGACCTCGGCGACCACCGCCCCGGCATGAAGGCCTCGGCCGAGGCCGGCGTACGGCACCCGCTGCTCGACGCCGGCATCGGCAAGGCCGAGGTGCGGCGCCTGGCGCGGGAGCTCGGCCTGCCCACCTGGGACGCGCCGCAGCAGGCCTGCCTGGCGTCGCGCATCCCGTTCGGCGAGCCCATCAGCGTGGAGAAGCTCGCGGCGGTCGCGGCCGCCGAGCGGGTCCTGCGTGACCTCGGCTTCCGCCAGTGCCGCGTGCGCCACCACGGCGCGGTCGCCCGCGTCGAGGTCGAGCCGGCGGAGCTGGCGCGGGCCGCCGGCGAGGCTCGCGAGGCGATCCTCGCCGGCCTGCACGCCGCCGGCTTCACCTATGTCACGCTCGACTTGGACGGCTTCCGCTCGGGTAGCATGAACGAGGCGCCGTCCGGCGCCCCGGACGGAAGGTGACCCGAATGCTCGGCAAGCTCATCGGCGGCCTGCGGCGCGACGTGCGCACCGCCGTGGTGGAGATCCGGGACGACGTGCGCGCCGTGCAGGAGCGCGATCCCGCCGCCACGTCCCGGCTCGAGGTCATCACCTCGTACGCGGGCCTTCATGCGCTGTGGATGTACCGCCTCGCGCACCGCCTGCAGACCGCCGGCGTGCCGCTGCTGCCGCGCTGGGTCAGCCAGCTCGGGCGCTTCGTCACCGGGGTGGAGATCCACCCCGCGGCGCGCATCGGCAAGGGGCTCTTCATCGACCACGGCTCGGGCGTCGTCATCGGCGAGACCACCGAGATCGGCGACGAGGTCACCATCTACCAGGGCGTCACCCTCGGCGGCACCGGCAAGGAGACCGGCAAGCGGCACCCCACAGTGGGCGACAACGTCGTGTTCGGCGCCGGGGCCAAGGTGCTCGGCGCCGTGACCATCGGCGACAACGCCAAGATCGGCGCCGGCAGCGTCGTGGTGCTGGACGTGCCCAAGAACTCCACGGTCGTGGGCAACCCGGGCCGACCGGTGCTGCTCGAGGGACAGAAGGTCGGCATCCCCGACATCGACTACCGGCACCTGCCCGACCCCGTGGCCGAGGCCATCAAGTGCCTCGTGGCGCGCATCGTCGAGATGGAGAAGGAGCTCGACGAGATCCACCCCGAGCGCAGCGGCAAGCGTGAGCAGGCCGTGCGCGAGACTCAGGCGATCCTCGCCGAGCTGCTGCGCTTCGACGAGGGCGCCGGGATCTGACGCCGCCTGCGGCGTCGCGTCCCCCGGCGCGAGCGGCGGGCGCCG
>Ga0172371_10007257_pt1 | contig 15858 bp, 10 predicted proteins | sample Lak12m_FD_114543 | JGI IMG/M metagenome (GOLD analysis project Ga0172371, IMG submission 114543) | Freshwater microbial communities from Kabuno Bay, South-Kivu, Congo - kab_022012_12m | ecosystem: Environmental > Aquatic > Freshwater > Lake | place: Democratic Republic of the Congo: South-Kivu... | reverse complement strand
GCGGAACACGTTCTCGTTTCCAAGGTCCCTGGTCCCCCGGAACGCAATAAAGAAGACGGTGTAGTCCTTGTGGAAGAAGCGGTTGGTCCACCAGTGCGTCGCGTAGTCGGTTCCGAGCACATTCTGGACGAAATGATCCACGTACGCGTCCCCGTCAAGAACGTACTTCTCGCCTCCGATCGTCGCGGTTCCAGTCACCGTGGAGCGCGGCACGGCAAAGAACGTCTGCACCCACCGGTCTTTGTCCTTGCCCAGGTAGACCATTCCGTCCCGGAACTTGTAGCCCGGGTACCACGCTTTGCCGTCCAGCGAAAGATCCAGATCGGTCTCCTTGATTCGGACGGTGAGGTCCCTGCCCTTGAGCGCCATCCAGCTTGCACCTGTACCGATTCTCCCGATTTTGGCATCTTCCCCATATTCCGCAGTCGTGTGCTCGAACACGTAGTGCTCTCCCTTCCGGCCGGAAGGCGAAAACGCCACGTGCACCGCGGTGCTCCCCGAGAAGACTCCAATGTTGCTGTACAGGATCTGGACGAACGCAACGTGTCCATCCTTGGCGCGCAGGCACAGCGTCCAGTTCTCCGTATAGTACTTGTCGTCGTGCGGGTGCCGTATCCAGTCCGAATCCGACGCGGTGCTCATCTCCGCACCTTTCCCGTCCACCAGGAATTGTGCTTGCCCCGGAACCGCCCAGGTGGCCACTGCGGCCGAGAGGCAAATGCACGCGACGAGCTTGTGTGCGCTCATGAGCCACCCCCTCCCGCCATGGTCACGCTTGCCGCTGTCCAGTCTCCCTCGAATCTGAACGCGTCCGGTGCCCCCTCGCCGTCCAGGCTTACGTCAGGCGTCACACCAAGCGCGGCGAGCAGGTCGAAGAAGCTCTGCCCCAGGATCTTCATCTCCTGTGCATCCTCCACCGGCAACGCACCGACAAGCTTGCCGCCGGTCACAGTCTTCCCATCGAGAGACACTGTGCCGGACAGCTCCAACGCCTCGATGGGCAGCTCCGGCGGATCAACTTGTGCGTTGGGGAAGGCCAGGAACGCGGGCGACTCGGTCTCGAAGCTCGTCCCCGTCAGCAGGCAAAGCAGATCCGACGGCTCTCCGTCGAAGGAGTACACCTCCTCCACCAGCTTGCCTGCGCCGACCGACGCAGAAAGCGTGCCGGCGTCACGATCATCCTTCTCGACTGCCAGCAGGATATGCAAGCGACCTTCGGAGATCTCCTTGGCGAAGTAGTCGTTCAGCCCCTCACCGAGCGTCCCCGAAAGCGGAGCGGTCAGCACCAACGAATCGAACCGCCACGCGACGCCGGTCAAGTCCTCGGGCCATGGTCCCGCATCCTTGGGAGCATCGCCGACAGCATCCGCTTCCGGGCACAGGACCGGATCCGGGCAGTTGCATGAGACATCTTCCTCGATCGGATTGAGCGGTTGGCCTGGAAGAGCGGAAACGCCCATGCCGGTGTACGTCTCGTCCACACCGCAGCCGGAGAGGGTAGAAAGAAGTGCTGCGGCAAGAAAGAGACATCGGGTCAGTGCCATGTCGGGACCCCTCACCCTGCCCTCTCCCACAAGGGAAGAGGGGGTTATTTCGAACCTGCCCTCTCCCACTGGGGAAGAGGGGATCATTCCGGACCTGCCCTCCCCGGATCAGAACAGCGCGTGGATCAGGGCCGGTGCAACAAACGCTTCCACCGCACATGCGACTACCAACAGCACGAGCGAGAGTGCGGAGATGCGCAGCACCGACGCGCCGACCCGCGTGAACCGCTCTGATCCGACGTCGTACTTCTGCACCGCCTTGGACAGGAATACAGCGGCCATCGCTGCCAGCGTGTACGCCGCTGCTTCCAGCGACAGGTGCGGGAAAATGCAGATGAATGACTTGGCAAAGTAGACCGCAGGCCCGCCCGGCGACAGGTCCGGCGCTGTGCGGGCTACATACGGAAAGACCACGCCCCATACGGACGCATTCCATGCCAGCACCAGCAGCATGCCGCCGTGCCTGTATACCAAGGCGAACACAAAGCAGATCACCAGCACGACCAGATTGTGTCCAAGTATCCCGGTGAAGTCGTCGAAGACGACCTCGGTGATCGAGTGCCCGCCGTAGTCTCCGACCTGGCGCCCGAACAGGTGCAGGACAGCGTCGCCGCTCACTACCAACGCTGCAACCGCGTAGCTGGCCAGAATGCCCATGAACATCGTGAGCAGCGAAGCTGCAAGCCGGAAATTCGCCTGAGCAGGGGTCTTGAAGCCGTTCCAGATCTCGTCCCTGTTCCTGTCCAACAGGACTTCCACGGTCCGGGCTTGTCCGAACGCGATCAGGAAGATTGCGATCAGGCTTGCTTCGCTTGGGAAGAGGACGAAGCCGCTGACGATGCCGAGCACCGAGACCACAACGGTCTCGACGAACACGAGCCCGTTGCCGAAGTTCCCGGTGTTGTATCGCCTGTCGAACAGGTACATCGCTCATGGCCTCTTCCACCGCGTGCCGGAAGCGGTGTCGATGAGCTGCACGCCCATGCCGGCAAGCTTGTCTCGAACTGCATCGGCGGCGGCCCAGTCCTTCCTCGTTCGCGCTTCGTCCCTCTGCCGCACCATGGCTTCTGTCGCTGCGTCTTCGGCCCCGGGAGAGAAGTCCACGACCGCCAGCACGCAGTCGACCACACGCATGAGATCCATCACTCGTGCGACCTGCGCTTCGTCCATCGCTCCCTTGTCTATGAGCCCGTTCACCTTGCGTACGAATGCGAACAGCGCTCCGAGCGCCATCGGCACGTTGAGGTCGTTATCCATGGCCTCGTTCCATTTCTGCCTGGCCTCGAAGACCCACTGGTCAAGCTCCGCAGACTTCTCTCCTCCCCGCGGAACGAAAGAGAGCCGTGCAACGAACTCGTTCAGGCGCCGCACCTCGCTGTCTGCCCTGCGAAGCTCCTCGTGCGAATACCTGAGCACGGTCCTGTACTGCGCGGACAGCAGCCAATAGCGTACAGCAACCGGCTGGGACCCCGCAGCCAGGGCATCCGCAAGCGTCAACGCCGTGCCTGCCGCGCGGCTCACCTTCTTCCCGTCCGCGGTCACTACCTCGCAGTGCATCCAGCAGTTCGCAAGCGGCTTCCCGGTCACGGCTTCCGAGATCGCGATTTCGTTGTCTCCGTGCGGGAAAACGAGGTCGGAGCTTGCGGTATGTATGTCGAACGGACGTCCCAGATAACGCGTCGCCATCGCTGAGCACTCGACGTGCCAGCCGGGCCTGGCACTTCCCCACGGCGTCGTCCAGTAAATGCCCGCCTTGAGCTCGGCCAGCGTCGTGCGCTTGATCAGTGTGAAGTCCTGTGGATGTTCTTTCTCGTAGTAGTCGTACGCGGTGGCCGGCACGGTTTGGACCGACGCGAGATCGATGTGCGACAGCTTCCCATAGCCTGGGAACTTGCGGATGCTGAAGTAGACCGACCGCAGTTTCTCATACGCGAATCCCTTGTCCAGCAGCGTACGGGTCTCCGCTATCATGTCAGGGACGTGATCGCTGGCCTTCGGATAGTGATGAGCGGGAAGCACCCTGAGCGCTGCCATGTCGGTGCGGAACGCTTCCTCGTAGCGGGTGGTGAATTCCTTGAGCTTGGCTCCCTGCTTCAGGCATTCGCTGATCGTGCGGTCGTCGATGTCGCCCAGGTTCATGACGTGCTTGACTTCCAGCCCGCGGGTCTCGATGTGGCGCCGCAACACGTCGGTGAACACCATGCGCCGACACAGCCCCAGGTCGGGCGGACCGTCGAGGCTCGGCCCGCACGAGTAGATGCCGACCTTGCCGGGCCTTATCGGCTTGAACGTATCGGAAGACCGCGTGAGCGTGTTGTAGAAGCGGAGGGGCACGGGCGCTTCCTTGAACACGAACAGCGAAGTGGAGAGGTACCTCTCTCCGGTGTCCGGAAGCAGCGCGACCACCGTCCCCTTGTCCAGCTTCTTCGCTTCCTGCATTGCGACGGCCATTGCAGCGCCCGCGCTCATCCCCACGAAGATCCCTTCTTCCCTCGCGAGCCTGCGGGCAGCGTCATACGCGGGCTCATCCTCGATGTTCACTATCTCCGAAGCGAGGCTCGGGTCGAAGATCCCGGGGGGGTAGCTCTCCTTCATGTTCTTCAGGCCCTGGATCTTGTGCCCCTTGAAGGGCTCAACTCCGATTACTCTTACCGACGGCTTCTTCTCCCTGAAGTAACGGGCGTTGCCCATCAGCGTGCCGGTGGTCCCGATGGTGAAGCAGACGACGTCCACGTTTCCGCCCGTGGCTTCCCAGATCTCCGGCCCGGTGGTGTCGTAGTGCACCTTCCAGTTGGCCTCGTTGTTGTACTGGTCTACCAGCACGTACTTGTCCGGCTCCTCCCTTGCGAGGCGGTATGCTTCCTCGATCGCTCCGTCGGTTCCGAGGTGACCGGGGGTCAATAGGATTTCCGCGCCGTATGCGCGAAGGATCTTCTTGCGCTCTTCGCTTGCGGACTCGCTCATGGTCACGGTGAGTCTATATCCTTTAACTGCGCATGCGACGGCCAGGCCGATTGCGGTGTTTCCGCTGCTGGCTTCCAGGACGCTCTTTTCGCTCGTCAGCTCTCCGGACTTCTCTGCTGCCTCTATCATTGCCAGCCCGATCCTGTCCTTGACCGAGCCGCCGGGGTTCTGGGACTCGAGCTTGACCAGTAGCTCCACCTTCGGGTTGGGATTCATTCGGTTGATTCGAATAAGGGGCGTCCCGCCTACAAGCTCCAGGACGCTGTTCACCTTTCGAGCGCGCATCAACACCCTCCTTTTCGCGGCGCATCATACGCCCAAACCGTCGCCACGGGCAACCTCGTCAACGTCTCACTGTTCAACGTGGACGAGGTGGACGAGTACCTGCCCATCATGGCCTTGAAGCATGGGCTGCCCGTCGAGTTGGTTCAGCTCCGGTGGCGGCTCCTCCCCATCCGCGTCCACCTGGTCGCGGAGTATCAACGGCACATTGCTCAAGCCCGACGCGAGCTTGCTGCCCGAAACCCCGACGACGCACATCCGCTTGCCCCGGCCCGTCACCTCCGGCTGCCGATCTGGACCAACGACCAGGACTTGGATGGACATGGGGTCGAGTGCTTCTCGACAGCCCGCCTGCTGAGGCAGTTGGCTTAGCGGTTCCGGCCCGGCTTCATCGCCGGTTGCCGAGCCCAGATCCTGCAAACTACTCACCCTCCCGGCAGCATCGCCCCGTCAGTGAAGTTGTGCCCCACGGGGCAAAGCCAATTCCACTTGGCCCGCTTGGCACTGCCCTGGAAGAGCCGCAAGCCCGTCACTGCGTTGCATCTTCGGCAAAGGCCGAAGCGAAGGTACGGCTCCACGACGAGAGCGCCGCTCCAGTCCGACGCCACCAGAGAGACCGCCTCGGGCTCAAGGTCAAGCTTGGCCTCGCTGTTCTTGGTCCTGGATGTGAACGGAATGCCGATCCCCGAGAGGTCTTGGTACGCGTAGAGACATCGCCCGCCTCGGAGCAGCTTCGTCTCGGTTGTCGCCACCAAGTGCGTCTTGGCGAACAGCGTGAGATCCTGCACGAGGGGTACCATCTCCTCCAGCCACCGAGTTGCCATCTCACGGTAGATCTCGTCCGGGTATTTCACACCGCCGTGGACCCACTCGTTGCGCGTGTGGCTGAATTCCTCCAGCTTCGTCAAGAGCCGTCCGGGGTTACACTTCTTGCCGCGGCGGGAGAGAATCAAGTCCGATCCCTCAACCAGGAAAGACAGCCATGGCGCTGCCTTCTCCAGATTCTCCGGCGCCAGCCCCAGCTTCACCAATGGCATCCATCCGGCTCCGGTTCGAGAGTCTCCAAACAGGATCCCCCTGTTGGGATGGTCTAGTTTGGCCAGAACCCCGCCAGCGACGGCCCCCAAGTACTGCAGGAGCGCATCCATGAAAGATATCAGTGCATCCTTCAGCTCCACTCCGGTCTGCGCCTGGTCGAGACATGCATACGCCCGCGCCACGGGGAACGGGCCCCGGGCCACGGCGCTTTCCAGACGTTCGAGAGTCTGAAGCAACCTCCGGTGTTCCTCGACGGACTGCCGGAGCTTGCCGACCAGCACGTGAATCACGTTCCTCACGAATCGATCGGACTTCGCCAGCAGTTGATCGAAGACATCGCGAGGAATCCTCAGGGCCCTTACGGACGTCGAGGCAACCGCAGCGGATGATCGCACTTGCCGGTCCAGGACGGCGAACTCGCCGACAAGCTCTCCCTTGCGCCTGGACACGAGGAAGTACTTGCCGGCGCGAATCTCAACCTCGCCTTCCATCACGATGTACGAGTCCGCGCCGTCCTTGCCCTCCTCGATCAGCTTGTCGCCCGCGAGGTACCGCTCGACCGCGCAGCTTCCGGCAACGTCACGTACCAACTCGTCCGACACCCCGTCAAACAGAGGTGTTGCGGCCAGGCGCTCAACCAGGGTTCCCTTCTCTTGCTTCATGCCCACGCCCACCACTTCGAACCAGCGCCTTTCCTGGCAGCGACAAGATATGCCTCCTTGGGCGTTAAGGTCAACGAATTCCTGGACCGCGGTATTCCTGGGTTCAAGGGCGCAGCCCCCTTGACCGATTCGCAGCGACGGGTCTAGACTAGGTCTCATGGAGGAGTTGATTGCAGTCGTCCTGGGCTACGACGTAGTTGGGTATTCCAGGCTCCGCAACCAATCGCAGGAATCAGTGCTGCGCGTGCTCAGCGGGACCGCGAGCGCGGCCATGGAAGGCTTCCGCAGCACGGGTGGCGGGCAAGTCCACTTCAGCCCAGCTGGCGACGGCGGCTATATGACTTTCGTCGGAGCCGAGACCGCCGTGCTGGGGGCAATCTCCGGGTTCATGCAGGAAATCCGGGAAGCAGGTGCGGCGCGGAAGGCCGGGACTGAGTTCAGCCTGCGATACGCGGCACACAGCGGGATCGTTTTCGTCAGCAAAGATGCCGACGGACGGCTGAACGTCTTTGGAGACGGAATCAACCTTGCATCGCGGCTCTTGGACGTGTCAACGGCCGGACGGCTGCTGGTGTCCGGTGCGTTCATGGATCGCATGCAGGACGTCGAAGGAGCTGTATACGAGCGTCTGGGCGTCAGCATCGCCAAGCATGCAGTGCGGCTGGAGGTGTACAATTGCTGGGGAGAGACCTTTGGTCTCCCATTGCCCGCCGACTGTCGTGACGATGCCTTAGCGTCCGATCCTCTGTTGTCGTCCCTGGACCGGGTACTCGGACGACGCAGTGACGAACCGGGGCTCCTCTTGGGCGAGTTCAAGAGCGCCCCAAAGGCTGAGGGACTCGCCTTTTCACAAGAGGGGCGAATCCAAGAGAAGCTTATCTACCGGGTTGGGCAGGAGCTGCATGGGTACATTCGTCCAGGACGGGCCGCCTTCTGCACCGTCTACCACTTCACCCCATCCACCGGCGAATGGGCGCTGGTCTTTCCGTTGCCCGGGACGGATGCGACTTTGCTTTCTCCGAGAACGTGGCAGCCGGTCGTGTCCGGAGTGACGACCAGGCCCGCGGGACGCAAGCTCTTCGTGGTGTTCCTCGCTCCGAAACGGGAAACCGTGGTTGAGATTCAGGCATTGCTGTCAAGGCGCGAGACCGGTGGGGAGGAAGACGTGGCCCGATGGCTTTCCGAGCTGAATCTCGGCTCGGAGCTTTGCCTGGAGGCGATTCGGTATTTGGTCCTTGAGTAAGCCGGGGCGGACGCGAAACGGTGGAGGGGGGGGATATGGGTGCGGTCGTCGCGGGCAGAACCATTAACCAGTTTGTCTTCCCGCATGAAGCCAAGGTCTGTTGGTGGTTCTCGGCAGTGGTCCTGGTCGTGTCATGGCTTCTCATGCTCGCAGCATCTGCATTCGGGATGACCATGGCGTTGCAATGGCTGTTGTCCGCAGGTGATTTGGAAGTTGGGGGCACCTTCCTCTTCGCTCTCTCACTCTTTCTCATATGTGCTGCGACAGCGGCGTCGGGGGTGGGTTATCGCTGGCCTGCGAAGCTGCCATGGCCGTTTGGACCGATGGTAAACCTGCTGGCGACCCCCGGGGTCCGTCTGGTGTCGCGAATCCCATCGCACCTTGCCCAAGCCAGGGCCACGCCCCTGAAGTCGGTTGACGAAGTGTTGTTTCGCAAGCTGGTCCATCGTCTGGAAGACATGGGGCTTACCGGAACGAGGCGTCCCACACTCTGGGTCACACTTGTGGCCGGACAGCCGGGCGAGGCGATTCAGAGCTGGTCTCGATCCCACATACTGCTCGACAAGGAGCTTGTTGAGGACCGGACGCCCGCGGGGAGAGAGCGACTGGATTTCGTGTTCCTTCATGAGGTGGGCCACGTGGTCAATCACGATCTTCTCCCGCAGGCCATGTCGGTGGCCCTCCTGCCGCCCGTGACAGTGTTCTTCCTCGGCCTGACCGCGCTCGGCCTCGGGTGCGTGCTGTTCGGCACCGGGTGGTCCCTGGTCGGGATGGGTGCAACGGGGGTGCTTACGGCTGCATCGGTGTATCTGGTCATGCGATACGCGGGATCGCGTCTGGAGGTCGACGCAGATCTACGAGCAGACTGGTTCATGGGGCTGCCGTATGGAGCCGACGCATTCGGCGGGATGCCACCGCCACGCTGGGGTGCCGCCGTCCGCAAGGGTGTCGTATCGCGGTTCTTCGATGTCATGCGAACACTGTTGGGAACCCATCCACCGCCCGAGGTTCGGGATGCTTACAGACTGGCGGCCCGCAAGGGGATCCTCCGCACGGATCTGGTCGTCGCTCTCCTCGGGGGATACACGACCCCGGTGTTCCTGTGCCTGTTGGAGCAACTCCCCGGAGCACTCCTGCCGGAATCAGCGACACTTTGGACCTCCAATCTCCTGGGAAACTGGAGCGCCCTGGCGTGGGGGCTCTTCCTCATCAGGCCCCTGTCGGGAAGGATGTCGCGTACGTTGGCGAATGCCATGCTCCTGGGATTGGCATTTGCCCTTGGAGAAGCGGTGGCCCTCCAGTTGGGAGCACTCGTAGCCTGGGTCGGAGGGGCGGAGCAAGTCTGGAATCCCATGGCCAACCCGGCAGGGCGATACTCTCTCAGATTCGTGTATATGCTTTGGTATGCGGCGATGGTCCACTTGGCCTTCACGTCGAGACCCACGCCGGCGCGAGTTCGCAGAATCCTGTGGACCATGGTTCTTGCCGCTCCGGTGCTGACGATGCTTCCCGTTCTGTTGGCCACTCTCGCGAATAAGCTGCCGTTCCTCTTCCCGGGGCTGTTCGTCTCCGGCCCAGAGCGAGAATTGGCTATCTTGCTCGCAACGATCGACTCCCGACAGGGTTGGCGGATTGCCATTGAAGTAGCACTATTCGCGATTATTCTCTACTCCGCGATTTCATTCATCTACGCGCTCATTCTCGTGCCGAAGTGTCCTTGGTGCGGACATCGCTTCCCAAGGAAGAAGACACGGGTAGAGGACGCTGTGCCAACCGCCAGGTGCGACGAGTGCGAGCGACTGATCTATGACGCGTGGTTTTCTGGTGGTAATGGAGGGGCACGATCATGAAAGAGACTGAGTGTCCGAGGTGCGGTTCGGTGGTGAAGGCTCTGGACGAAGCAAGACCCGCTTGCCCGGTATGTGGTGCCGGTTGGGACGCTACATGGGCCGGAACTGGCGAAGGGAGCGCCGGGATGGGCTTCTCCCCCGCATCCCCCGCAGCCGCTCCTGCTGTCGAAGAGGAGGACAGTTCTCGTCCCGGTCCCCCGGTTCTGCTCACCGCTTCCGGAGGAGGTACGCAGCCGCCTCTGGATAGCCCATATTTGGAGGGCACGCACCTCTCGTCATCGCTTCCGCCCAGCCCGCCCTACATGCCCCCGCCCTCCGTCTTCGCGGTGCTGGCGATGGTGATTTGGGTCGCCTGGTGGCTCTTCATGGAACTGGACTGGCTCTTCGACGCAACGCTGCCCGAATGGATTCCCGGTTTGATCCTGTTTCCCGTGTGGGTATTCCAGCGCCTGGGGGCAGCAGACGCAGTGGCCAAGATCTTCCAAAGCGTCGACGACATCCTGATGCGCCTGCCGGCCGTCACAGACTGGGCTTACGGCTGCCTGACGTTTGTCACGCTGTCAGTGCTGGTCGCGTTCTTCAACCACCGAAGCATTCGAGGAAGCCTGATCTCTTGGCTCGCCCCGGTGGTGATTCCTTTTCTGCTGATGGACTCGGGAGCCTGGGTGTACGCTCACCGCGCCGTGGAATACGGCACCTCGGGCGAACCGGCGGAGGTCTCCCGCTTGTGGGAACGAGCGCGATCTATGGCGCTCTCAGAGCATCGCTTGATGCAAATCCGAGAACGGCTGGCGTCGTCCATGAAAAGCAACGTGGAGGATGCCTCGAAGCCCAATACGAAAGCCGGGGCAGACTCGTTGCCCACGGCAGAAAGGCCGGCAGACAGCGCGGCAGCCGGTGAAATCTCCGGTGACTCGCGCGAATCTGGGGGCACCACAACCTTACCCGCGCCGCCCGAGCTCCCGGCTATGGCTCCTGTATCCCTGCTTCCCGAGGATGTGTTGGGGTACGGCGGATTCTCCAGCTTTGGAAGCCTCTCAGAAGCCATCTATCCCGCGGCTGGCCGCTTCGGTTGGAACGTCCCACCCCCGCGGGCACTCCTCCAAATCGTCGCCGGCATGCTGGGCGTGCAATCGTGTGACTGGCTCGATCAAGAACGACCGATTCGTATCGTGGTGCTCTCACCCGGTTTGGCATCGGTGCCGCTCATTCTCGACATGCCGACCAGGTCCCGGGAAACGCTGGTGACGGCATTCCCGGCCAGCGCTGACAGCAAGGACGGGGAATTGTACCGTTACGAATCTGGGAAGACGGTCCTGCATGTCCTGGTTCTCGAAGGGAGGGCGGTGTTCTCCTTTTCGGAGAAAGCCATCTTGACGCTCAGGCCATTTCTGGAAGGGGAGCTGGCAACGTATGCTCCTCGTCACGTGCTGCAAGGCGCAATCGCTGTCGGCAGAATCAGGAGCCAGTACTCCGCCCAACTCAGCGCGGTTGAGTCCGAGCTCCTCCAAGACGCGTCGCCCGGAGGGATTCCGGGAGCGGACACGACCGCAGACATTCAACGTCAAGCGCTCAAGCATGCCTTTGCTCTAATAAGGGGCATCGAACGGCTCGAATTCGGCGCCGACATTCGCGACGCAACTCTGGCGGTCAAGCTGGACGGGCTCATCCGTCCGGGAAGCGAGGGACAGCTCCTGATCTCCCCCTTGATGGGCCGGGTAGAGGTGCACGCCGCTCGGCTCCCCGCCAACAGCTACGCGGTCATGGCCGTCAATCTCCCGCCCGTGATGCTCGATGTCGCCGGGAGTCTGGCGTTCGGCAGCTTGGCACGCAAGTTGGCATTGGACGACCCGGAGGCTCTTTCGAAGCTCTGGCGGGAGGTAAGCTCCACCTTGACCGGAGATCTGGCCGGAGGTCTCTACTTGGACGATGGCGGCTGTCCTCTCGGAATCGACTTGTTCGTCGGTGTGAACTCCGCCACTGAGAGCCGGCAAGCGTTATCAGCCCTTGCAGAGGAGGCACTTCGTCAGCTCGGGGCACCGAGTGTACTGGAGAAGGCGGGCATGCTGGACATGGCATACAAGCTGGACTTGTCGAGCCTGTCCGGAGCGATCACGTCGGTGGGCCGCTTGGGCGAGACGTACGGGTTTGTGTTCTCGACCGTGGAAGCAGCCGAAGGTGGAACAAGCATCTACGGCGTCAGCCTGCAGCTGGACTTGGACCAGACGGCCGCAGTTGGGGGCGAGGTTGCGGCTGGGGCGCAACAGATGAGCCGATGGCTGCCTCGCGGCCGAATGGAGCTGGCGATAGCGTTCGGAAAGAACTATGTCGAGGTGGTTTGGGGGGCCGAGGCGTTGGCACGGGCCCGGGGATCGGCCAAGCAAGCTGCGCCGGCCGCCGTTCACCCCGGCTTTCTCGATGACGATGAGTTGCTGAAGGAACGCTCCGTCCTGCTGTACATGTTCCCGAACCGGGCGTTGGAGGCGTTTGCCAAGTCACCACTCCCCATGGTCCCCGAAGACAAGCTGCACAGCCTCCCACAAATGGGCCCGATGGGCATTCAACTGAGCGTCCCGGCTCCGAACCGGATCGAGGCTGTGCTGGAGATCCCGCTCGACATTCAAGCGGTGGTCAGCGCTTCTGCCGGGGTCCAATAGAAGTGCCGCAATCACTCGCCGGCGCTGCGGCAGGTAGCACGTCTGCCTCTTCCGCTCCGGCAGCGGTGCTGGTATCCTCCGCTGCCGACGCCGGTGGGAGACCGGCAGAGCACGGAGGAGAGAGGGTGAAGACGCCCCGGGAGATGTCAAAACGCGACTACGAGGATCTCGGCTTCATGTGCGGGCTTGAGGTCCACCAGCAGCTAAGGACGCGGGAGAAGCTGTTCTGCCACTGCCCGAACACGAGATACTCGCAGACGTACGACGCAGAGCTGCTGCGGCACATGCGCCCTACCCTGTCGGAGCTCGGCGAATACGACCCGACCGCCCTGATGGAGTTCAAGACTCGGAAGGAGATCGTGTACCGCATCTCGCGAAGTACCGTCTGCACGTACGAGATGGACGACTGCCCTCCCTTCCCAATCAACGAGGAAGCGCTGGACATCGCGTTGGAGATGACGCTGCTGCTCGGCTGCAACCTCGTCTCGGAGCTGCACGTCTCTCGCAAGCAGTACCTGGATGGCAGCATCCCCGCAGGATTCCAGCGCACGACCATCCTGGGGATCAATGGCAGCATCCCGTTCAGGGGGAGGAGAATCGGAATAAGGCAGCTAGGCCTGGAAGAGGACTCCTGCCGGGAAGTATCGGATGCGGGCCGCAGAAGAACCTTCCTCACCGACAGGCTCTCCATCCCACTCATCGAGACCGTCACCGAGCCCGAGATGCGCACGCCCGAGGAGGCTGCCGCGGTCGGTCAGGTGCTGAGAAGCCTTGCTCGAAGCACCGGCAAGGTGAAGACCGGCACTGGGTCGGGACGTCAGGACGTGAACGTCAGCATCAGGGGCGGCACGAGAATCGAGATCAAAGGGGTGAACAGAATCCCGATGATCCCTGCGCTCACGCACTACGAAGCAATGCGCCAGAAAGCACTCATCGAGATCGCAGGGGCATTGGCGAGGCGCGGGATCAACGCCGCCGCAATCGGAAGCACGGTCGCTGACGTGACCGCACTGGCTCGCCGCACCCACTTCGCACCGCTGCAAGGCGCCATTTCCATGGGCCAGCGCGTGCTTGCAATCCGACTGCCCGGGTTCAAGGATGTTCTCAACGGTCAGATCGGACCGCGGGCGAAGTTCGCCAGGGAGTTCTCCTGCCGCGTCAGAGTCATCGCGTGCCTCGATCGCATGCCGAACATCGCATACTCCGATTCGCCTGAGCCGACACTCGCCAATCGCCTGTGGGAACGGGTCATTCGTGAGGTGGGAGCTTCCCCGGAAGACGCAGTGGTGCTCGTGTGGGGACCCGAAAAAGACGCGCAGACTGCCGCAAGCGAGGTCCTTACCCGGGCACGGGAAGCGACGATGGGCGTGCCGAAGGAGACGAGAAAGGCACTGCACGACGGGACCACTCTCTTCGAGCGCGTGCTGCCCGGGCCCGACAGGATGTACCCGGACACGGACCTGCCTCCGTTTGCAGTGACACAGGAACGCCTCGACCGCGTGCGAAGAAGACTGGAGCCGCCGCCCTGGGAGTTCGTGGAACGGTACGTGCAACAAGGCGTGCCCCGCAAGCTGGCGTCGCAGATGGCGTCCGACCCCCGCCGCACCGCGTTCGAGTGGCTGCTGGGCCTTCCCGGTGCAGACCCCCGACTGGCGTGCCGAGTAGTGGGGCAAACGATTAGATCGCTTCGCCGCAAGGGAGTTCCCGTGGACCGTGTCTCCGACGGTAACATCGTCGGCCTGTTCAGGATGCTCCAGGAAGGGCGCTTCGCCCGCGATGCGCTTCCCGACTTGCTGGCTGACCTCGCGTCGAACCCTGCCGCAACTCCGGAGTCTGTGGTGTCCAAGTTGATCCCGGATACATCCCGCAAGCCGGACGTCGGGGCAACGGTCGGTTCGCTGCTCTCGGGCGACGACTGGAGACGCGACGGAGACGAGAGAAAGGAGATGCTGATCGCCATGGGGCTGGTGATGCCCCACCTGGGCAAGTTCTACGCCGGGGCCGAGGTCGCCCAGCGCGTCCGCGAGCATATCGAGACGAGGAGGAAGTCACCATGAAAGGACAGCGGAGGAAGTTCGCATGAAGAGGCCGTGGAGGAGTGCATGAACGGGCCGCGGCCGGACATGCTCAAGGGATACCGCGGGGAGGCCCGGGAAGCGCTCGTCCGCTTCGGCGTCGGCGTTTGGAGTGATGTGGAGGTCAGTTCCTCCAGGGGCGCGTTCAAGGGGCTCATTCTCCCGCGTTCTGAGACCGCTGACGACAAGCACATAGTGCTGAAGCTCGCCAACGGCTACAACGTGGGGCTGCTGGTCCAGACGCTCACTGACGTCAAGGAAACAGGCTATCGGGAAGCGCACTACAAGATCCCGGAACGGCAGTTCCCGTATGAGGAGGGCAAGCCCAGCGTCGTGCTGTACGGGACCGGAGGCACGATCGCCAGCCGGTTGGACTATCGCACCGGTGCGGTCATCCCCGCGTTCTCGCCCGGCGAGCTTTACGGCTCGGTGCCGGAGCTTGCGGACATATGCAACCTGACGACCGAGAAGCTGTACGGCGTGTTCTCGGAGAATATGGGGCCGGAACAGTACATTGGTACTGCGAAGGCGATCGGCAGGGCCATAGAAGAGGGCAAGGACGGTGTCGTGATCGGGCACGGCACAGACACCATGGCTCATACTGCCGCCGTGCTCAGCTTCATGGTGCAGAGGTCCCCGATCCCGATCGTGCTGGTCGGCTCACAGCGTTCCAGCGACCGGCCGTCGTCGGACGCGGCGCTCAACCTGATCAATGCGACCAAGACGGCGGCGCACGCGGACATCGCGGAGGTCATGGTGTGCATGTTCGGTCCCACCAGCGAGGAGTACTGCCTGCTGCACCGCGGGACCAGGGTGCGCAAGATGCATTCGAGCTACCGCTCGACGTTTCGGACCATCGGGGACATACCGATCGGCATGGTCGATCCCGAATGCATCGTGACGTTCAGGGACGACTACGCCAAGCGCCGGAAGGACCGCAGGGTCAAGATCGACGCGGTGTTCGACGATCGCGTCTCCATCGTCTACTACCATCCTGCCATGAAGCCCGACGTGGTCGACTCGCTGGTGGACAACGGCTATCGGGGAATTATCGTTGCCGGCACGGGGCTCGGACACGTGAACAAGCCGCTCTATCCCGCGCTGCGCAGGGCATGCGAGCAGGGGCTGCACGTGTACATGACCGTGCAGACGCTCTGGGGCTACGTGCAGATGTACGTCTACGACACGGGTCGCGACATCATGGATCTCGGCGTGGTCCCCGCGGCCAACATGCTGCCCGAGGTCGCATTCATGAAGCTGTGCTGGGCGCTCGGGCACAAGGAAGCGACGCACGACGAGATCTCCCGCATGATGCTCACCCCGATCGCGGGCGAGATCACCCCCCGCGAGCCGCACGACGGCTACCTCGTCCACCAGGGCGGCATCCCCGAGGTCGAAGAGTTCATCTCGCGGTACAGGCGCTAAGGGTCCGTCAAGAAACAACCCGATCGAACCGAGGATGCCGAGGCGCCCTGCCGGCAAGGCGCGATGACGAGGCATACCAGAGGTATGTCGAGGAAGAGCAACGAAGTCGGAAGGGATG
>Ga0172371_10007256_pt1 | contig 15859 bp, 8 predicted proteins | sample Lak12m_FD_114543 | JGI IMG/M metagenome (GOLD analysis project Ga0172371, IMG submission 114543) | Freshwater microbial communities from Kabuno Bay, South-Kivu, Congo - kab_022012_12m | ecosystem: Environmental > Aquatic > Freshwater > Lake | place: Democratic Republic of the Congo: South-Kivu... | reverse complement strand
GGTTCTTGTATTTTTCTTCACAATTGGTCCAGACCTGATGAAACTACAGCAGGCTGCACAGAAATGGAACCGGCAAAATTAAAGGAAATAATTTATTGGCTTGATGCTTCTGCTAATCCAGTTTTTGTTCAACTAACAAAACAGCTTTTTGAGGATTATCATAAACCCTGGCAATTACCATCTCCAGAAAAGATTCCCTAAAATAAAAACCCTGCGACCGAAGCCGCAAGGCTCTGTCTTAGCCAGGTTTGGGAGGAAACCTTCACTAAGTCTTTAAAAAGATCTAACTATTTATTTTCTCAACCATTTTTCCGTTTCCGAACAAAGTTTTTCCATCGCAGCAATCAATGCTTTTTGCTGTGTTATGTTTGTCTTATTCAAAATTGTATAATGAAGATCAATGTTGTTCTTATCTAATTTTTTAACGAATGAATTTGCCTTTCTGGATAGAGTTAGGTTAAGTGCTCTAAAATCCTTTGGATTAGACTCTCTTGTCATATATCCCTTTTCGCAAAGCCCATCTACTATTCTTGTTAATCTGCTTTGACTTAAACTCATTCTTTCTGCAATTTTTTTGTTGCTGAGTCCTTTTTCAAATCCAATAAGACGAAGACACCTGAACTCTGATTCTGTTAATCCGCGTTCCATTGCCAGGCGTATATAATTATCCTGATACCCCGTAACTAATCTTACTGTAAGGCTGGCAAGATATTTTGCCATATCTTTTTTATTCATAATTATTTCACCGTTTATTATTTATATGATTTTGAAAATAAATCTAATTCTCAAATAAATTTGCGAATATTATTTGTCAGATGCAATGATTAGTTAACGATTGGCAAATGAAGATTTGAATAAAATTTCAAATAGGTATCAGTATAATTTATACAAAACTAATGCTTTTATAGACATTGATGTAATAATCTAAAATAATAGCTATTTTATATTCAACAATATAATTTTTTATTTATTCTTACAGATATATGAAGCTAAACTCAATTTTTGATTCTGAAGATTTTCAAATTGAAATTGTAAATGGGGTAGCAATCGTCAAAGTCAATTTACCAAGGACAACATTTAATAAAGCAGAAGAGTTTAAACATTTGCTCGATACTTTATTAGCGGCTAAACATAGTAAAATCATAATCGATTTTTCGGAATGTCATTATATTGATTCTATGATAGTTGGTGTTATGGTTAAATCCGTTAAATCAATTAGAAAAAAGAATGGTGATATCCTTGTAATCACACCATCAGGCAGTATTAATGTTATGTTTGCCAGAACTGGTCTTTATAAAATATTTAAACAATTTTGGACTATCGAAAAAGCAATAGAAAGTTTTACGTTAAAGTAATATTCTGCTTTAAGATAATTATCTCACATTGTTATAAACCCGGCACTTATCTGCATCATGATTTTATTTTTGATTTTGAACAGCTATTATTTCAAAAGTATCATTTTTCTTGACTGCACAAAACCTCCAGCCTGTAATCTATAAACATAAACTCCGCTCGGAAGATTTGAAGCGTTCCAATTTAGAGTGTATGTTCCAACGGATTTTTCTTCATTGACTAAAGTTTCAATTTCCTGCCCAAGTGTATTAAAAATTTTTAATGTTACCTGAGAGGAATAGGGGATTGAATATTTAATAATTGAAATGCCATTAAACGGATTAGGGTAATTCTGGTATAAACTAAATTCTTCAGGCAAAACATCTTCGCTCTCTATTTCCGTCGATATAAAATGTGCGCGAAAATCATCCAGGCAAATAGCACCGTTATCTTTTTTAGCATCATTAGTTTCAACAAGATAAGTTCTAGTCCACTTTATCGGGAAAGTAAGAATAGCATTAGGATTTACCCAGCTTGGCACAGCATCACTCAAATTTACTTCAATATATCTCCACTCATTTATCCAATCAATTCCCGGATCACCGCTTGTAAAATTGATAATGAATATTTCGTTATCAACATCTTTAAACTCACCGCGCAGCCAATGTTTTTTGCCATCCCCATAAATCTGAATGCTCAGTTTTTCAGGGGCACCGGAAATCTGAATTTCCTTATTCAAATACAAAGCACTGGTTCCTCCTGTAGTAAGGCTGTAAATAAGCTTACCTGAACTCGGATCAGAAATAAATATTGTACTATCGTAAACAAGACTGCATTGTGTAAGATTAACTTTTGTACCTGTTAATATGTAACCTGAGAGATCAGAAAAATCATCAATAACTATAGCTGCTGATGTTCCAACTGTCAGTGGTACAGAACCACTTACAGTATCAATCTTTGCAATTATCTGTCCGCTACCAGTGTTAGTAGCAGTTAAATAACCGCCTTCAGATATACTGCCAAGATCACCTGTAACAGACCATTCAAAATCATTCTGCTGAAGCAGGATTATATTACTGTAATTATCATATGCAGCTGCTGTCATTTGCTGTGACTGTCCTGGCTGTAGGATTACCGGATTTGGTTCCAGAACGATCTGCGAAATCTTTGTCAAGTGCACTAAAGCAGAATCAATAATACCACCAACAGCGGCATAAATGTAACCCGATACTGTATCGAAAGCTGCCATAAATATTCCGGACTGATTGATACTGCCTATTGCCGGATCACAGCTCCAGATTAGACTGTCTGATGTGATACTTACCGGATTATAATATTGATCATAACCTGAAGCAGTAAGGTTGATGCTAGCGCCTCCAAGTGCGAATAATTCCTTTGGAGAAATTCTTATATACGCCAATGGTCCTGTTGGTGCGGTGCTGATTAAAAGTAAACTGTTTGCAACGGATCTTTCACCGCCAATATCAGATGGGCTGTTTACGATTGCTCCTCTTACAACCATGGTGGATGATCCTCCACCATCGAGGTTCAATCCATTATGAACCCCCCAGATTTTCATGTAATCTCCAAGTTCTTTATAAGACATTCCTATACTTAGTCCAGGCTGTCTGCCGTCAACAACAAACATAAAAAATAGAGTGGAATCCTGATTAAATCCAACCGAAGTGCGCGGATGACGATCACCGTTATCCTGATTAACACTTCCATTTTGTACAAGCCATGTATTACCGCCAATAAGCTGCTCAATTTTTGGAAGTGCGGGAGTTAATCTTATAACAATTTTTATTGTATCATCTTTATTCAGATTATTTAATAAAAACAAGGCTGATATCCCATGACCAGAAAGCACAGCTTTATTGTCCCCAATAGACATATTACCAGTACCAGTCACTATTGTATCAACAATACATCTAATTGTATCGTTAACAAACCAGTTATCAATTGGAATAATCCTAACTTCAGTGCCAAATTGATTGGTTGAAGTAGTACTGCCTTTGAACGAGTTATAGAAAATCAATTCGTCTGTATCACGAATTTTATTTACACCCGAAATACTTCTTGTACTGTCGCTTGTTGTTACAGAACCTGAAAAATTCTGCAATCCAATCATTGGATTTTTACCAATGTCGAAAGCAACATTCAACCAATCACTTGTTACTTTCAGCATCTCACCATTTGCAATCTGTGTTCCGATTTGTTCCCCGGTACTTGTGTTATAAAAATCACCATTGATAGCTGCCACAACTTTGTGTTCTTCAAAATTATTGCGAGCTGCCATTGAAGAGGTCTTTTCAAATGCTGTCAGTTTATTACCCGCTTTAACTGATTGAAATTTTAACCAGGAGTTTTGAATCTCAATCTTTATCACGTTTATATTCCAGGGACCTGAATCAATTATTTGATGATAATGAGTTACACCCGGTCCAACGATAACACTGTCTAATGATCCGGCATAAATAATTGCTGAGTATAGAAAGGCTGCAAAAAATAGAATTCTGAATTTCATATTAACTCCTTAATATTTCAAACTGAAAAATAATCAAAGAGTGTACATTCAAAAATAAGGATTTGATCTATCAGATAAATGAAATATTCAAAAACTTTTATGATCATTGATTGCTTTTTAGATCAACCTGTTCAGTCTATAATTTCGGTGATAATAAAAACATTACTTTTGCGTGATAAAGCATTGAATTTCCATATCATTTATTAAAATAAATTCTTTATTAATAATTAAACAAAAACTTGATTATCATATCAATCTTCTTCTAAGTTTAAACAGGAATTAAATCATACTTCGCAACGAATTTTGAAATCATCAAAGGTGGAGTCTATAAATGAAAAATTTTTTACAGCTTTTATTTTTATTCTTTCTGATGCTGTCTTCATCAATTATTTCTCAAGCCATTAAAACACCTGAAGAATTTCTTGGATATAAAGTTGGAGCAGATTATAAGATTGCCGATTACAAAACGATTACTGAGTATTTCAAACACTTATCTGAAAATTCAGGTAAAATTAAATTTGAAATAATCGGTAAAACTTCTCTCGGCAAAGATATGTTTATGGCTATTTTAAGTTCGGAACAGAATATTATTGATCTGGAAAAATACCGAAGCATAATTAAACAACTTTCAGATCCGCGAAAACTCACTGATGAAAAGGCTAAGCTGTTAGCCATGGAAGGAAAAGTTGTCGTACTTGTAACATGTAATATTCATTCAACGGAGATTGCATCCGCACAGATGTCTATGGAGTTTGCTTATAACCTGGTTTCGGGAAACGCTTCTGCAAAATCTCTAAATGCTTTGAATGATGTTATCTTTATAATTATGCCGTCTATAAATCCCGACGGTACAACGATGGTTGTAGATTGGTATAATAAGTACCTCGGTACTGAATTTGAAGGCAGTCCGCTTCCATATCTTTATCATACTTATTCTGGGCATGATAATAACCGTGATTGGTTTATGTTTAATTTAGTTGAGACCAGAAATGTTATTGATATTGCCTACCATAAATGGATGCCGCAGATTTGGCTGGATGAACACCAGATGGGAAGCACAGGGGCAAGACTTTTTGTTGTGCCTTATAAAGACCCTATTAACCCGAATGTTCATCCTATGATTTGGCAATGGCAAAAAGTTATTGGTGCGCTTACAACATTGAGGCTGGAGGAAGAAGGCAAGACAGGCGTGATTGATCATGCTTATTTTGAAGGCTGGTGGGAAGGTCCTGCAAGTGACTGCGGTCTTTGGCACAATCAGATTTCCTTGCTCTCAGAAATGGCAAGCTGTAATATTGCAAGTCCAGTGTATATCGATCCCTATGAGGTTAAAGCAACAACCGGATTAACAACTTATGATATCAGAACAAATTATCCTCATCCATGGCGCGGAGGATGGTGGCGCCTTCGTGATATTGTTGATTTTGAACTTTCTTTAACATTTAGTTTACTTGAAACTTCAGCACAGTATAAAAAAGAACTGCTTTACAATTACTATCTTATGGGCAAGGATGCCGTTGAACAGGGAGAAAAAGGAAATCCGTATGCAGTTGTAATTCCGAGTGATCAAATTGATCCTGTAACAACATCAAAGATGATAGAAATATTACAACTTGGCGGGGTGGAAATTCACTATGCTGATAAAGAATTTAGAGTTGGCAATACTCTCTATCCTGCGGAAAGCTACGTTATATTTTTAGCTCAGCCTAACGGCAAATATGTAAAAGATCTTTTTGAAGAACAGCGTTACCCAGATTTACGTGAATCAAAAAATCAAGACCCGATTAATCCTTACGATGTAGCCGGCTGGACGCTGCCTTACCTTATGGGTGTAAAATATTTTAGCATAGATCATCCTGCTGAAATTCAATCAAAATTATTAACCGATCCTAATTACAAACCTGTTATGATCGATCAGAACAATAAAAAATATTTTCTTTCAAAAGCGGGTCCGAATGTTAACTCCACACTTATAAATCGATTGCAGAAAAATAAAGTACCAGTTTATTGGAACACCGAAAAAATATCTTCAGATGACTCTAAGTATAATGAAGGCTCGATAATAATTCCGCAGGATAAAATATCAAAAGATGACCTGAATAAAATAATTAGCGATCTACATTTACAAATTTCATCTTCTGATAGTATAGACGTGAGTGCGCTAAAAGAAGTTAAAAAAGTTAAAGTTGGATTATACAACTCTTACTCAGCAAGTATGGATGAAGGGTGGACAAGATTACTGCTGGAAAATTATGAATTCGATTTCGTGCAGATGTTCAATAAGGATTTTAAGGAGAAAAATCTGAAAGAAAAGTTTGATGTCATAATTATTCCTGATATGAGTTCTGAAGTTATTAAGACCGGCAAATACGGAGGAGAGAACAAAAGATACAACAGACCAAAACCAAAAGAATATGAAGGTGGAATTGAAAAAGAAGGTATCGAAAACTTAAAACAGTTTATCGAAAAGGACGAAGGCAGGCTTATTGTATTTGGTGATGCATGTAATTTTGCGATTGAAGAACTTGAACTTCGTGTAAGAAATTCTATAAAAGATTTAAAGAGCAATCAGTTTTACTGTCCCGGTTCACTTATATCTTTAAATGTTGATAACACAAATCCTATCGGTTATGGATTTGAAAAAGAAATTATTGGTTATCAGGATAACACAATTGCTTTTGAAACTTCGGTTCCATTCGGTCAGTACGATCGTGAAATAATAGTAAGATATCCTGATAAAGATATTTTAAAATCAGGTTTTTTGCTTGGTGAAGATAATCTCTATCGGAAGGCTGCGTTGGTGGATATAAAACAAAAATCCGGGCACGTAATACTTATGGGATTTAAAGTGCAGAACAGACATCAAACATTTGGAACATTTAAATTATTATTTAACAGTATCCATTCAGCAGGAATGAATTAATAAATTTAAAAATACAGCTTAGTTAAATAAACAGTTTTTCCTAAAATAAGTTTACACTAATGATCGATTTATAAGTTTTTTAACTCTTTCAAGGTCGGGGAGTGAATGAAAATAATGCGAGGATGTCTCATAAGACAAGAATACAGCATTGTCATTCCCACGAACCTGCCTGCGGTAGGCAGGAGAGAAAATCCATTTCGTATTAATGGTCTTGGATTCACGTTTTTACGGGAATGAAATATAAAACACGAGTTATGAGAAAATCTTGTTATTCAGTTGTATAATCCTAAATTTTTATTTACCCTTTAAATACTTATCTAAAAATTGTTCCTGTTCCCACAGTAGATGTAAAATATTTTCTTTGGCAGCATATCCGTGGCTTTCTTTTGGCAGTATCACCATCCGGGCGTTACCGCCTAATCCTTTTATAGCCTGAAAATAACGTTCTGTTTGCAAAGTAAAAGTTCCCGGATTATTATCAGCCTCACCATGAATTAATAAAATTGGTTTTTTCATTTTGTTGGCGGTATAGAAAGGGGACATCCCATTGTATATCTCAGGCACATCCCAAAAATTTCTTTGCTCCGACTGAAATCCAAAAGGAGTTAAACTTCTGTTGTACGCTCCGCTTCTTGCTATTCCACATGCAAAATCATCAGAATGAGTAAGTAAATTTGCAGTCATAAATGCGCCATAAGAGTGACCGCCCACTGCAACTTTAGTCCTATCTATATATCCCATCTTATCTACAGCATCAATTGCAGCTCTTCCGTCAGCAACTAACTGCTCGATAAATGAATCATTGGGCTCTTTATCTCCTTCGCCAATTATAGGAAAAGAAGCATCATCAAGAACCACGTATCCTTTTGTAACCCAAAATACAAACGAACCGTAATAGGGGAAAGTAAATTCATTCGGGTTCTGTGCTGATTGACCCGCACTGTTTTTATCTTTGAATTCTACAGGATAAGCCCAGATCAACAAAGGTAGTTTTTCTTTTTTCTCCTTATCATATCCCAGCGGTAGATACAAGGTTCCAGAAAGTTCTACACCATCATCACGTTTGTATTTAATTACTTCTTTCTCAACATCCTTTATGCTTTCAAAGGGATTTTTATTAAATGTGATTTGCTCTAATTTATTTTTATCCCTATAGTTTCTGAAGTAATAATTTGGGTACTCATTCTTGGACTGAATTTGGACTAAAGACACACCGTTTATGAAATCCTCAATAGAAAAAATATCTTCTTTTTTATCTGTAAATGCACAATGATACAAACGAGTCGCTTTTAATGTCGTTAAACTAAACTCATCAATAAAGGGGAATTGCCCGCTCTCAGTATATCCGCTGCCGATTAAAAATAGATTTCCATTTTCGATTGCCAGAACCCTTCTTCCGTATTGATTTTCTTTTGTTTCAAAATTACCCGGGTCATTATAAATATCCTGATAATTTCTATCGAAAATAATTTTAAGTTCTTTGCCCGGATTAGAAGGATTGAGTAGATAAGTTTTTAAATTTCTTGTGTCATACCAGGAATCATATATCAATGCTGTCTGAGCATCACCCCAGGTAATATCGTTAAACCGCTGAATAGTTTTGCATAATGAAATCGGAGCATCAGTAAAAGGCGATTCCCAGAGAAAAACCTCATCCCTATAATCTACTTTATTTGCAGGATCACCTTCATCTAAAGCTTCTACAAAATATAAAGTTGCAGGCTTATCATCGCGCCATGCCATTTCTCTCTTACCTTTTCTAACTGCAGCAAATCCCTTTGGCATAATTTCATTTAGGGGAACTTCATTTACTACTTTTATTTCTTTACCTGTAATATCATAAACAGTAGTTGTCTGGGGGAATCTGTTTAACGGTACTATATATGAAAAAGGTTTTTTTATAGTAGTAAGCATTATGTAATTTCCATCAGGTGAAAAGGACTGTGATGTATACATATCCTTACTTCTGAATAAAGTTTTATCTCCTTTTAATGAAACTTTAAAAAGCTCTGAAGTTATTAATGTTTCAAAATTCTGCTCATCGGTTTTATTTTTTAACAAATCCTGGTAGGTAACGTTCTGAGAAACTTTTCCGTCTGCAACAGAAACTATAGGTCCTTTAGGAAGATTTTTTTTTACATCTATTAATGCAGGACGATCGGAAGGAATAATTTTAGCCAGCAGATTCTGATTATCTGCATACCAGCTTATCGGGTTACCTAAGTTGCAGTTCAATATTGCTTCAGTAAGTTTTGTCGCTTTTGCTTTTGCTACATCAATTACCCAGAGTTCAACTCCGTTATTAGTAGAATTAGTAAAAGCAATTTTTGTATCATCAGGCGACCAGGCAATATTTGCAATTTTAATATTTTCTGGCAGTCCCGATACCTGAGTTGGTTCAGATTTGGTGTCCATTACTTTTCTGATCTTAAGATTGTTGATGTAAGTAATGGTTGATGAAATATTTACAATAGGGTTTATACGAAGTCCGCCTAAACGCATTTCCTCTTGGTTTAATTCATCCAAAGTTTTGTATGTATTTCTATAAGCCAGCAGCATAAATTCTTTTTTTGTATCCATGCTAACGGAGGGTGCTCTTTCATAATCAGTTAGAGCAAGAATTTCGGCAGAAGGTTTTTGGTAAGTTAAATCTTCCTGTGCTATGACTAGGCTTGATAATAAAACGATTAAAAGAAATGTGATGTTCTTCATCGTATTAATTCCTTATGTAAATCTTTACAATTAAATTTAATTAATTACTTCTGGATTATCATTTCCTAAAGAGTATCTGAAGTTTAGTTCTTAAAGTCCAATATGATGGCAGGTAAAACATTTTAAAGCCTTTAGTAGAAGCTTTCGGAGCATATAATATTTAGTACCAATAATCCAGCATCCAGTCCCGAACGAATTGGGATGTCGCAGAGCCTCCATATCCAGCATCCAGTCCCGATCGAATCGGGATGTCGTGGAGCCTCCATATCCAGTATCTTATGTCTTTGCCGCATAATAATAATAATATTTGTACTTATAATAAGATCCGTAAGCACTCTTGGAATCAAAATTATTTAGCACTGTTCCTATAAGTACAGTGTTGTCATGCAGTATAAGCTGATTAGCGCGTTCCATCATCTGGTACTCTGTTATCTCTGATGATACAACAAGAACTGCTCCATCTACTTTCTTTGCAAGTATCTCAGCATCTGTAACGGCTATAATGGGCGGGGAATCAATTATCACATAATCGTAGATACCTCTTACCAATCCGATAAAATCATCCATCTGACTGGAACCTAACATTTCTGCTGGATTAGGAGGAATCGTACCCGAGGTAATTAATGACAAATTCTTCAACTTACTTTTATGAGTTATTTCATCGAGCTTCTTTTCACCTACCAGATAATCAATTAATCCCGGCTCCTTATCCACATCAAACACGCGGTGTATTCTGGGTTTTCTAAGATCACAATCCACAAGAAGAACTTTTTTATCAGCCTGTGCAAAACTTCCTGCCAGGTTTAAAGTTACAAATGTTTTTCCTTCCTGCGGTGCGGGTGATGTAATAACTATGGTTTTTAATGAATCCTTATCCGGTCTGGAAAATTGTACTCTTGTACGCAATGCACGGAATGATTCACTCGTTACAGAATCTGGCTCATTAAGAACGATAAAATCAGACTTGCTGGATTCCTTTAAGGCTAAATCCTCAACTCGTGGTATCCAAGCTAAAACATTCATATTCCTTTTTTGTAAATCCTCCGGAGTCTTAATTGTGTTATCAAAGTAATTTTTCAGAAATACGTATGCAAATGCTAAACCCACACCAATAAGCAGCCCGACAATAATTATTAGAGCTCTGTTTGGCTTGGAAGGACCGTATGGTGTTCTTGCATCATCAATTATCAAAACATTACCCGGTTGTGATTGCTCATTAATCATAGCCTCCTGATACTTCTCTTCAACCAGAGTGTATAATTTTTCTAATGATTCTCGGTTCCTCTGCAGGCGTGCTAATTCAATAGATGTCTTAGGAAGCTTGTTAAACCTTTCGTCATATCTTCTTACAACAACATTCAATTCCGTTAATGTAGTCTTTAATGTACCGTTCTTTATCTCTTCTTCAATTATTTTTTGACTAAGATTTTTTACTTCTTCAGGACTGCTGGCAAAAATACCTGCTTTTAATACTTTTATCTTTTCATCAAGCTTTGCATTAAGCTCATTAAGTTTACTATCATACTCTTTTAACTTTGCTTTATAATCAGTTTCCGGATCAGCTTTTAAAATCGCAAGGTCTCTTCGTATCTGAAATTCCGCTATCTGATTCTGAAGTGCTTTTATGTAAGTTTCTGAAGTTGCAGATGCAAGATAATCTGCAAGCTTTGGGTCTTGCTGTGATAATTCTTTTCTGTATTGCTTAAGAATTTCATTTGAGGCTTCTAACTCAATCTGTGCAGCATTTTTCTGTGCTTCAAATTGTGAAAGCTGTTGTATCAGCATTTGCGCCTGCTGATCCAGAGCTATTATTCCACCGCGCTCCTGGTATGCTCTAAGTATTTCTTCTGCATCATTTAATTGATCTTTCTTTTCTGTCCTCTGGTTTGCAAGAAACTTTTTTATAAAAGTTAACTGGTCCCTGCTAATTTCAAGATTGTATGCTAGATATTCTTTAGCATAGATATTTGCAATCAGTGCCGCCTCTTTTGGTGATTGAGATTCAACGCTTATGTCTATTATATCTAATCCGCGTTTTTGTTCAATCTGAACCACATTGTCTAATGCAGCGGCAATTTGAGGAACACTTGCAGGTTTTTTGTCTTCACCAAAAATATCCGTCAATAAAATACTGAATGACCCCGGATCATCGCTTTTTACTAATGTGTCCAAAAGTATTTTTGCAATTCTTTCACGAATGTTGTTGCTCTTTAATATTTCAATTTCGTTCGCAATAAACCTGTCGTTACCATAGTCATTTATTTCAGGCATAAGAGGGGAGTTTAGTATACTTCCACCCGGCTTTGTTATCTTTAATGCAGTGGATGTTTTGAAAATATCCGGGGCAGAGATTGAATAAATAATTGATATAATTAAGCTTGCAATTAATATAGCAGTTACAGGTTTTATATTTGCACCGATTAATACTAAATAGTCCTTTAAGGTGCTGCTTTGATTTTCATCAAAGTTCATATCATTTAAATTTGGATTGCTCATATTTCTTTTCTAATCTGTTAAGCTAATTATTAGTACAGCCAGTGTGGCTATTGCAAGAGAAAGAGATACAAAAAACTGAATGTCTTCACGAACAAAATAACGAGGTTCACCAGGTACAAGAATAACATCACCGGCAATTAATTTGGGAAATATAATTTTTGATGCCAAACTGTCACCCCATAACAGGTCATCCAGATTATATTTCATAAGCTCCTCATTCCCGGTTTCTGTTTTTCTGTAAATTCTTATATCATCCAGCATTGCATCTAAAACAGGTCCGCCTCCGTAAGAGAGTAAATCATTTAAGCTGCTATTGGCAGGTACCACATAATAACCTGGGTATTTTACATAACCCCATAACTGTACTTTTATATTAAATCCTGCTGGATCAGAATAATCAAACAATCCACCCTGAGATTGTGTTCTGTCTCTAAAATTGCTTCCAATTTGCACATCATCCTGAGCAACAGCGGTATATAAGGTAAAAATTAAAAATATAGATACAAAAAATATGTTCTTCATTTATCTTTTAATTGTTATTGTTAGTAATTCAAATATAAAAATCTTTTAAGTAATATTTTAGAAAGTTGTTAAAATTTTAGCAGTATATAATTTACCCATTGATGACAATTGAATGAAACCGAATGGCCTAATATCTATAAATGGCTCAGTAGCAACGAGTGAAATTATTTTACCGCTATGTTGTAATGTAGTGGAAAGTCCGATTGATGCAGATGCTCATCCCTCTGCAATAATCCAGTATGTCTCGTCTCCGCTCGGAATGACACGCGGGATGCTCAGCTCTATGCAGCCCCGATCGAATCGGGATGTCGCCAAGCCTACACATCCAGTATCCAGTCTACTTCACTCTTTCCCTTATCCTATTCGCCTCATCAAAAGAATTATAATATCCCACTCTTACGCGATACCACGTTCCATCAAGTTCTGGTAACTCTGCAATGACTATAAATGCATTGTAGCCTTCCGATTCAAGACGTCTTGCTTCGCTTTCTGCTTTTGCTCTTGCCCGCCATGATGAAACCTGCACACAGTATAAATAACCATCGGTAAAAATCATCTTACCAACATTTCTTTCAGCCGTTACATTATATGCATGTTTTTCTTTTGGAGCAGTTATATTCTTAGCCTCAGTTTCATTATCTGAAACAAGAATAATTGCAACCCTTCTGTTTAACGCTTTCCCGGTTTCATTGGAATTATCTGCTATTGGGTAATCAGGGCCATATCCATTATAAGATAATCTGGCAGAACTGATACCATTGCTTACAAAATAATTATAAACTGATTTTGCCCTGTTAATTGATAATTCTTTATTCAGTTTTTGTGATCCTGTGTTGTCTGTGTGCCCCTCAATTTTCCATTTAGTTTCAGGATAATCCTGCATCACTTTTAATACTTTATCGAGCTCGGAATACGCGGATGTTAACAGATCAGATTTACCTGATTCAAAATTAATTCCGCCCGGTAAAATAAATTCTGTTTTAGCAATCGGCTCAAAAACTTCTTCATCAATAGGGCATCCCCATTTATTTACCTCAGTGCCAACAGGAGTATTTGCACATAAATCCTTAAAATCCGGCACACCGTCATCGTCAGCATCTAAAGGGCAGCCGCGTGTATCAACTGTAACTCCAATCGGAGTATCGTTGCATAAATCCAGATAATCTGGCACACCGTCTCCATCTATATCCAAAGGACAGCCATTCAGATCAACAGATACATTCTTTGGAGTAGCCGGGCATTTATCCAAATAATCTGCTACACCATCTTTATCTGCATCCACCGGACACCCAAACTCATCCACCATAACCGCAGGGGGAGTATCAGGGCACATATCATTCTCATCACTTACACCATCACCGTCGGTGTCTTTAATCCCGCTAAAGTAAAATTGTAAACCACCGGTAAGCGTAAAGAAAATATCATTGTCAGATCCCCCGGTTATAGAATTTGGTGAATCATCCAAATTATCAAATGGTATATAATCCATTGTACCCGCAATATTAAAAGAAACAGAATTACTGAGCATAAACTTTATTCCCAGTTCTCCATTAGCAAACCAATCATTAGGACTGTATTTATTTTGCTTATTTCTTTCAAGATCATTGCCTTCTAAATCTCCTGGCTGATAATTTATCCAGCCGGCACGTGCAGCAAAATAAGGATAAACTGATTTCCAGTATGTAATTGTGTAACTGGCACCGCCTGATAGCATTATCATTTGAGTTCTGAACTCATCAAGCGGTGGATACTCAACTTTATAACCCGGTCTTCCGGATCCACCTGCATACCCAAATGCACCGGCGAAAGAAAGACCGAAAATACCGTTATCGTAGGTAGGGAAGTAGTAATCCCCGAGTAAACGTACGATATAATCAAGCTCAGTTTCCTTAAAATCGGTTAATGCATATGTAATGCCGCCCTCTATACCTATTGATGTACTTGAAGAAAGTGGATTGAACATCTTCCCCTGTCCGTTTTGTGCGAAAGAAGAAGAGACTAAAATGAGCATAACGATGATGAAATAGTTTTTCATTTTATTCTCAGAGTTATTAGTAAAAATGTCTAATTAACTGCCTTAAACATAAAGATAATTATGGTTTTAGTTTAGCTTTTATATAAAAACATTAAAAATTTTTTTTAGATGAATCGAACTACCCTGACCGGGAGTATATGTATCATTAACCAACTTGGGCAAAACTGCAAATACAGTTATTCTTCAAATTCTGTATTGAAAGCAGATTACATAACTTGTGCATTCGGTGCATCCTTAACTTAAAATAATGATATTATGATATTTTTATTTACCTGTACCTGAATCGCCCCTTATATAATGAAGTATAATTTGAAATTATAATCCATAAAATAATGTAATTGAGAATGAATTCTTAGTCCCAATCATAAATACCGGTTCCCTCTGTAAATCTTCATCAGTTATATCTGTGTAAGTATAAGATCCTTTTAATATAAGATCATGCATATATTCATAGCTTACGTCAAAACCTATTCTGCTTTCTTTTCTTAGCGGTGAATACAAAAAGGGGAGCTCCTTTTCACCCATTCCCTCATATGCATAATAGATTTCATCAAGTCCGCCTTTGCGGATAAATTCTGTATATAACTGAAACTTTAATCCGCGCAGTAGTTGATAATTAAACTGAACTCTGAATTGATCTCCGTTCTGCCCAATCCAATGACCCAGCGAATATTTTAAATGCTTAAAATTTGTCACTTCATTTTTGTGCTCATATACCCAGGGATTTAATCTCGTGTATTCTACTGTTAAATCAAAGTTATCTAAAAACATATCAACGGATTTTGCTCCAAGGGTAAAGCCTATCCAGGTGTTTTCAAAATCATTTTCAAGTACGTTTCTTATTTCTGTTACATCTATAAACATCGTTCCATAAAACTTAAAATTTTTAGGATACTTAGCTGAGATATCAAAGTACATTACCCCGTTTGCATCGTTTACAGCACCACGCCCCGAGTTGTGATCAAGGAATTTGTAGAACATAAATGGTATAAAAAATTCCGGACGCAGCTCTCCGCCGTAAACAACTGAATTACCTAACGAAACATCTAACCAGCTAAGCGGTGCAACTGTTAACATATTTGCTGCGATGTATTTGGGTATATAGCTTTCTACTAATGTTTCACTCATTGTACCGGGATAGGAATAATAAAAGTAAGCTGAATCATATACTAAGGAGCTTAACCATCCGTGCATATATGAAAATCTTAACCATTCAACGGGTTTTATCTGCAGTCTAATCTGTGGATAGGAAGGGGCTTTGTCTGATAAAATTAACTGCCCGAATTTTCCGTGCCCCCATTGTATATAATCT
>Ga0172371_10007255_pt1 | contig 15863 bp, 11 predicted proteins | sample Lak12m_FD_114543 | JGI IMG/M metagenome (GOLD analysis project Ga0172371, IMG submission 114543) | Freshwater microbial communities from Kabuno Bay, South-Kivu, Congo - kab_022012_12m | ecosystem: Environmental > Aquatic > Freshwater > Lake | place: Democratic Republic of the Congo: South-Kivu... | reverse complement strand
TCCGCGTTGTCCAAGGCCGATTCGGACACGAAACCAACGGTTGGATGCAAGTCTGCCGGTCCACAGCCGAATCAACCCTGAATCCCACATCAACTAAGCCCGGTTCTCCGACAGGCTCCTAGAGGAAAGTACAAAGGACGAAGTGGTAAGAACAAAGCAGGCGGAAAGTACTAAGGACGAAATCCGAACGACTTTGTCCTTGTCACTTTGGACTTTCCCCGATAGGAGGCTTGAATGAACTCGGTCTTACTGCCGGTGCTTGGCGCAGTTGTGTACCTCGTCGGGATGAGGGTATACGCGGTCTACATCGACCGCAAGGTCATCGGGGCTGACCCGAAGCGGGCGACCCCGGCGCGGATGTACGCGGACGGCGTGGACTTCATGCCGACTTCGCGCAGCATCCTCTTTGGCTATCAGTTCAAGTCAATAGCCGGGGCCGCGCCCGTGCTTGGGCCGATCATCGCCATCAAATGGGGCTGGCTACCCGGTCTTGTCTGGATACTACTGGGGACCTTCTTCATCGGTTGGATTCAGGACTATACGAGCGCGATGGTCTCTTTGCGCAACGACGGGAAGACCTTCGGCGGTATTTCCTTTTCGCTCATCTCACCGCGTGCCCGGACGATACTGTTGACTTTCATCTACCTTTATCTGCTGCTGATAGCGGCGGCATTCACGAACATCGTTGCCACGGCCCTGGCCAACGCGCCGCGGATACCGCTCGCCATAGCCATGCTCGCCCTGGCAGGGGTGATTGTGGGGTACCTCATCTACCACGGCCGGACTCATCTTGCGGTCGTTACAGTAATCGGACTTGCCCTGTTCTATGGGGCGCTGGCGCTGAACGGGCAGTTCGACCTGAGTTTCGGCTCGCCGCACACCAACTGGCTGGTCTGGGTCATCTTCGCCCTGGTGTTCTCGCTCTTCGGCGCACTCCTGCCGATATGGAGTTTCGTCCAACCCATCAACTACCTTTCATTCTATATCGTCCTCATCGGCATGGCCGTTGCGGTCCTTGGTCTTATCGTCAAGCACCCGGCCATGCAGCGGCCGATGTTTACGAGCTTCACGGCTGACACTCTTCCGTTGTGGCCGATGCTGTTCGTGACGATTGCCTGCGGGGCGATTTCGGGCTGGCACGGCGTAGTTTCATCGACCGGGACTTCGCGGCAGTTGCAGAGCGAGACCGACGCGCGGCCGGTCGCGGCCGGTGCCATGTTTCTTGAAATGATACTCGCGTTGATTGCCCTCGCGATCGTGGGCATCACTGCCGCCGGGACGACTGGTTCGCCGGACCAGCTCTTTGCGGCAGGCCTGGGCAACATCTTTGGGTTCCTACATCTGCCTCAGTCGTGGGGACTCGCGTACGGGCCGGTGCTCATTGCCATTCTCGCTATTACGATTCTTCACCTCGTGGTGAGGTTCATGCGCATAGCTGCCAACGAGTTGATGGGCCGGGTGTTGCCCGTGATGCGCGTGCCGGCAATCGGAACCGTTGTGGCCCTGCTTCTGACATTCGTGCTTGTCACTACCGGAACTTTCAAGTACATATGGGTGTTGTTCGGCTCGGCCAATCAGTTGATGGCCAGCCTGGCCCTGATGATCGGGAGCATCTGGCTGGTGTCCGAAAAGAAGAAGGCCGGATTCGCGCTCGTGCCGATGGTATTCATGTACTTGACGACCATGGCCGCGCTGGTGCTGACGTGCTGGCAGTTGCTGCAGCAGGCGGCAACCGGCCTGAGTCTCGGTGGCGTAAAGCTGCCGGCCGGGCAGATTGCGGGCAACTGGATAGCAGGGATTATCGGGGTCGCGTTGTTTGTCGCTGCTTTGGTGCTGGCGTACGACGGTGCCGGTGCGCTGTTCCGGTTCGGCAGACAGAAGAGAGAGACGGCGAAAGGAGTTGCCTGATGGGCGACGATAAGAAGGGAAAGAAGAAGGGCTTCGGGTTCGGCAAGAACCTGAAGGAGTTCGTGTACGGCATGGCCGCGCATGACACAGCCCGGTTCGCTTTGAAGACGCGCGGCAGCATGGAGCACCTGTTCATCCTCATAACGATGGGGGACATGCTCGGTATTCCCATTCTGCCGCCGTACTACTCGCTCCGTCTGTTGCCCTATGTAGTGCCCCAGATATCTACCTGGAAGCGCCGGATGCTCCGGGAGAAAGACTTCACGGATACACTAGCATGAGGGAAAGTACAAAGGACAAAGTCGTAAGGACAAAGCAAGTAATAAGTGGCAAAGTCCAATTCGGTCTACACTTGTTACTTTGTTTTTTTCGGCTTGCTTTGTCCTTAGTCCTTCGTCCTTATCACTTCACCGTCACATAGGAGTTGTTGTGAACTTGAGTCAGGTTCTAGCTGCCAACCCTCGCATGAAGTACATCATGTTCGGGGGCAAGGGTGGCCTGGGCAAGACGACGTTCTCGGCCGCGGCTGCCTACCACCTCGCCAAACAGGGCCGCAAAGTCCTGGTGTTCTCGGTTGACCCGCAGGCGTCGCTGTCAGACATATTCCAGCGCGATATCTTCGGCAAGGGGGCGACCGAGATCATGCCCAACCTGTTCGCGCAGGAGATCGACGCCGACCGGCGGATTCATGACTTCCAGAACGAGATTCGCAAGAAGATCCTCGACCGGTACGGGTTCGACAAGGTGCCGGACGAAATCGAGTCCTACATCGCCGCCGCTTCAAGCGAGCCGGCGATGGAGGAGAGCGCCATCTTCGACGCGGTCGTGGATATCGTCTTCAAAGGCGAGTACGACTACTACATTTATGACCTCGTGCCGCTGGGGCACGCGCTCTACTACCTCTCGATGTCGAGCATCTACGATGAATGGATAAACAAGGTGACCCAGTTGCGGACCGAAATGCGGCGGTACGACAAGGTTGCGTCCAAGCTGAAATCGGAGGAGAAGTCCGAAGAGGACGAGATCCTGACTGAGCTTGAGGAAATCCGCCGGCGCATCAACCTTTCGTCATCGATCTTCACCGACAAGGAGAAGACCGGCTTCTTCTTCGTGGTTACCCCGGAGGAGATGACCATCCTCGACACGAAGAAGGCCGAGGGGCTCTTCTCCAAGTTCGGCGTGCCGATTGCGGGATTCGTGGTGAACCGAGTAATCCCGGAGAGCCTGCTTGCGGAGAAGATACCGGACTACCTGCGTCATCGTATCGAGCAGCAGCGCGAGCCAATGGCTCACATCGCCGAGGTATTTGCCGACCGTGTTGTCGGCAGCGTGGCTGAGTTTGAGCGCGACATCACCGGCCTGGAAATGATCTCGAAGGTTGCGGCCGACCTCTTCGGAGGCGCCAGATGAACGAGGGCCTCAAAGACTTCTTTCAGACGCATCCGACGCTGAAGTACGTCTTCTTTGGCGGCAAAGGTGGAGTAGGCAAAACGGCGTTCGCGGGAGCGACTGCGCTCTATCTGGCCGAGCAGGGACGCAAGGTACTGCTCGCCTCAACCAACCCCGTGCATAGCTTGAGCGGGCTCTTGAAGCAGGACGTGTTCGGAAACGAGACGCAGGTGACGGGCACGCCGCTCATCGCCATCGAGATAGACACCAAGGAGACGATTCTCAAGAAGAAGCAGGAGATCAAGGGCAAGATTGAGTGGTTCCTCAAGTACGCGGACCTGTCCGGCCAGAAGACCGAGGACTTCGTCGAGTCGGCGACCATGAATCCGGCGTTCGAAGAATCGGCCATGTTCGAGCGGATGGTGGACCTTATGTTTGAGAACAAGTACGACGTCTACGTCTTCGACACGGCTCCGACGGCGAACGCCCGGCGACTTCTCGGCATGTCCAAGGTGTATGGTCTCTGGGTAGAGAAGATGCTGGCGAGTCGGAACGAGGCGGCGTCGCTTGCCAAATCGCTGTCGTTTACCAAGAAGGAAGAGAAGGACCCGCTGCTCGACTACCTGCTCACGTTCCGCGACCGGATAGACAAAGTACACAAGCTCCTGACCGACGAGCAACTAACGTCTTTCTTCTTCGTCACCCTGCCCGAAGCTCTGCCGATAGCGGTCATCAAACGGTTCATCGGCTGGTTTCGGGACTTCGGTATCCCGGTCGGCGGGGTCATCGTCAACGGCCTGATTGACCGGTCGCTCGTGACCGACCAGACCCACGAGTTCGTGACCAACCGCATCGCGTCACAGGAGCGGTACATGGATGACATCCGCAAGTCGTTCCCGCACGTCCGCGCGGTAGTCCCGCGCCTCGAGCACGAAATCCAGGGTGTCGACCGCATCCGCGAGACCTTCCGCTACCTCTTCAGTTCATAGCCGCCGGCCCGATGTGGCGGGCCGGCGGCCACGAGGTGCGGCGAGGAGAGGTTGCGCTACCCCCTCCAGCGATACCGCTGCTGCCGATTGGGCCTGATTTTGTAAGTGACGCATTTGCGTGTGTTAGGGGGGGGGCAGACGACTTTCGGTTTTTCTTGACTTCGGCTGGGGCGGACTAGTATATAGACGTTATCTGGAGATAGTGGACGATGGACAGCCGATGTCATCAGCCAGGCAGCATTCCCAAGCTGAGGACTCCTACAGACCGGACGCCTAAGCCGGTCTACATCCATAGTCCGTGCGCTCGCATCACTCTCACTCGAAAACCTGGCCACGTTCTGGCGGCAGTGCAGCCCAGTCACGCGGCGCACCGTTCGTGCCAGAACGTGGCAAGCAAACCCAACGGCAGCACCTGAAACTCCCGGCCAGGAATAATCAGGTTCAGAGATGAACTCTGTGCTGCCCACGGAGATTATACGCCGGGGGAAAAGGCGCGCAAGTGCGCGCATCTGAGCAAAGCACAAACCACAAGGAGGAATCCCATACTCAGAACAACTCTCTGCTGCGTGCTAATCGCAGCAACAGCGGTCATGGCCTGGGACGAGTTGGCCCCGGTGGCCTACCCGGCCGAGGTTCAAGAAGGCAGCGCCATCACTTACGGCGGCGGCAAGGTCTGGGGTATCTTCCCGGACCCATCAGACTCCCTTTGGTCCTACTTCGAGTGCTACGACCCGAATGCCCAGGGTGGTCCTGACTGGGAGTACCTGAGTCAGGAGTTCTTCATCACGAACTCGGCCATCACCTACCAGTGGCAGTACGGGGGTGAGGTTCTTGTCGTAGGGAACGAGTTTGGAGAAGAGGGTGAATCGTATATCTACTGCTACGATGTTGCGGACTCGAGTTGGGACGAGGATGAGATAAGTGAGTTCAATCTGGGACCAGGCGCGAGCGTCGCTTTTCGTCCCGCGCCCGGCTACTACGGAACATATGTAGCTGGCTGGATGTACTGCCTCGTCGGAGGCGGCGACGAGTTCTGGTGCTATTCGCTGCCCGGGCCCGGGGACGTGACTGTGGATGGAATATGTCCGGGCGAGACTTCACTAATCGCCGACAACACGCCAACCTTCATCTGGTCGCCGGTGCAGGGCGCGCAGAAGTACAAGCTCACGATATCACGGTTTCCGAACATGTCGTTCCCAGTGCTTGTGGATTCCCTGGATGGAACCACGTACGACGTGACCCAGGCACTTGACAACAGCGTCTATTACTGGCAGAGCGCTTCACGGCAGGGCTACACTTGGACCACGAGTACCGTACACAGCTTCACGCTTGAGGGCGGCTGGACGCAACGGGCCTCCCTCCCAGTGGACGCGACTTACGGTGCGTCGCTGGCGTACGAGAAGGACTTCTATTCCGGCGGGGAATGCATGGTGGCGCTGGCTGGCGGCAGCTATCAGTACCTCAGCATCTACCACATCAACACCGACTCCTGGGACGATTCAATCACGACTCCGAAGGCCCAAGATGTCGGAAGCGCCATCGTCACCCACGAAGCGGCGACCTCCACGCCACCCGATTGGCAAGGACCTTGGGCGGAGTTCGGTGAAGGCCATGACGATCTCTACTACCACACGAATGACAAGCCTGGTTGGTACGACTACAACGAGTTGCCGCAGTATCTGGGCGCGGGCGCCTCGATGGCGTACGGCATTGAGTCCGGTACTCACTATCTCTACCTTATCGTCGGGGAGGACGCGAATGGCCCAAGGAATAGCTTCTGGCGACAGGAACTGCCAACGTCCGGAGGCGGCGGACAGGCCCATTCCACGCGGTTGACTTCGCTGACAGCCCGGCCTTTGTGCGTCGCTGAGGGAATCACCGTCGAATACCAGTTGAGTATTCCTGCCCGAGTCAGGGCGTCCGTCTTTGACGCCGTTGGCAGGCAGGTCAGCACGCTCGATGCTGGCTCGCAGCAACCCGGAACGCACCAGCTTAGCTGGAGTCGGGACAACGAAGGCCGCAGATTGAGCGCTGGCACCTACTTCGTGTTACTTGACGCGGGCGCGGAACAGGCGAGACTCAAGGCAGTAGTGAGATAGGCAGTACAACGGAGGGGCGGCCAGAAACCGCCCCTCCGAGATTGGAGTCGCAATGAGGAAACTGTTTCTGCTGTGCATTCCTGTCCTTCTCTTCGGACAAATAGAGATCGACACGATTGTTCGGCTTCCCTCCCTCGTTGTCAATGGCTACTACATCCCCGAGTTCGACAAGCTGTATACCTTTGGCTGGTACGAACAAGACGTGGTTGATTGCTCCACTTACCAGTTGAGAACCCGGATTCCGCACCCCCTTTCCCAAACTTGGGGCAACTACTCATGGAACCGGCCCAGACAGAAGCTGTACATAGGGCCGAATGTCGGCGCCGACAGCGTCACTGTTCTCGATGTGGTCGCGGATACGGTCATGAGATTCGTACCAAGAGTCGGTGATGCCGGTGTCTACGTGGGGTCAACCGACCGATTTTACCGACCCCTGGCTCACATTGGTCTCGTTGGGATAGACTGTGCTACTGACACTGTAGTATCCACGATCCCTGTACCGGAGTCCGGATATGGGTTCAGGCACCCCTCCTGGGATTCGGTCCACAACAAACTCTATGTTTCCATAAGCCGCTGGGGCTATCCGGACAAGATCACAGTATACGACTGCGCCACTGACTCACTACTTACGATCATCGATGTGCCCAGCCGTCCGAACGTAATGAACTTCAACTGCAAGTTGCACAAGGCTTACTATACTCCCGACGACATGAACGGTCCCGCCGGGGTGGTAGACATCGAACGCGACTCAGTTGTCAGGCTGTTCCCGTTCGGCTCGCTCGGACCCTGGAACAGCGTGGCGCTAGACACAATTGACCAGAAGGCATACTTCATGGGGGGGGTACAGGATTCCTCGCCGGCGCTCTACGTCGTTGATTGCAGCACTGACTCCGTCATTAAGAAACTGACTTTTCCTCACAAACCCTGGCCCGTGGACTTCGCGTGCTGGGTGCCGTGGAGCAACCGTCTGTATCTTACCTATAGGCAGGCGTCGGCCTACGCGGACCTCGGCATGTACGTGGTCGACTGCAACACGGACTCCATCATCGTGTCGAATCTCGTCCTGGGCTACTACCCGCCCTTTGACTTCCAAATTGACCCAATCCGCGAGCGCGTCTTCGCCATTGGCTGTGAGAGCACCTCCGTTCACGTCCTCCGCGATGTCGAGGGAGGAGTCGCCGATGCCCCGGTCACTGGTTCCAGGCCGCGTGCGTCATTGGTCCTCCGCGAACTGAACGGCGCGTTCGAAGTGGGATATGAGCTGGAAGCGCCGCACCGGGTGGCGGCCGCGGTGTTCGACCCGTGCGGCCGTCGTATCAAGGTGCTGGCATCAGAACGTCAAATCCCCGGCCGGCACGTCCTCAGGTGGGACGGAACCGACGGGGTTGGAGTCAAGGTCGCCCGCGGCGCATACTTCATACTGCTAGACATGGGCGGGGTACATGCTAGGCTCAAAGCGGTTGTCAGATAAGCTGAGACTTCGGAGGGGCGGGATTCCCGCCCCTCCGAGGTAGGAGTCGTGGCTGTGAAGAAGTTTCTGCTTGTGCTCGCCCCCATGCTCTTGCTGGCGCAGGTGGAGGTAGATACCGTACTCCGTCTGCCTTCCTTCGTCATGAATGGTCTCTTCGTCCCGGAGCTCAACAAGCTCTACCTTGTCGGCTGCTATGAACACGACCTGCTGGACTGCTCTACCTATCAGGTGCGAGCCCGGATTCCGAGGTCCTATGACAACAGCTATGGCTACATCTTTTGGAACTGGAGTAGGCAGAAACTGTACGTTGGCTTCAACCCTGCTCCCGATAGCCTAGTGGCCATCGACATGGGCGCTGACTCTCTGGTGGCCACGATTCCCCGGAGCGGCTCGGCCAGCGCCTTCGTGGCAACAAGCGACAGACTCTACCGAGGCGTTGACCACAACCTCGTCGCGATGGACTGCGCCACCGACACCGTCGTACGAGTCATACCTCCGCCGGAGCCCACGTACGTGTTCAGCCACCCGACCTGGGATTCAGTGAGCAACAAACTGTACGTTTCTCTCGGTTCTTGGGAACTTCAGTCCAAGATTGCGGTGTATGACTGCGTGAGCGACTCTCTCCTTTCGTTGATCGATGTACCAGGCACCGGTGGCGCGGCCGGTCGCATGCACATCGATCCGACATACCGTAAGGGGTATTTCGCATCTGCCAACCCCTGGGCCGCCTACGCGGGAGTGATCGACGTCGAGGCGGACACGCTGATCAAGTTCTTTCCTATCAACACGAGCTCGTTCTATGATCAGGTGGCGGTAGACACGATAGACCACAAGGTATACATAGCCGGGCGGGACACGAACTCCGGAACTACCGCGGCGGCACTGTTTGTCGTAGACTGCGCAATCGACTCTATTGTCAAGAGACTGACATTCCCTCTCACTCCGTGGCCTATTGACTTCATTCGCTGGGTTCCCTGGAGCAATCGCGTGTATATGACCAGAACAGCCGCATCCGCGCACCAGAACACTGGCATGATCGTTGTCGACTGCCGCACCGACTCCGTCATCGAGCCGAACCTTGTCTTGGGCTACTGGCCGCCGTATGACTTCCAGATTGACCCGATCCGGGAGCGGGTCTTTGCCATCGGTTGCGAGAGCACGTCGGTCCACATCCTGCGCGACGTGGAAGGCGGCGTTACCGAGGACCCAGCGGCAGAGCCGAGGCCAGCCGCGACGGCGCGGCCCTGTCCATCGTCGAGCGGAGTGCTGGTTGAGTACGAGTTGACAGCACCGGCCCATGTACGAGCTAAGTTGCATGACGCAGTCGGAAGACAGGTCGGAGCGCTCGATGCCGGCGAGCAGGCTCCCGGAACGCATCGGCTGCGTTGGGACCGCGACGCCGATGGTCGCAGGTTGAGCGCCGGCGCTTACTTCGTGCTCCTTGACATGGGTATGGAGAAAGCTAGGCTCAAGGCGATGATTCGGTAGGTTCGCAATTCGGAGGGGCGGGGCATCCGCCCCTCCGAGATTGGAGTACGATGGCCGTCAGGAAATGCCCTCTGTTTCTGCTGTTCATTGCCGCAGTTGCCCTTGCATCGTTCGGGCCGAACGTCCGCGTTGACCATCAGAACCTGCCTACGCACATTCTCTGCTATCCCGCGATTGCCGTCGGCCCGGGCGCGCCGTCGAGTCCGCCGCTCTACGTCGTGTTCCAGGACGATTCATGCAGCATGGGCGTTCGCGCCGACATCTGGTTCCAGAAGTCCACCGACGGCGGCAGAACCTGGTTGGCCGAGGACCTGCTGATTAGGCGCGGAAACCGCTACGCGTGCTATCCTGACATCACGACTGATTCCGACGGCGATGTCTTCATCATCTATCTTGACACCGACGGGGCGAGCACCGACCAAGTCTTCTGCGTGCGCTCAAGCGACGGCGGGACTACGTGGTCCGCGCCGGCCAAGGTTGATGACAGCCTGGACGCATCAATCGGCAGCGCCACGATTGCCGCAGACTCAGCCGGTAACCTGCTTTGCGCCTGGAACGACAAGCGTACGGGAAGCCTCCACATCTGGTCTGCTGTCTCCACCGACCATGGAGCGACGTGGCAGCAGAACGTACAAGTGGACGACGACACTACGGACCATGACTGCTACCAACCGGACGTCTTTGTGCAACCGGGAACCAACCATTACCTGGTGGCCGCCGAGGCCTCCCGTTGGTTCGGAGGCCACATCATACCTTGCGTCTTCCTGTATCGTTCGACCGACTGCGGCCAGACCTTCCAGCCCGGAGTCCAGCTCGACACGTTCAACTCCGCCGCCTGGACGCCTCACGTCGTCGCCGACCGCGACCACATCATCTGCGACTACTTCGGCGAAGACTACTTCATTTCGCCGTTGTTCGCCGAGGCCCGCACGTTCTACACAGGGCCCGACACCTGGGGCGCACCATCATCCGTCACCGACCTCGACACCTTCCACAGATTGTACTTCAGCGGCGCACTTGCTCTCTCCAGCGACGGCGGCGTGCACACGGCGTTGATTATCACTGACACGATTGACTGGTGCTACCACGTATACTACACGTCGTCGTCGGACCATGGCGTCTCTTGGTCAGACCTCGAACTCGTTGATGAGGACACGACCCTCAGCAGCGGCTACCCGGACATCGGCGCCGACTCAGCCGGTCACGCCTACGTGGTCTGGCCGCATGGGGAGAACGGGCAGCACCGGATCTGGTTCGCGACCAACAACCCACTAGCCATCGCCGAACAGCCGCCGCAGCCAATCGGCGTGCAGCCATCCGCGACCGTTGTCCGCGAATTCCTGTTGCTCCCGGCAGCCACAAGCCGCAAGCCTCAAGCCGCAGGCTCCTTGCTAGACATCGGTGGCAGGCAGGTCATGGTCTTGAAGCCGGGAGCGAACGACGTGCGAGGACTTGCGCCGGGGGTGTACTTCGTCAGAGGACCGATGACCGAAGACGGGAGACAGGCTGCCGCCATCCGGAAGATTGTGGTCGCGCGGTAGCGCGCGAGGAGAAGTAGGCAGCAGACAGTATACAGCATACAGGTCAGGGCGGACGCAAGCCCGTCCCTTGTTCGTCGGCGTCAGGGCGTCGGGCTGAAGGGCGTTGATGGTCAGGAAGATACGTCTCACCTTGCGCCTTCACGGAGCGGTGTTCGGGATGGGAAACGGAAACGCGAGTTCTGACCCAAGGGTGTAGCGAAATCCGCTGACATCCAGATGGTTCTCGCCCCGTAACTGACGCCAAGACAAGACGTAGTGCGTTGGCCTCAGTACTAGCGTCGGCAGCTAACAGGGGTATACCCGGGGTGCACCCCCGGACTATTCCCGGGATTGCCCCTGCTGTCCTTGCCGAACGCCTCGGCCGCGGTCTCGGTTCGACCCTGCCGGGTGTTTGACCGGCGTCCACCCGAGCATTCCCTCCCGCAGGCAGCCGGTGCTGTCTTTCCCAGATTGCTCTGGCGGCCAGCAGCCGGGTCAAGGCGGAACAGGCAGGATGGATGAGTATCGGGGCGGCAGTGACTGCCGTCCAGACAGCCGACTAGGCAACCCGCCGGACTGCTCTCCAGACAGTGGAGAAGACTGCCTGCCGCGCTGCTCGGTAGATTGCTTTCCGAGCTATCTTCCGGGCGCTTTCGTCGACAGCTTGCTGAACTACCTGCGGAACGGTCTTCCCCGGAGCTCTCCCGGTAGCTCGCCGAGTTCCTCTCCAAATGGTCTTCCGAATGGCTCACCGAATGGCAGCCCAAGAGGCTCTCCAGGTTCCTCTCCGGATTGCCTGCGGGGGAACCGTCCGAGCTGCTTTCCGGGCAGCTCGGAGAACAGCTCGCAGAGTAGCCTGGGGGACGGGATAGGGGAGATTCACCAATGCCCAATAACTAGTTGCTGATGACCAAGTTAGGAGGTTGGACTGCCGGATATGGATGGGACATATAGTAAACTGGTATGATGTGGAGCGCCTCGAACCGGTCGTCGGATTCTACCCTACTGGCTTAGGTGTCAAGCAGTGCGTTACTGCCTCGCTTTCTGTTGCTGAAGGCTAGTGCCAGTGGGACGACTCCACGTCTTGGGCTCGCATCCGGCACAGGCGATTCCAGAGCCTCCCTTGTTGCGGGACCTCTTACGGCGCTTCATTCGGATCAACGAGCAGTGGAGGATCATTGTCCTAAACATCGAGGCCTCCCGATACGGGATCCTTGGTTAATATGTTCGTGACTCCCCCACTGGCAATCTCTTCTGTTCTCAAGCCGCGCGTAGCGTCGGCTTCGGTGCCTCGACGCTGAAGCAGCGGCCGTCCCGTACCAGCGCATACATGATTCACACGAGCCGGCAGGAGAGCGCCACCAGTGCTTTCGGTTTGGGCGTCCCACGGTCTACCAGCCGTGCGTAGTACGGATACAGCGGCATCCCCGGCTGGACGTGGTGGAGCGCGATGAAGTACAGTATCTGCCGCAACAAGGGCCGACCACGCCGCGAGATGTGCCGCGCGCCCTTGTGCATTCCCGAGCTCACCTCGAAGAGATTCAAGCCGGCCAGCTTCAGAATCGCTTCGGCATTCACATAGCGGCGTATCCCACCGGTCTCACCGAGAATCACCGCGGCCGAGACCGGTCCGACCGCGTCGATGCTCAACAGATACTGACTTTCGTCGATTCGCGCCACGACCTCCGACATCCGAGCCTCAATCTGCCCGACCCGCTTGTCCAGTGCATTCAGGGCCGCCAGCGTGTCGCGCAGCGCCAGCACTAGCGCCGATTCTCCTTCGTTAATCCCGACCGTTACCGCCGCCCGCTCCTTCAGTAGCAGGAGCTTGTCCTCGCGCAGCCGTATCCCACCGCCCCGGCGGACCTGACGGGCCATTTGGGCTACGGTGTGCTTTCTGATGTCCGTCGGTGTCGGGAAGTAGTAGAGCACTCGGCGCGCCACACGGGTAGCAATATCGCGGAAGACGCGTGAGAATTCAGGAAACACCTGGCTCACTTCGAGGTGCAAACGGCTGAGATAGGTGGTACGCTCGACCACGAGCCGCGCCCGGAGCGTCGCCAACTGCCGCAGCTCAGCGAAGTCGCCCCGCGGCATAACAAAGGACAGGTACTTGCCCTGAGCCACCAGGTCGGCAATCAGCAGGGCATCTTTGCCGTCGGTCTTGCCCGGGCTATTGTCCAACATCTCCTTGCTGCGGTGAACGTGGAGTGGATTGACCTGTACGACTCGGTAACCACGCCCCTCCAGCCAGAAGGCCAGATTTTCCCAATAGACGCCGGTAGACTCGAGTCCTACCACAGTATCAGTGCATCCCGCTTGCCGCTGCCATCGGACCATGTGCTCACGGAGTATACGGAATCCATCGGCATCGGTCGTTACCGACAGCGGATGCGTGAATGACCCATCGGGAAAGCGCGCCCGCGCCACGTGCATGAACTTACCGATGTCGACTCCGACCACCAGCGTGTCGGGTTTGATTGCCGCACGCTTCTCGATTAAGTTGTCTCCGGCCATAGCTGTCTCCTTTCTCGCGATTAGTGCCTATTGTTATCAGCACCATGAGAAAGCGAGACAGCTTCTCTGTCAACACTGCCTTAAGGCTATAGAAATGTGGGGACGCTGCCCTGATTTACTTGACCAGATATCATGGCGCGGTAGCATCGTGTGATGCCCAGAATGGCTCGAGCTGTCGTGCCCGGGATTCCGCATCACGTGACCCAACGCGGCGACCGCCGCGAACCAGTCTTCCTCGCCAAGGCCGACTACCGCCGCTATCTTGATCTGCTGAAGGAGTACTCCTCTCAACGCGGCCTGGGAATTGTGGCCTACTGCCTGATGCTGAACCATGTTCACCTGGTTGTGCTGCCAGGGGACGAGGTGTCGTTGTCATCCGTGTTGAAGCCGGTCCATGCCAGGTACGCGCAGTATGTCAACTGGGCGCACGGACTCAGGGGACGGCGATGGCAGGGTCGCTACTTCTCGTGTCCAATGGACGATGAACACGCAGCGTGGGCCATCCGCTACGTCGAGACCAACCCAGTGCGGGCGGGACTGGCTCCGCGCGCCGAGGAGTATCGGTGGAGCAGTGCCGCAGCGCACGCCGGATTGAGGCGAGACGACGTCCTGTCCGTGGACGCGCACAGGTATGCCGACGTCGAAGACTGGCTGGCGTGGCTGCAGGAGGCGTGTGACGAGCCGTCAGCGCATCTGCTTCGGTGTCACACAAGGACCGGTCGTCCGCTTGGTGACGAGAGGTTTGTCGCACAACTGGAGATGAAGACGGGACGCGCACTCAAGCCCAAGCGAGCCGGTAGACCATCGAAGAAGACCCATGAAAGGTGAAACTAGAATATGGTCAGCGTCCCCAGATTAATGGTGCTGTGCGCGGTGGCGGCGGTTGCGGTGGCCGGGCCGAGCGTGATGGTGAGCGTGCGGGATGGCGAGACACAGCGGCCTTTGGCCGGGGTGATGGTCATGAGCGAGGGGAGCGACATCATGGCGGTGACCGATGCGGCCGGGCAGAGCATGGTCGTGTCCTTGCCCAAACGGGGCGGTCATCTGCTCGTTTCGCGGGCGGGCTACTTCGGACTGCGGCAGGCATGGAAGCCGCCCGCCAAGCCGGTTTCGGACGTGGAAGAAATCGAGCTGTCGCTTTTTCCGGACCGGCCGCGTGTGGTCGTGGGCCGAGTCCTTGATGCCGGGACGAAACTGGCGATTCCGGAAGTGCTGGTGTCAGTTGCCGGTGTGGAGCTGGCGGAGACGACTCGGGCCGATGGTGGGTTCAAGTTCAGCCGGTTTCCGCCCGGGCCCCAGACTCTGGAGGCTTCGTTTCCCGGCTATCCGCGGAAGTCCGTCGCCATACAGGTGGAAGGTGGGGAGACGAGCAGCGTGGATTTGCACCTGCTCGACACGACCAACGTCGGCAGGCTGGACGGGACCGTGTATGATGCCCGCACCGGCGCGCCCGTGCGCGATGCGCAGGTAGTAGTCGAGGGAACCGGCTGCGTCACGATGACCGATTCGGCCGGGCGCTATGCAATCGAGAACGTACCGGTCGGCTTGAACAAGGTGCTGGTCAGCGGTGCCGGCTACCTCAAGGCCTACACCGTTGTCAGGCTGGTGAAGGACTGGTCAGTGACTGCCGACCTGTACCTCCGGGATGCCCTGCCGCAGCCGGCACGCCGGAAGTAGCCGCCGGCTGGCGAACGAGTCACTCTATCCGTAGGCGCCCATGTAGTGCAGCAGCACCGATATGAATAGGACGCCGAACGCGGCGACTGCAACCGCGAGTATGGCAAGCGTGTAGCATCCGACAAGATTGCCCGTCACCAACCTGTTCCTGCGTTTGGCCAGTTCCTGGAAGCCGATGACGCCCAGAGCCGCTGCAGCGAGGAAGAAGACCGCTCCCGCTATCATCATTCCCGCTTGTCCGGGTACTATGTGGTAGAGGCGGCTGATGCAGGATGCGACCGCGGCTACGAAGCCGACTGCCAGGACGAGCACTGCCACCCATTTCAATCGGTCCGGATGCGCGGCAGCAGCTCGTGCCTCCGCGCTGTGCCCGTTGCAGAGCAGGATGAGCCGGTCGCGGAGTTGGTGCATTTCGGCGTCTCGTTCGCGCAGGAGCGAGCGGCTCTCAGGCGTGTCTCCTCCGTTCCTCATCCGCAGTTCGAGTTCGTCATGCACTGCCAGCACCTGTTCGTAGCGGGACCTGAGTTCCTTGATTTCGGCGATGCGTGCTTCCGCGCCCACGGCCGCCGGGGCTACGTCCTCCGCCTTCCACCCGTCGTCCATACGCTTGACCAGCCGATAGAAGTGTCCCTCGGCGGTGACGAAGACGGTTCCGGGCTGAATCCAAGTGCCGGGAATCCAGGACCAGGGCTCGGGTTTTGAATACGGGAAAGCCATCAGCGACTGCGGCGCGGGAGCAGGGCCGGAAGGTTGCTTACCCAAGCGATTCAGCATAGGCAACGGTCGGCCGAAGTCAAACGAAGTC